>Ga0169931_10009784_pt1 | contig 13775 bp, 7 predicted proteins | sample Kivu_15m_20L_FD_129675 | JGI IMG/M metagenome (GOLD analysis project Ga0169931, IMG submission 129675) | Freshwater microbial communities from Lake Kivu, Western Province, Rwanda to study Microbial Dark Matter (Phase II) - Kivu_15m_20L... | ecosystem: Environmental > Aquatic > Freshwater > Lake ...
ACGTTGGTGTTGATGCGCAGTCCCATGGGGCGTGGGTCGTCCGCGATCCCATTCGACGTTGCGCCCATCCGTTCTCCAGATTCGCGCGGAACACGGCGATGGCGCTCGTGCGTGCTGGAACATTCGTCTCGAGTGGCAACTGGAAGCGGCGCTGCGCTCAGCCTGATTGCGCCGATCGATCGTGGGCACTTCGCACGACAATCTGCCCAGGCTCGATCGGCGGCGGCGGCGCTCGATCTCGGAACATATGGTCGCTAAATGCCTTGTGTCCGCAGCGAAGGCGCGTCCTTCACGCCGCGCCGGGCGTCCGCGAGTGCTCCCAAGACATCCGCACCATTCCGACGGGCGCCCGCAGAGGCCGTCGCGACACCGCCCTCGCGGCGACGCCCTACGGCGTCGCGGTCGGCTGAGCGTTCAGAGTCCAGTCGTAGTCGAGGAACTCGACCCGCGTCGGACGTGGCTCGCCCAGGTCGCGATAGCGGGCAACAAACTCGATCAAGCTGGGCGCGGACTCGCGGAAGTCCTCTTCGTACCAATCAAAGATCGGCGAGAGCAGCAGCACGCCGCGTTCGCGGTCGACGCGCACGCGGCGCTCGTCGTTGATGAACTCACGCGCCGCCGCATCGAGTTGGCGCTCCAAACGCTCGTACGAGTACGGCTCGCGCGCGAGGCGCGGGCAGTCGCGCACCATGCAGTTGAGCGCGAAGTGCAGGCGCGGATCGCGGTTGCGGCGAATCACGTCCTTCTCGAACTCATACAGCGAGAGCCGTTCGCCGAACACCAGCAGCTCGCGCAAGTAGAAGAAGCGCACCTTCTGCTCGGGCACGACGCCCGCGTGCAGCACGTTGTACATGGCCAGCGCGTTGTAGGCGTTGATCCAGCGCACCAGCGCCTGCTCGCAGTCTTCGAGTTGCTCGGACGGGCGAGCGACGTGCGCCACGAAAGCGTCGAGGTCAGCGGAGTCGGCGCGCAGCGCGTCGAAGGCCACACGGCCTTGCTCGTCGACGAAACGCTCGAGAACACGGCCCCACGCCGCGTTCGGATCGGATGCCGGAGCGACGTTCGGCGGAGCGACGAAGCTCGCGCAACTTGCGAACAAGGCGGCTGACGCGATGAGCAGAGCGCGAATCCAGGTCATGAGTTCCGCGCGAAATCTTGGGAGTCGAGCTGAGCCACGGCGCTGGCGCCAGCAGTCTGCACGCCCGTGGAGCGTGCGTACAGCTGCTCGCGGAGTCCGCGGGCGTTGATCTCGCACATCGACACCATCCGGCCATCGATCGGCGCCTTGAACACGCACGCGGCGCAGCGTTCCGCGCCGCGCGGAGTGTCGAGTTCGTGCGCATCCATGAAGTGGTGAGTGACGATCGCAAGCGGACGCAGTTGGGCTCGACCACGCAGCAGTTCGAGACCTGCCCGCCACGCCGGACGAGCGGCGCGCAGGCGCAGCCAACGCGCTGTCTCCAGCGCGCCGCGCGCGACCAGCAGCGGCGAGCGCAGCAGCACACCCGACGCTCGTGCGAGCGCGACCCCTGCGCTGTCCGAGCGCATCGAGATCCCGCCCCAGCGTGCGAGCCAGTCGGCGACGAAGCGCTCGCTGCGGGCGTCGCTGACGTCGCGCCACGGAAGGAAGCGCGCCGCCGCGCCCGGCTCGCGCCACACCATCCCCATCACGACACGCGAGCAGTCCGGATGCCCAAACCACAGGTTCGAATCTGCGGAGTCCGCACCCAGCACGGCGTCGATCGAGCGCCACAGCGCCTCAACGCCTCCGCCGCCGTCCGCGCGCGTGCGACCGACCTGCGCGACAGGTTGGAACGAGAGCACGCGCAGCACGTCGCTGTTCGATAGCGTCCAGCGCACGATCTCGCCGACCTGCTCGGCGTTGTGCGCTTCCACCGTCACAGTCGAAGCCGCGCGCAGTTGCACGCCCGTCCGGCGCTGGATGGCGCGAAGCAACTCCGCGCACGCGTCGCGAACGGGATGCAGTTCGCGTTCGTGAGCGACGCTCCGCGCGCGGGTGCGCCCGCCGCGTTGCGTCGTGTCGACGTGGAAGCTCACCTCGCGCAATCCGCCTTCGACCACGAGTCGCTCGAGGAGTACGGGGTCGCGCAGAAAACTCTCGCCGTGCGTCATCACCATGGGGATCAACTGCAGCTCAACCGCACGACGCACGAGTGCGACCAACTCGTCCGGCCGGCGCAGCGTGATTTCGCCGTCGGTCAGCTGCACATTGCCCCACGGACCAAAACTCGCAGCGATCAGCTCCAACTGCTCGAACAGCGCCTCGAGCGGGGCCGGCTTGCTGCGGTTGGCGCTGCGCGGCAGATAACAGCTCGTACAGTCGAAGTCGCAACGCGGCATAGCGCCGATCGTCGCGGCGCAACCCTCCCACTGCCGGCCGACCATCTGCCGCGGACTGCGCAGTTCGGGCGCGTGCGCGCTCCACAGCCGGGCGAGACTCACGCGCGTCGCTGCGGGAACAGGCTCGCGCAACGCGTTCCACGCAGCACCCCAGCCACGCTCGACGCCGGAGGATCGCGCTGCGTGGTTCAAGCTCCACCGACTACGGCGCGAGAGGCTGCCATGTGACGCGAAATCCAGGACCGTTGTTCACGCGAGGACCTCGCGCACCACGCGCCCGGCGACGTCCGTGAGGCGGAAGTCGCGGCCCTGCGCGCGGAACGTGAGGCGCTCGTGGTCGAAGCCGAGCAAGTGCAGCGCGGTCGCGTGCAGGTCGTTCACTTCGACAGGGTTCTCGCTCACGAAGTAACCCAGCTCGTCGGTCGCGCCGTACGTGACGCCCGGTTTCACGCCGCCGCCCGCCAGCCAGATCGTGAAGGCGTGCCCGTGGTGGTCGCGGCCGAGGAACTTCGAGCCGTCGCGCTCTTCGTTCATCGGCGTGCGGCCGAACTCGCCGCCCCAGATCACGAGCGTGTCCTCGAGCAAGCCGCGCCGCTCGAGGTCGAGCACGAGCGCGACGCTCGCTTGGTCCGTCTCGCGGCAACGCAGCGGCAAGGATGTGACGAGGTCGTCGTTCGAGCCCGTGCCGTGGCTGTCCCAGCCCCAGTGGTAGAGCTGCACGAAGCGCACGCCGCGTTCGAGCAGTCGACGCGCGAGGAGGCAGTGACTCGCGAAGTTCGCTTCACCCGGAACCGCGCCGTACAGCGCGAGCGTTTCGGCGCTCTCGCTCCCCAGCTCGAGCAGCTCCGGCATGCTCGCCTGCATGCGGAAGGCGAGCTCGTGCTGGGCGCCGCGCGCGTCGCGCTGCGGATCGCCGCACTCTCGTGCGCGTTCCGCTTCGAGGCGCGCGAGCGCATCGAGCTCGCGCCGCCGCTGCTCGCGCGAAACGCCCGCAGGATCGGCGAGGAACGGCACGCCGCCCGCTTCCGTCCGCAACCGCACGCCCTGGTGCTCACCGGGCAGAAAGCCCGCGCCCCACAGCGACGCGCCGCCGTCGGGGAGGAACTGCCCCGAGGTGAGCACGACGAACGCCGGCAGGTCGCGGTTGGCGCTGCCGAGCGCGTGGCTCGCCCAGGCGCCGAAGCTCGGCCGGCCGATGCGCGCGTGGCCCGTGTGAAGGAAGATCTGCGCCGGCGCGTGATTGAACTCGCGCGTGCGCATCGAGCGCACGATCGCGACCTTGTCGACGATCTTCGCGAAGTACGGCAGCAGCTCCGACACCTGCGCGCCGCTCGCGCCGTGCCGCGCGAATTTGTAAGGCGAGCGCAGCAACTTCGGCGCGCCCTTGATGAACGCGAAGCGCTCGCCCTTGGTCAAGCTCTCGGGCGCAACTTGGCCGTCGAGCTCGTCGAGCTTGGGCTTGGGATCGAATAGATCGAGCTGCGACGGCGCGCCCGCCATGTGCAGGAACACGACACGCTTGGCGCGCGGCGCGTGGTGCAGCACACTCACGCCTTGCGCTCGCGCGCGCTCGGCGAGTGCTGCGGCGAGCGCCAAGGCCCCCATCCCCTTCAGAGCATCGCGGCGGTGCATGTTCGTGGGCGTGGAACGGCGCTAGCGCCGCGTCAGGGTGTCGTCGAGCGCGAGGCACACGGCCGCGACGCTCATCCAAGACGCGACTTCGCCCGCGACGACGGCGCCGTCGCTCGGCGGAAGCTGCTCCGCCGCCGCGTTCACACGCTGCTGCGCGGCCTCGGGGCGCTGCTCGAACTCAGCGCGCGATCCGCGCAGCAACTCGAGCAGCGTCGCGAGCTCGCCGGCCGACGGACGCCGCGAAGTGCAGCGACGGAACATGCGCTCGGCGCGCGCCGCGTCGTCGCCGCCGCTCGCGAGCACGCTGCGCGCCAAGCCCAGCGAAGCTTCGACGAACACGCGGTCGTTGAGCAGCGCGAGCGACTGCAGCGGCGTGCTGGTGGATTCGCGGCGCGTGCAGGCCACTTCGCGGCTGGGCGCGTCGAACAACGCGAAGCTCAAGTACGGCGCAGTGCGCTTCCAAAACGTGTAGATTCCGCGGCGAAAACGAGCCTCCCCGCTCGCGTCGCGCCAGTCGTCGGCGCTGTAGGCCGACTTCCACACGCCGGGCGGCTGCGGCGGCATGACCGGCGGCCCGCCGAGCGTGCGCACGAGCAAGTCCGACGCCGCGAGCGCGTTGTCGCGGAGCAACTCGGCCTCCAGGCGCATGCGCGCGCCGCGCGCGAGCCGCACATTCGCCGGATCGGCGCTGTACGCCGCGCGCTCGACGTCGGTGCTCTGGCGGTAGGTCGCCGAGTTCACGATGCGCGCGAGCAGCGCCTTTTGGTCCCAGCCGGACTCGATGAACTCGAGCGCGAGCCAGTCGAGCAGCTCGGCGTGCGACGGCGCCTCGCCGCGCGTCCCGAAATCGTCGAGCGTCTCGACCAGGCCGCGGCCGAACAGCAGCGCCCAGAGTTGGTTGACGCGCACGCGCGCCGTGAGCGGGTTGTCGCGGGCGACGAGCCAGCGCGCGAACGCGAGGCGCGGCGACTCGTCCGCGAGTTCGAGCGCGCCGAGCGCTGCGGGCACGCCGGGTTCCACGACGTCGCCGAGGTCGAGGAAGCTGCCGCGTCGGAACAGGCGCGTTTCGCGCGGTTGCGCGAGCTCTTCGAGCACGAGCGCGGTGGGTGCGTCCGCCAAGAGTTGCGCGATCTGCACGTCGAGCGCTTCTAGCTCGCTCGCCAGGACGCGGCCCGCGGGCCAGACGAAGCGCGCGAAGTGCGAGCGCAACGCAGCTGCGCTGGCTTCCGTGCGCGGCGGCTCGAGCAACGCCGCGTGCAGACTAGGACTCAGGCGCTCGGATGTTTCGAAGCCAACGTCGAACACGAAACCGCCCGCGCCGCCGTGGTTGGCGACCTCGAGCAGCAGGCGGTTCGCGCCCTGCGCCAGTTCGACCTCGACACGCAGCGGCGTGTACGTGAAGGTCGTGTACTCGTTGCTCGACACGACGCGGCGGCCATTGAGCCACAGCGTGAACACGTCGTCGGCGCCGACGAACAGCTCGAGGCGCCGCGCGCGTTCCGTGTGCAGCGCGCGCTCGAAGACCCACAGCTGGTTGGCGCCGTCGAGGCGGTGCGGCACGCGGTCGACGAGCTCCGGCCGCTCGCGCCACGCGCGGCCGCCGGGATAACTCGCGGAGTGCGGCGCGCGCGCAACGTGTTCGGCGCGCGCGGGAGGTTCGAAGGCTTCGAGCTGCTCGCGCGAGTCGAACTTCCACGGGCCGAGCATGCGCCAGGGCGTGAGCGACAAACCCGCGAACGGCTCGCGGGCGAGTGGCGCGCTGCGCAGCGCGACGCGCATGCGGCCGAGCGAACGGCGCGCCTGCATCGAAACGTGCTTGAGCACCAGGTGCAGCCGGTCGCCGGCGCCGAAACGCAGCGGCGCCGCGGGCGTGAACGTCGCGCGCAACTCGAGCTCGGCCGGCGCGCCGCTCGTCGACCAACCCGACTCGTTGTCGGGATCGAGCGCGTGGACAGCGCGGTGCGCGCGCCGCGAGGCTTCGAACGTGGCGCTCGCCGTGGCGAGCTTGACTTGCTCCTGCGCGCCGCCGGCGCGGAGTACGTACGCTTCGAACGCGCTGAGCAAGAACTCGCCGCTATCCGATTCGCCCGGTCCGCCGCCGGGCAATGACGGGTCACGCAGCGCCTCGAGCAAGAGCTCGTCGACGTCCCCAGCGCCCGGCTCGAAGGTGAGTTCCACAACCTCCGTCGGCGGCGCAACTCCGCTGACCAGCACCGAGTTGTCCTCGAGCACGCGCGCCGTGCGTCGGCTGGCGAACGCGACCGCGGTCGGCCGGAGCACGCGCCACGCACTCGTTCCCTCGAGTGCGGCGCGCTGTTCGCGTTCCCACTCCGCCTGCGCGCGCTCGCGTTCCGCGTCGGGCGCTTGGAGACGTTGCGCGAGCGCCGCGCGGCGACTGCGCAGCTCTTCGAGCTTGCGCGCTCCCGCCGTGTCGAGCGCGGGCGCCGTCGGCCCGCTCGCGCTGCCGCCGTCCGCCGTCGAGTTGAAGATGGCGTACAGCCCGAAGTACTCGCGCTGCGACACGGGATCGTATTTGTGGTCGTGGCACTGCGCGCAAGCGAACGTCGAGCCGAGCCACACCGCGCCGGTCGTGTTGACGCGGTCGATCACCGCGTCCGTGCGGAACTCCTCCTCGTCGATGCCGCCTTCTTCGTTCAGCATCGTGTTGCGGTGGAAGCCCGTGGCGAGCTTTGCGCGCGGCCCCGCGCCGGGCAGCAGGTCGCCCGCGAGCTGCTGCAGCGTGAACTGATCGAAGGGCAGGTTCGTGTTGAACGCGTCGACGACCCAGTCGCGGTACGGCCACTGCGTGCGGCGCGCGTCCTTTTCGTAGCCCTGCGTGTCGGCGTAACGCGCCATGTCGAGCCAGGGCCGCGCGAAGCGCTCGCCAAAGTGCGGCGAGGCGAGCAGGCGCTCCACAGCGCGGGCGTACGCCTGCGGACTTTCGTCGCGTTCGAACGCGTCGAGTTCGGCGAGGCTCGGCGCAAGGCCGGTGAGGTCGAGCGACAGGCGCCGCAGCAGCGTCGCGCGGTCGGCCTCCGGCGCAGGCCGCAAGCCGTCGCGCTCGAGCGCGGCGAGCACGAAGGCGTCGAGCGGCTCGCGCACCCAGGCCTTGTCGCGGATGGCTGGCGAAGGCGGTCGCTTCGGCGCACGGTAGGCCCAGTGGCCGACGCCCTTGGCTTCGCTGCCCGCGTGCTCGTCGGGCCAGCGCGCACCTTCGTCGATCCAGCGCCGCACGAGTTCGATCTGCTCCGGTGCGAGCCGCGGCGCCTTCTGCGGCATGCGCTCGTCGTCGTCCTCGGTGATCAGGCGCAGGTAGAGCGAGCTCTCGAGCGCCTTGCCCGGCACGAGCACGGGCGACGTGCCCGCGTAGGCGCCTTCGAAGGCGCGTTCGCGCACGTCGAGCCGCAGCTCGGCCTTGTCCTTCTCGGCGCCGTGGCAGGCGTAGCAACTCGCCTTGAGGATCGGCCGCACCTCGCGCTCGAAGTCGACCGGCGCCTGCGCTGCGGCCGCACGGCCCGAGCCGGCCGCAACCGCGAGCGCCGCGCACCACGCACTCCAGATTCTTCGCATCGGGCCGCGCATCGTACTGCGCGCGGAAAAGGCCGCGAGGCGCCCCGCACTCAGCTGCGGAACGCCTCGCATGTGGCTCGCTACCAAGCGCGGCGCGAGCCGCGCGCATCGCTCACGGACAGGTCTTGAACTGCAGACCGCCGGAGAGGTTCGTGGTCGCCGGCGCCGACGGATCGCGGTACCAAGCCTGGATGTTGATCACGCGGTTGGCGCCGATCGGCTGGCCGAGCGCCGCGGGCTTGTTGACCCAGAAGTCCAGCATGTCGATCGAGAACGAGCCGTTGCACTGGCCGGCCGTTCCGCCCGAGACCTGCGAGGTCGTGCGTTGCGTGGGCGACTTCAGGCACAGGAAGCTCGTGCTGCCCGGGGCCCACACGATGCCGCGCGGTCCGCTGACCGAGTAGAACAGCAGACCGGCGCGCTGGCCTTCGACGCTGGTCACGTTCACGACGAAGCCCGAGGCCGCGCTGATCGAGGGATTGCCCGTGGCCGAGATGACCGGCACGCAGCCCGCCGACGAGGTGCCCGCCGTGCAGTAGACGATCACGCCCGGACAGCTCTCGCACTGATCGGGAACGCCGTTGTTGTTCGAATCCCACTGCGTTCCAGCGAACAGCTCGCACGCATCGCCGACCGTGTCGAGGTCGCAGTCGGCCTGGCTCGGGTTGGCGATCGTGTCGCAGTTGTCGAGGCAGTTGGCGACGCCGTCGCTGTCCGTGTCGGTGTCCACCACGCCGCAGCCGCACTGGCCCGGCGAAGTCTTGGCCGGATCGCTCGGGCAGCCGTCGCAGGCGTCCCCGGCGCCGTCGCCGTCGCCGTCGATCTGCGTGGTGTTGGAGGCGTTCGGGCAGTTGTCGCAGACGTCGCCGATCGCGTCCAAGTCCGCATCCGCCTGATTGGGATTGGCGTCGAAGCGGCAGTTGTCGCACGCATTGCCGACGCCGTCGCCGTCCACATCGGCCTGCGAGGCGTTTGGGAACGCCGGGCAGTTGTCGTTGCAGTTGGCGATGCCGTCGCCATCGGTATCGCCGTCGGGCACACCGCAACCGCACGCGCCGGGAGCGATCTTGTTCGGATCGTTCGGGCAACCGTCCAAGCAGTTGGCCGTGCCATCCCCGTCGGAGTCCGTGTCCGCAACTCCGCAGCCGCACACGCCAGGCGCGGTCTTCGCCGGGTCGTTCGGGCAACCGTCGCAGGCGTCGCCGAGCCCGTCACCATCCGCGTCCACCTGGGTCGGGTTCGAGTTGTTCGGGCAGTTGTCACACACGTTCCCGATCGCGTCGAGGTCGTTGTCGTTCTGCGCAGCGTTGGGGTCAAAGGGGCAATTGTCGCACACGTTGCCGACGCCGTCGCCGTCGATGTCCGCCTGCGCCGCGTTCGGGAACAGCGGGCAGTTGTCGGTGCAGTCGTCGACGCCGTCGCCGTCGCCGTCGGGGCACACGCTGAAGTCGTAGCGCAGCGTCATGCGATACAGCTGCGGCTGCGACGGCGCGTCGGCCTCGCTCACGCGCACGAAGTACGTGCCCGCCGCGGGCAGGAACACGTCGGTCAGCGTCTCCGTCCCGCCGGCGCCGTTGACGTTCGCGGTGGCGAGCACCGTCGTGCCGTTCGTGCTGAAGACCGTGATCTGCAAATTGGCCTGCGTGAGCGCGTTGGTCGACGTGCCGCCGACGGGACACGGGCCGGATGAGGGCTCGGGATTGTCGAAGTAGGTCGAGCCGACCGGCGTGACCGAGACGTCGAGCAGCGAGGAGCTCGCTGTGGTGAACCTAAAGAAGTCGACCTCGCCGTTGGCGTCGATCGAGAGCGTCGAAGCGTTGGGGTCGTTCGTCCCCGTGAGCGGCAGCGGCGGCGTGCCCAGAGTGGTCGTCACTCCCACGGTCAGCGGCACCGTGACCGCGCTGCCGCTGGTGTTGTCGGTCTCGTTGATGTCGCCGTAGAGCCGCTGGCAGGCGCGGATGTCATCCTGGCGCGGCCCGTCGAAGCTCGTGTCCGCGAGCGGGCTCATGAGCTGCGAACTGTTGCTCGAACACACGTGTTCGAGCCCCACAGCGTGGCCGAGTTCGTGCGTGAGCACGTTGCGCAGGAAGCGGTTGAAGTTCGCCGCGTCCGCCCAGTTCTCCGAGCGGTCCATGACGATGTCGCCGTTGTTGGGGAAGAATGCGTAGGCCAGCGTGTTCGAGCCGCCGTCGATGTTGCGCATCGAGATGCGAATCTCGCCGCGCGTGGCGCCAGCGACGCTTCCCCAGCTCGCGCCGTCGTCCCAGTCCACGCCCGCGGCGGTCACGCGCGTGAAGTCGATGCCGGTCAAGGCCTCCCAGCGGTCGACGCAGCTCTGCACGCGCGCGACCCACGTGGCGCGGCCACCCTGGCCGGCGAACAGCGCGTCCATGCGCGCAAACAGCTCGCTCGCGCCCGAGGGGTCGCTGGCACCGGCGGAGGGGATGTTGAGGCCGTCCGGAACGAAGCTCCAGCGCAGCGTGATAGGGTCGCCCTGCCCTCCGCCGATGGTCCAGCGGGACCCAGGCACGAACTCGGGCTGGGGGTACAGGTTCGAGCGGAACCACTGCATGTACGCCGCATCGGTCCCGGGCGCGAAACACACCGTCATCGGGTCGATCGGCTCTTGCGCCAGCGCGGGCTGGGCCGAGCCGAGGGCGGTCACACTCAGCGTGAGGAGTCCCAGGAGTCGCTTCATGGTTCGTTGTCGAGGAGAGGGCTGGGGGAGGGAACGGCGAGCGAAACGGGACTGGCGCACTGGGGTGGAACCCCGCGGGGGCGAGGCTAAGCCAGTGTAAACCTACCCCGACTTGGGCCCTCCGCAAGGCGAAGGTGGCCCCGAACGGCCAGCCGCAGCGAGTTAGGACGTCCCCACCGCGCGCCGGGTTCCAGGCGAGTGCGCCCGACCTTGGCCTGCGCGAACCGGCCAGCGCCGCGCGCGACGCCGTTCGCCTCCAGCCGCGCGGGTTCGAGCGCGCAATGCGCCGCTCGAGCACGGTGCCGAGCACTCCCCGGGTTGAGCGCCCGCACCGCCGTCGACCGAAACGACCGCGGGATCGCTCAGGAGACGCCCGATGCGCCCGTCGCGGGCCTCCCGCGGGGCTCTCAAGGCGCTGTGTGGCAGCCGCGCGCCGCGGAGTTCGCGGCGCCGCGCGTACACCCGCGCCTACGCCAGCGCCTCGCCCGGATCATCGCGCGTGAAGTCCTTGGGCTTCAAATCGGTCGTCAAGCGCAGCACACCGGCGCGCACGACGCGCTGCAGCACGACGTCGAGCAAGAGCGTCGAGTTTGGACGCATGAAGTCGAGCAGGGTATGGGTGCGCGCGGCGAGTTCGGCGTTCACGTAGTGCACGAAGTGGTCGACGGGTTTCTTCGCCGCCGGGTCCGGCGCGGGCCGCGGCGCGATGCGCACGCCGAGCGCCGGCGCCGAGCTCATCACCTCGTGGTTGAGGTAGTACGTCAGCGTGCCGCGCGCGCGCCGGTTGCGCTGGCGATCGATGAAGAAGCCCGCCGGCAGCAGGTTGGGGTTGGGCTGGCGCAACTCCGCACGCGGCGAGTCGGGAATCCACGACGTCATCACGAAGTCGAAGTCGTCGAGCTGATAACCGTTCTCGTCGTGTACGCGGACGATCATCTGCGTCGCGACGGGCCGCTTGAACTCACGCGTGAACCCGAACAACTTGTCGACCTTCTCGACGCGCTCATCGGCCTGCGTTTTCGCGGTCAAGGCGTCGAAGCGATCGCACAGCGCGTCGTAGGCCGCCTCGTCGCCGACGCCCAGGCACTCGAGCAACGCCACGACCGTCGGATGCGGCCGCAGCTTGCCGCTGTCGCGCAACTTGACGCTGCGCAGGATGCCCATCTCGTCGCCGGAGTGCGAAAGGCCCGGCAACACGGCGAGCGCGGTGCGCGGCGCCTGCTTGCGTTGCTTGACGACCAGGCGCGTCGCGCCCCAGTTGCCCTTGGCGAACTCGGCCTCGTCGAACTCCTGGACGAGCTGAACGTACGTCGCGTTCAGGTTCGCCGCGGCGACACGCACGACGCCGTCGGTGCCGACTTCGTCGGTGTAGCTGTTGAGGTGGTCGTACAGCGCGCGGTCGATCGACTGCCCCGTGAGCACGAACGGGAACACGCGCGTGTCGCCGTACCAGCTGGGTTTCTGCGTGATCCACGACTCGTTGAGGCGCCACGACTCGATGCTGCCCAGCTCGAGCCAGTCGAGCACGCCCTGGCCCGGCTCGACGCCTTGGAACCACGTCTTGAGGCGGCTCAACGTGCCCTTGCCCAGCTGCGCGAGCGCGCTGCCGAAGTTCGCGGGCGCCAGCATGATCAGGTGGCTCATCGGGCACTCGCGTTTGCGCGACACGTAGAAGCGGTGCCACCAATCGCGCGCCACCGGGCCGCCGGTCGAGTGCGTGACCACCGCGATCTTCCCGCCGGCCTTGAGCGCCTTCTGCAGCGGCGCTTCGCGCTCGAGCGCGGCCTCGAAGGCGAGCGAGATGTCCTCGAGCCGCACCTCGTCGCGGAAACTCACGTACTTGCCCAGGTACACGTGCTGCACGTCGATGTCGACGCCGCGCGCCGCGGCCTCCGCCTGCAGTCGCTCGGGCAGGCGACCGTAGGTGTCCGTGCTGCGAACCGACCAACCGTGGAGGAACACGACGAGTTTCTTGGCCATGGCCCCATCATCCGCTCGCTCGCACGCGGAGCAAGCGTGGCCTACGATCGCCGCGCCACACCATGCGTTCCTTCGACGACCAGAAGCCCGAGATCAACTACCCCTGCCTGTGGAGCTACCGCGTCATCGGCGCCGACGAGCTGCGCCTGCGCGCGGTGATCGGCGAGGTCGTGGTCGGGCTCGAGCACTCGCTCAAGCTCGCCAACGAGAGCTCGCACGGCCGCTACCGCTCGATCGCACTCGAAGTGCTCGTACGCGACGAAGAGCACCGCAACGCGATCTTCCACGCGCTGGGCAAGCACCCCGACGTGCGTTTCGTGTTCTGAGCCGCCCGAGCGCTCCGAAGCGAATCTCGCGCGTTTCGCCCGCCGCGAGCGTGAGGTCGCGCTGCACGAGCGTTCCGTCCGCGCGCACGACCTCGAGCGTGTCGCTGCCCGGGCAGCGAATGCGTCGCACACCTGCGCGGACGCTCGAGCGGCGTCGCCCAGGCCACGAGCGTCGTCCGAGCGTCGATTTTCGCCGTCGCGCGCCTTGCCCCCCCCGGCTCGACGCGCGAGTAGGCCGTCGCAGGCAGCGCCGCGCCGAACGTCGCATCGCCGACATCTTGGCCCCGGTCGTCCTCCGCTGTTGATGAGCACCCAGCCGAGCCGGCCGCAGCCACATGGCGCCGCGTGTGTGAGGACCGAGGATCCGCCCCGCACTAGTCGACCGCACCTGCGTACACTCCCCGCCCCCTCGAACGAGATGCACGGCGAAAGGCGCGAGTGATGAGCGAGCAGGTTGGCACGAACGAGAACGACGGCGAGCGCGTGTGGCTGCGCGACACGTTCCAGCGCGGTGTGCCGCAACTGACGTTGCGCGCGGCGCTGGTCGGCATGTTGCTGGGCGTCGTGATGTGCCTCTCGAACCTGTACGTGTTCCTCAAGACCGGCTGGTCGATGGGAGTCACGATCACGGCCGGGATCTTGGCGTTCGCGCTATTCCGCGCAGCGCAGGGCGTCGGCGTCGTGCGCAATCCGCTCACCGCGCTCGAGAACAACGCGCTCACGACCGTCTCGTCCGGCGCGGGCTACATGACCGGCGGCGGCAACATGGCGGCCTTCGGCGCGCTCCTGATGATCACGCCGATGCGACCCGACACCATCCCGATGGTCGCGTGGTTCGCCGTGATCGCCGCGCTCGGCGTGTTCGTCGCGATCCCGATCAAGCGCCAACTCATCAACCGCGAAGGGCTCTCGTTCCCCACCGGAACCGCAACGGCCGAGACGCTCAAGACGATCCACGGCGACGCGAGCGGCGACGGCGCAGTCAAAGCGCGCGCGCTCGGCTTCGCAGCGCTCTTCGCGGCCGTGCTCAAGTGGTTCACCGCCGCGAAGGCCGCGTGGATGCCGTTCAATATCGGCGGCGCGATCCCGCTGCCGATTCAGATCCCAACGCAACAGAACGGCAATCGGCCTTCTTGTGGCCCCGCTTGCCGCAGTGAGAGCAGTTCCCCGGGAAATCCTGCTGCTGCTGCTGCTGCTGCGCAGCCTTG
>Ga0169931_10009786_pt1 | contig 13773 bp, 10 predicted proteins | sample Kivu_15m_20L_FD_129675 | JGI IMG/M metagenome (GOLD analysis project Ga0169931, IMG submission 129675) | Freshwater microbial communities from Lake Kivu, Western Province, Rwanda to study Microbial Dark Matter (Phase II) - Kivu_15m_20L... | ecosystem: Environmental > Aquatic > Freshwater > Lake...
AAAGATATTATAATAAATATATAATAAGACTGAGATATATAATATCATTTATCTTATTTGATCATCTAATTCAATTTAAGAAGATTTGGTATATTTATTATCCTTACATATCAATCTAGTTATTTTCATCATTTAAAAACAAAGTTCTATTGTCATTATTAGTATTGAAAGTAGCTGCAGCTATACCGAAATTACTAAATAACTTTTTTTATTGAGATTTTATACGGATTTATGCATTACCTAATAAGAAATAATATGGGTCGTATTTACCTGTTACAGCTTTAGCTGGGTTGGGACGCATTTTGTAGATAGTCGATCTGTTTATGTTAAAGAGGAAGCCTTTGCCTTTATCTTAGATATTAGTTTAAGATTTTTATTAAAATGGATAAACTGAAAAGCCACCTATTTGTGTACCATTTGATAGCTTAATAACAATAATTATGTTATCTTTTTTATCAAAATAATTATGAAAATTAGCCTTATTCTGTTAATCAAATTTATAAACCAACTTAGTACATACCACTTTAGCATTATTAAAATCCTCTATCTTTTCAACCAACCATCCTACTTTATTCTTAGGTATACACTACGAATTATTAAAATATTTCTCTTAATAATATCCATTAATAATCTTCTATTTAACATTAGTAATAGATTTATTAATATTCTCCTCATCTATCATCTATGATTCACCAGATATTTGATATGTTATCTAACTTATAAATTATTTCTGGATGATGTTAAGAGCAGATTATTTATTTTAGAGATATTTTATTTGATTATTTTTAGTATTTATTGTTATTTTTAGGTCTTTTATTTATTAGATTTGATTTTTTTATATGATTTGTAGTTTGGAGATGGTTGAAAGAGCTGATTATAGTTTTTATTTTAGAGATTTTATCTATCTTTATAACTAGAACACTTTATTATTTAATCTTCTAATCTATTAATCTTTATTTTTAATAACTAGAGTCAATTTTGTTATTTCTGCATCTTTTTAATTATTTTTTGATGTCCAATCGCCTATTTATCTAAGTTTCATTTTAATCTATTACTCTTTAGCTTTAATTTCTATAGTTTTAACACTGATTGTATCATTTTGTTTATTAATTGTATTTTAATGACTCTTTATTTTAGATTATAAAGAAGTAACCTTAGTCTATAATTTATTTATAGTCTATAAATGTTTTTCAATAGTATTTTTAAGAAGAATTATCTAATTTTATAATTTAGATTTAAGTTTATTATAATCAACAATAGTATCAGCTAATTTCTTTTAAGTTTATCTTAATTTATTTTAAGTATTGGTTAATTTTTATTAACTTTATTTTAATTTATCTAATGTCTATTATAATAGTTGTTTAGTATTACTTAGTTATTTTGTAAGTAAATCTATCTATATTGTTTTGTTTTTTAATTATTTTTATCTATCAGTCAATTTATCTTTAATAGTATTATTATTCTTATTAGCGTTGTTAACTATCAAAACAGTATTGTTTTTGATTTTGTTAATAAATTATTTAACATCACCTAGTTTCATTAGTTTAATGCTCTTGATCTTCTTCATCTATTAACATTATCTAGGTTAGATCATAGAAAGTTTTAGGATTTATTAAGCAATTGACCATACTCCAGTTTAAATCACTTTCAAACAATTAGCAATATCACTATTAAAATTATTTTTATCATTTTAGAGCTAACTCACCTTGATTTAATATGACCTTAAGATATTTTTAGAATTATCATTTAGTTAAGTATTCATCCTGTTTATATCTGTCCTTTGAGCAGCTATTTGCTATTTTAATGCTATGTTTTATTTTTATAATCTCTTTCTCAACTATTATCTTTATTTGAATTTAGGCACCTGACCTTATAACTATTCTTGTAGTCTTTTATTCTTACCTGTAAGCTAAGCTATTTGCGTCTTGTAAGTCTATATTTTTTGTTTATATGTAACATTTAAGTTGGTCTATTTCTTTAGTTACATATCTATTTTATTCTTCTCTTGCTCTATCTTCTTAAATTTTTACTGCCATTCATGTCGATTCCTCTCTATCTCACCATTATGCTACTATATCATCTTCATTATCTTTTATTAATATTTCTTTTATATCTGCTTTAAAAACACATTCTCCCCTATTTTCATCTGCGATTTATCATTTTCATACTGTTTGAAAGTAGTATGGTGACTTTAATAATATTTTTTGTTAATACTATCAAGCTATTTATTAGACTATACTTATCTAATAAGATGATTTTAATTATATTTTTTAGTTTTTTATCTTTGTTATAAATGATTTGACATCAATTTATAATTATTGTCTGTGGTTGGCTATGATGGGTCGATGTAATTATGATGACTCATGCAATAATAAGTATTATATTATAAGAATTATAAATAATTCTTATAAATATACAAATAAATATAATATATACATTTATATACTAATATATATTATTGAGGGGTATTAAATAAATTATGGCATAAAAATACTATCAAAATGATCGTTTATTTCATTAATTTATCAATAGTTCATAGATCTAATACGATATTATTTAGACTTAGTTTTTATCTCCTTAGTTGATGTTTAAAAAAGTACTTCTGTTTTGACCTTATGCCTCAAAAGTAGATGAACTTACCCCAAAATTACTAAATACTTTCTTTTATAATGTTCTTATACGAATTTATGCATTTCCCAATAAGAAAAAGTATTTATCATAAGTAGTAACAGCTACCCTAGGGTTAGGTCTCATCTTATAAACTCTCTATTCAGTTATACTAAATAATATCCCTTTTCCTGGTCTAACAACATTATTAGGATCAAAACTATTAGCAGTAAATCCACCAATAATAGTATTATTGACAAGTTTAACAAAGATAATAAGATTTGGCTTGTAATCAAAGTAATTATGGAAATCTGCAGTGTTTAATGGGTCATATCTATATACAAGTTTAGTTTTAAATTATTTGACATCCATAAATTAGCACATAGTTCTGTGTATAAACACTTTTTTATAGGCCATATCATCATTAAGTATATATGATTCTCTAAAATATTTTAATTTGATAAAAGATTCTTTGATAATATTGATAAAATTTTATTTTTAATGATGAAGATTATAGATATTTAATTATTAACCTATGTTTTAGAAATAATTATTAATCTTTTAGATCTATGCTTATTTATCTTTACAAATAGACTTGATTTTATTTATCTCTTCTTGTTGATTTTATATTTCTTTATTGAGCTTTTCTTTCATAATATACTTAGATGCTTCTATATCGGATATTTATTTTTTGTACCTTTAGATTTATAACTATTTATTTTTACATATTTTATCAATATTTTCTTTATCTTTTTTTAATTTTATGACCTCATTCTTCAATTGTTATAGATCTTTATTCAATTTTTAATTTTAATTTTTCAATTTTTATACATCCTTTTTATGAAGAATGATCTTTTCATTGAGGATTTTTTGTTACTATTTTGAAATAGTTAACTATTGTTTTATTTTTAAGATTTATTGACTTTGTCTCATAATTTGATCTTGTTTTATTGATTTTTATTGTTATATCCTATTTATAATTGACTATTTTTAATTAATTATCTTAGTATATTTTAGTTATTGCTATGATAATCTATTATTATATTATTTATCTTTCTTTTCCATCTATTTCTTAATTATCTACATTTATTTCAACATCTTCTCTTTATCTTTTTTAATCATCTAATATTCTATTCTTATCTTCTCTTTCTCTTTCTTTAAGATTTATCCATCTTATCTCATCTTAATCCTATCACTCTGATATCTCTAATTTTATACCCTCAACTCTTTATTATCTCTTTATAATCTTATATTTTCCTATCTTTCTTTATCCAAATCAGATGATTTATCCTCAATCTGAGCCTACAACAACTATTTATCCATCTTAATAACCTTTAATTAATCAATATGCTCTTATTTCTTCCTCTATAATTACTTCAAAATTGCCTAATTCTTATATTCTAATTATTTCAAAGACTATTTATGCCTATATTTTAAATAATGCATTTTAGTATTCATCTTTTAAATAGTTGATATTGTCGATCTTTTTAATTTACTATAGGACTATTTTGATTTGTAGTATTATGATTGAAAGTTTATTTAATCTGGTGGTAATTGTGTTGACTGCTTTTTATAGAGCATTGTAAAATATTACTATTATTATGTTGATTGAGTCATATGCTAATTTTTATGAACCTATGGAGATATATCAACATCTTTTAAGACATAATTATCATCTTTTATTGGAGATTTATTTTAGACTAGTTATTTTTGTTTAACCCCTTAAAACAAATCAATATGCTAAGTTTACTATTAATTCTATCTTTATTAATCTTAATACTTGATCTTCTTATATGAATTACTCTTCTTTCTCTCAACATCATTATTATATTATTTTTATTTATGATTCTATTTTTAATTGATAATGATTGATTAAGCTATTGGCTAATAATTATCATCTTTATTAGGATGATTGTTATGTTTTAGTTAAAATATTTATGATTATGTATACTTAATATCGTATTACATTGTAAATATTATATATTCTTGTAGCAAATATCAATAAAAAGTATTAATTTATATATTAATAACATATAATATGATGATATGATAATATTGATGATTATACAAAAAAATGAATAAAAAATAACATCAATATCTTATTCATGTACATATATCAACATATAATATGCTTTTGAGACATTCTTTTACATTTCTTCAAAGTAGTTTTTAAATTCTTAGTCTTCATTTTAACTATTCTTTAAAAATCATATTATTAGAATTTTACTTGAATTTATTTACCCAAAGGCATTACATTTTATTAATTACCTTGTTGATGCATCTGATTAAATAATGCTATTTCATCTAAATATTCCTTCATTTATGAGATTACATGTGGAATAAATGGTGGCTTTATTTATTTCTTTTACATTTTACCCCATTTTATATCGTTGAAATAACGATGATCTTTTATTTATTGGATACCACGAAAACCTAGGCGATCGCTTGGGTTCTTCTTTAGAAGTTTGTTTATTAAATCAGATAAATAGAAATTTTATTAAGGTAAATCTTTAGCTGCCAAGTTGATGTCTTTTTTTAAGAGTTAATCTCTTATTTATGTACGATTTTTTCCTTAATAAGGTCTCTTTCCCATAGTAAGCTCGTATACTATAACTCCAAGGGCATAAAAATCTGATTAATACGAATAATCTTTTTTAAAGAGAACTTATGGAGCCATATATACAGGGGTCCCACTTGATTAATTTTTATGAGTATCAATACTTTATATAAGTTAAGATTTAGCTATACCAAAATCAGTGATTCTAGCATATCCATTTTCTTAAAATACTATATTTTCTGGTTTTAGATCTTTATGTATAATATGATTTGAATGAATATACTATAAACCAATTATAATACATGCTGTTATAAACTCTATATAAATTATTGAGTACTTATTTATCGCTATGTGAACCTTTATTTGTAGCAAATATGGTATCGAAGATCACCTCCTCTCAGATAATCCATGACTAAATATAAATTTTGAGGATCTTGAAAGGAACATTTCATATTTATTAAAAAAGGATGGTTTAATTTACTTAAGATCTTTCGTTAGTTCAATACTGATTATATGTTATTTTTTTGTACGACCCTATATTAATGGATATATACTTTTTCTTTGAAATTTATTTCATTGCATAATCTTTCATTTACTATTTATTGTATACCTTCCAAACACGTCCAAACCCACCAAATCCGATTTGATAATAAAATTTATAACTTTTTAAATTATTCTTATTATCATTGGCTTCTGACCCTCTAACATTCAATTTAATAGGGCTACTATTTTTAGTAACAAAAGCAGAGTTACCAACAGATGATGTAGCATTCATTTTATTATTATTTTTTTTAAATGTTGATCTTTCCATTTTGTAATTATCATCATTACTATTTCTTTTCTTAGTCTATGATGGCTGTCTAGAGACAAGTGAAGTCAAATCATCCATAGACAATTTGTTGCTTCTTGTTGGTTTTAATATACCGATTTTATTGCTATTATTTCGATAGAAAAGTTTTTTATTCATGATTTATAATATAGAAAATGATATCAAATTAAAATACTTATGTCAATTATATTTGAAATAAATAAAATTAATAATATCAATGATGGTAAAACTTTGAGTAATATCAACATTTCATATTATTTTACAGCCTTATAAGAATCAAAGGTTTAAAATCAAAAGAAAAACTATTAAAAAGGCTTAAAATAGTCAATATAAGGCTTAAAATGTTATATTAATCATAAAAATCATGATAATTTATTAAATCCTTTATTTTTTATATATTTTTTTAAGGGTAAAAATATATGATGTTAGTGGCCGATCGGAATTTAACAATAATATATGTTAAGTTAATATAGTTTATGAATTTTATATATTAAATATTAAGTTAAAAACACTGTTCAAGGTTTTATCAAGCAGTTGCTTTACCAAAAGCAATCAATTCCTTCTTAAAAACAAACAATATCACTCCTTATACTTCCTCAAGGGTAATGATTAAAGACTTCTTTCAGAAAATCAAGCAAAAGTCATTGATGATATCATCAATAATAATAACTTACAAACAAGTTGTTTAATTTATAATGCTAAATAAGCACAAAGAAAATATGATAATTGGACAAAAACATTCCCTTGGATAAAAGCTCACTATGCCATCAAATCAAATCCAGCTTTACCGCTTTTAAAAGATTTACATTAAAGAGGTGCTGGATTCGATTGTGCTTCAAGAGCTGAGCTTTAAACTGTTATTGATCTTAATGCTAGTAAAAAAGATATTGTTTACTCAAACCCTATCAAAGATTAAAATGACTTGATGTGGGCTTAAAGAAATGGAATTGAGCTAACTACTGCTGATTCTATCGATGAACTTCTTAAAATCAAACATTTAGCTCCAAGCATTAGAATACTTTGGCGTATTGCCATCAAATAAGAAGCTTCAGATAAATTAGCCACCCCTTTCTCAGGAAAATTTGGAGATGATATCAGCACTGAAGAATAAATCCATAAAAGAATGGAATAAATTCAAAAATTAGGCATCAATCTTAAAGGAATTCATTTCCATTGTGGTTCAGGACTTCATGGATCTTCTGCTTTTGAACGAGCAGTACGACTTGCAAGAAATTGCTTAAAAATAGGAAGATAATATGGTCATTAGATGGATTTAATGGACATTGGAGGAGGTTTTAGCTCAAAAGATTTAAATCCAAAAACTATTGAAGCATTAAAACTTACATAAAATGATCCATTAAACTATAGAGTTATATCATAACCTGGAAGACATTTCTGTAGTAACGCTTTTTATTTACTTACTAGAGTCTTAGGAAAAAGAGTTAAGAATGGTAAATTATGCTATCATCTTAATGAATCTCTTTATCACAGTTTTAACTGTAACATTATGGATGGTGTATCTTTCTAAAACAGTCAAGATATGTTTTATAGAAAATTGAATAACGGTAATCAATCTTAAATTGGACTTCTTTAAGATTCTACATTATTTGGTATGACTTGTGATGGTATGGACATCATAACTAAGAGTATGGCAGTCCCTTATTCCCTTAAGGTAGGAGACTGGCTTTGTTTATCAGGTATGGGAGCTTATACCTATGGATGCAGAAGTAATTTCAACGGAATGAAAAGTACATAAAGAATAATAAGATTCCCAATATAATAAAGACAATAAGAAATCATAGGACAACAAGCATTACAATATATCTTATGAAAATGATTCATATAATTTCATATTTATATAATTTTTATCTATTAATCTATATTAATTAATAATATTCAAAAACATATTTTGAATAATATTGTAATTTAGCCATAATAATTAAATATTAAGAATCTTTATATATTATTTTATTAGATAAATATTAATAAATACATATTTCTTTTTAAATATTTTTATTAGATTATTTAACATTATAATTTATAATTTTTAATAAATTAAAGATTAGAAACATAATTAAAAGAATTTATATCATTAATAAATTCTTTTTAATTTTAATTTAATAAATAAATTATATTTTTTAATGTCAATTTTTAATTTATATGATACAAATTATATAATTTAACCTTTGATATAAATTAAATTTACATATGTTTATATATATACTCTACATAAAATCTTTGATTATAATAATAGTATAATCTTAAAAATAAATTAATTATAGAATAGATTAATCTTTATCATATAGCCGCCACTAATTCAGCGTTAGCAATTAAATTAAGATTTGCAGCAGACGTTCCTGCAGCACCTCCAGCACCTCCAGCTGCCCCTCCACTTCCAGCAGCAACAGCAGCTGCCCCTGCTGCCGCTCCACCAGCTGCTGCCGATCCACCAGCTACTGATACTCCAACGGCAACAAGAACTACGGCTGCGACTACACCTCCGACAACACCTCCGACTATGGCACCAGTATTTGTTTAATCAGCTTTGCATTGTCTTCTTTCTAAAATAGTACCATTGACATTTACTGTATTTATTACATCTCCTAAAGAATATCCTTAATCACAAGCTTAACAAACACCTGTTGATGAATTACAACGTCCAGAAAGACAATTATCTGTGCATATCTAACATGTAGTAATACTTGCAGAATATCTGTTTTGTAATGAACAATCTGTGCACATTAAAGTATTGTTTAAAGTCACCAATGCAAAACCAGATATACAAGCAGAACATACTCCAGTCATGTTATTACAAGATTCTGAGCTGCAACTTGATATACAATTTCTGCATGGATTAGTTCCACCAACTGAATATTGACCTGGTAAGCAAGCTTAACATAGATTTGTTGCACTATTGAATCCATATCCAGGATAACATTGCATACATCTTCCTGAAGTTACTTGACATACTGAACAAGCTATAGTACATAGAGTGCATCTATTGTTTCCAGCCAAAGCATAATGTCTTTATGAACAAGCAATACATGATCGACTAGACTAAATCCATTAATAACCAGCATTACAAGTTTGACAACGTCCTGTACTAGAAGAACATGAACTACAAGAATTAGATATACATGGAACACATGGATTCATTCCTCCTAATGAAAAAGAGGTATTCACTTGACAAGCTGTACATACAGTATCTCTTGAAGAGGGAGATGAACTATAGCCATAGGCAGAAATACAAGATGTACAGAAACCATCAGTAGGTCGGCATGCTGAACATGTGCTAGGACAACTAACACATACTAGAGTATTTCCTAAAGAATAAAACAAAGATGGACATGCTGTGCAAGTATTAGTTAAATTATTCCATCCAAATCCACTATAACACCCTTGACAAACTCCATTGGTAGCATTACAAGTTGAACACCCATTAAGATTACATGGTATACATTATAATTGATTTCCACCTAATGAATAAGTTCCTGCTACACAAGCTATACAACTATTTGATGAAGGATTCCAATGATAACCTGGATGACAAGATGTACAAACATTATTAACACGATTACATGAGCGACACCCATTAACATTTATAACTGTGCAAGGTAAACAAGCTGAATCGACTCCTAAAGAATAAAAATCTATTGCACATAATGTGCAAGCATTATTTGTTGCAGCTCCATTACTATTCCAGCCGTAACCAGCATTGCACGATGTACAAAATCCATTTAAAGGATTACAAGCTGCACAAGCTAAACTTAAGCATGTGGTACAAATCATATTACCTCCTAAAGAATATGTTCCTAATGAACATGTTGTACAAGAATTATTTGATATGATTGTTAGGTTATTCCAATTATAACCAGCATTGCATGAAGTACAAACTCCAGTTCTAAAATTACATGCTTGACAAGATTGAGATGTACAATTTATACATTGACTGTTAGTTCCTCCCAAAGAATATGATACATTTTATACACATTGAGTGCAAGCATTGACAGCAAAAGCAGTTGAGTTATTATTCCATATGTATCCTGCATTACAGCTTGTACAAAATCCATGAGTGATATTACAAGCACTGCATCCCACATTAGTACAAATAGTACATGTACCATTTCCTCCAATTGAATAAAATCCTGTGCTACAAAGTGTACAATCACTACCTACAACAGTTCCTGAATTATATTGATATCCTCTATTACAATTTGTACAAAATCCATTAACTGAATTGCATGCTAGACAAGCATTTGAGATACAAGAAATACAAACATTTGTATTTCCAAGAGAATATGTTCCAACAGCACATGCTAATCCAGTTGAAATTGTTGCATTCCATCCAAATCCAGGGAATGTTCCTGTGCATATATTAGTCGATTGATTGCAAGTACTGCAATTACTATTGGTTTGTATAATTGAACAATTCACACATGGATTATTGAATCCTGTAGACCAAAAACCAGTTGTACATTGAACACATGAGTTATTTGATGGGTTCCATCCATATCCAGCTCGACACGTTAAACATACACCAGTTGATGGATCACATGTTGCACATCCACCTGTTGTACAATTTTGACATATATTTTGATTTCCAGTTGAATAAAATCCTGCTTGACATAAAGTACAACTGCTTGATCCATTATTCCAACCATATGATGGAAGACATCCTGTACAGATACCAGTTTATGCATTACATGAGTTGCAAGTCACACCATATGTTGGGCAGTTAAGACATATACTTGTTCCTCCAGCGCTATAAGTACCTTCTAAACATTCAAAACAATTATTTGTAACATTGTTGTAACCATGTCTTGGATGACAAGTCAAACAGTCTCCAGTTGTTCTTTAGCAAGTAGCACAAGATTGAGATAAGCAAGTAGCACATTAAAAATTTCCTGATAAAGCAAAGAAACCTATGCTACAAACTATACATGAACTATTAGAAGAAAACCAACCTGATCCAGCTGGACATGTTATACATAATCCAGTTGTTCTATTACAAGTTAAACAGTTATTAGTTGAACAAGGACTACAAGAGCTGGTAGTACCTCCAAGAGAGAAATTAATATTATCTATACATGATGTACAACTATTATTTGAGGCATGCCATTGTTAACCTGGTAAACAAGAACTACATACTCCTGTTGATATATTACATACTGCACATCCATTTATAGTGCAATTTGTGCAAGACATCTGAGCTCCAGAACTCCAAAATCCAACTAGACAATATGTGCATAATGTAGTTGTTGAATTCCATCCATTAGCGACATAACAAGCACTGCATTGTCCAGTATTTTGATTACAAGTTGAACAATTATTATTCAAAGTAGTACAATTAGCACGAACACTAGTATTTCCAGTCGTATGATAAGTACCTACTGTACATAGATTACAAGTATTATTTCCAAGTAATTGATAAGATGAAAGACAATCTTGACAAACACCTGTTGTTATATTACATACTTAACAACCATTATTAGTACAATTAGTACAACTACTACTATTAGCAGCCGCCCAGAAACCTGTTGAACACTGCTGACAAGTATTATTTCCTAATTTCATGTATCCTGCTGAGCATGAAATACATTGTCCATTAGTATTATTACAAACAGCACAACCATTTATTAAGCAATTAGCACAAGTATTTTTTCCAGAAGCTGCCCATTGACCTACTAGACAAGGAGAACAAGTAGCATTACCTGAATTCCAATTATTTCCTGCAAAACAACTAATACATATATCAACAGTTTCATTACATATATTACAACCATTAACTATAGATGTACAATCTGTACACTGAGTAGATCCTCCTATGCTATTGAACTGAGTTATATTACACCACTGACATTATTTCGATGCACTATTATAATTAAATCCAAGAATACAGCCAGTACAATCTCCATTAGTATTATCACATGTACTACAATCTATAGCACCAAGTATACAATTACTACAAGTTGTACTATTAGCAACAGCATATGTTCCTGCAGTACAGACAATACATGATGAATTTGAACTTTCAAATCTATATCCAGCAGCACATCTTGTACAAGCTCCTGTAATTCTATCACATCCTGTGCATCCAGTGCTAAAAGTACAATTAGTACATGTTGTAGCTCCAGCTGTATTTTTATACATGCCAGCACTACAATCAGTACATGTATTATCTCCTGAATTAAAATTTTCACCTTCAAGACAAGCTAAACATGTTCCTGTTGACATATTACATGATGAACATCCATTGCTAGTGCAATTTGTACAAATCATTTGATTTCCTGATGAATAAAACCCAGCAGTACATACTGTACAAGAACTTGTTGCATTATCCCAACCATATGTTACAAGACATCCTGTACAAACTCCAGTAGCTGCATTACAAGAATTGCAAGATACTCCATATGTTGAACAATTTTGGCAGGCACTTGTATTACCAGGACTATATGTACCTTGTACACATGCAAAACAACTATTCAAACCAGCATTCCATCCATGTCTTGGATGACAAGCTTAACAAACTCCTGAAAGCCATGAGCAATCGCTACAAGCCTATGATGTGCATTTTTGACAGGTATTATTACCACCTAATGAATAAAAGTCTTATACACATGGTGTACATGAACTATCAGTAACATTCCAACCAGCTCCTACCATACAAGTGAAACATTAGCCAGTTGTTCTATTACATGTTTGACACCAATTATTTGAACAAGGAAGACAAGGAGAAGTATTGCCATCAAGTGAAAAAGTATCTGTTGGACAAGTAGTACAACTATTATTTGAGGCATGCCATTATTACCCTGGTAGACAAGAACTGCATACTCCTGTTGTAATATTGCATACTGCACATCCATTAATAGTACAATTTGTGCAAGTATTTTGAACACCAGCACTCCAAAAACCAGTTTGGCATGGTACACAAGCTCTATTTCCAGCCTGCCAATCGTTACCTGGATGACAACCAGTACATATTCCATCATTTTGATCACAAGTTGCACAACTAGTATTTAAAGAAGTACAATTAGCACAAACACTATTGTTTCCAGTAGTATGATAAGTTCCTGCACTACAAGAATTGCATGTTGCATTTGGAAGTAATTGATATGACGTATGACAATCTAAGCAATCTCCTGTAGTTGCATTACAAACTTAGCAACCATTGTTAGTACAATTAGTACAAATAACACTACCAGCAGCCGCCCAAAAACCTGTTGAACATGCTGAACAACCAAAACTTGTATCTAAATAAAAACCTGCATTGCAAGATGTACAACGTCCATCTGTTTGAGTACATGCTCCACAATTAGGATCGCAGGGAGTACAAGAAGTAGAACCAGCAGCTGACCATTAAAGAGAAGGACATAATTAACAAGTTGAATTAGATGATATGAATTTATAGCTAGCTGCACAACTAGCACATACACCTGTAGCTGCTACACATGTGGCACAACCTGTAGAGAAAGTACAATTGGTACAACTTGCTGGTCCTGCTGGAGTTTTAAATTGAGTGTTTATACATGCAACACATATGCTAGAAGCATTCAATTAAAAGCCTGCATTACATCCAGTACAAGTTCCTGTATCAGATGCACAACTTGAACATTAAGTATTACCACTAACAGCTACGCAACTAACACAAGAAGTATTGGTACCAGCTGCTGCCCATTGATTGGTAGGACATGCATTACATGAAGAATTTCCACTTGTAAAGAAATAACCTGCTGAACAACCAGTACAGGTATCTGCTGTAGTAAGACATGTCGCACAGCCT
>Ga0169931_10009787_pt1 | contig 13773 bp, 8 predicted proteins | sample Kivu_15m_20L_FD_129675 | JGI IMG/M metagenome (GOLD analysis project Ga0169931, IMG submission 129675) | Freshwater microbial communities from Lake Kivu, Western Province, Rwanda to study Microbial Dark Matter (Phase II) - Kivu_15m_20L... | ecosystem: Environmental > Aquatic > Freshwater > Lake ...
AGTTGGCAAAGCGAGCCTCAGTAAGATAGCATTGGTTAAGTTGTAAGTGTCATTCATAGCAGTATCGTGCGTAACACTAGAAATCGAGGATACATGTTGCCAGCTACCTCTATAAGTGATTGATTATTAAACCTATTAATGCTTATATGAAGTAATACGAACAATCATAGAACTAATACACATATCATTTTATCATTTACTTGATTTTTGCTGTGAATTCTCCTACCATAGCTGATCGAGTCTGCCCATTCTTTGTTTAAACCTTTTGAACTATTTGTTGTTATTAGAAGAAAGACTGTTGCATTGGTGAAGGCACTGGTTTAGATCCCCGAAGAGTTCATCGAAGCTGCGAAGACGCACACTGCTCATCTTGATTGTCTACATTATTAATAAATTATATTTAGCATCGCATTTACTATCATAAACAATATCATATATATTATGCTTCAAAAAGAATTAATTTCAAAACAAAATCTATTTAAAATTATTAAGTACGAAAAACTCAATTTAAGTATTAATGAAAGATTAATTGTTAATAAAAATATTATATGTAAGAGTCTAAATAACCTCTGATGGACAAAAAAGAACCCAAATATTAGCAAAACAAGCAATAAAAAATAGTCTCTGGCTCCAGAGGCTAGACACCTCTATAAATGTTGTAAGCAGAAATGGACAAATCACTTACATATGAACCCAAAGGGAGCTTTTAATCATTTGAATCAAAGAGCAATATAGTTTCATAGGAGTCCAGAGACAACTTAGTTTTGTAGGAATCCAGATAAAACATGTTTTCATAAGAATCCAGAGACATCGCAGTATCGTAGGACGATACATAATAATGGATTGCAAATAAACCAAAACGACGCAATATGATGCCATCTGAAAGTGATGGACAATAGTTTCTAAGCATGCGAAACGAAGGCAGGACATAAAGTGCAAACTAAATGATTGAAGAGAGCGGCGAGGAAGAGAAACCTAAGATCAATTAAGAATAAGCAGCGAAAATAAAGTAGAGTATCGAAAAGCTTAATGCGTTGATTATGCAACTACAACCGGATTAGATTGGAAAACTGTAGATATTCAAGCCTACTAGAGCTGAAATATAGATTTTGATGTATGGATGGAGGCAAAGACCACAAACATCAGACAAAATAATCATTGATCTCTATCTAGAAAACTGCGATATCTAGCCTGAAACCTTCCGAATGTATATCGACACTACACCTAGTGTCCGTTTTTGGTTCAATGGAGAACGGGTAGAGTCAAATGGACGCCTTATGCTCAAAGACGAATACTTCTTCGAGGGTAAATATTGCATCAATTAGGCTGCGATGCTCACATGAGGATAATAAGCAAGAGTCGGGAGACGGTTTACTAAGGTCAGGCTAAAGAAGACTTAATGCATGGAATCGGCATGCTCACCAGTCATGGCGAAAACAATCAGTTCAGGTACTAGGGTCAGTTCGTTGACAATCATTTCGAAGGTATGGGTAAACTCAACCAGGGGAATCTTTTATATGTGGGTGAGTTCAAAAATGATTTTAGACACGGCAAGGGTGAGGAAAAGACAATAAAAAAGAAGAAAAAGGGCAATAAAATAGGTTATGTAGTAAAATCAACCTATGTTGGTGATTTCAGAGAAGGATACAGATGCGGGTAGGGCAGTGAGATAAGCAACATCGCCACATACGAAGGTCAGTGGAAAAACGGAGTCAAGTGGGGCACTGGCATCATGAAATACAACAATGGAGACCTGTACTAGGGCGAATGGGTCAACAACTAATTCAACGGTGAAGGTAAGTACACTTAAAAAGGAAACTGCGAATACACTGGAAATTTTAAAGACGGTAAGTACAGCGGCAAGGGAGTTATGGAGTACAAAAACGATGACAGATACTAAGGCGACTTTTAGAAAGGGTTAAAACATGGACAAGGGCTTTACACATGGGCTGATGGAGATTATTATGATGGCGAATGGAAAAACGATAGCGCATAAGGACAGGGCACTGCCATGATGGGAACTGATTTTTATGTAGGATAGTACAAAAACGGCATGAAACATGGAGAAGGAGAACTCACCAACGAATAAGGAGATGTCACTCATGGATTGTGGGAAGATGGCGAACTCAAACAAATTATTGACATCAACGGGTAACCAGTTGAATGATGCTAGAATTATATTGCTAAAAAGCATATAATATGTACATAAACATAATTTAACAGGTCTGATATCATTCAGGTATCACTTTGTATGGATTAAGAATGCCATTAGGATCGAACAATTTTCTTATGCCTCGGTAAAGATCAAGAGTTTTAGGACTTTTTTGCAAGGACAAAAAAGGTGGCTTGTGTAGTCCCACTCCGTGTTCTGCACTTATACTTCCTTTCTTTTTGGTCACCTCTTCGAACAAGTATTTTTCTGCAAATTATTTTCCCTCAGGCAGAATGATATTGACATGCAAGTTGCCATCTCCAATATGTCCGTAGCCCATCACCAGTTATCCTGTTGCTTTGCGCATGTATTGAAGCATCGTAGGCCATTCGCGCACATCGAAACTTATATCATAAGCAAGTACATGACCTTTTTAACGAGCAGCTGCCACTGCTGCATCCTCACGGATCTTCCATATGTTAAAATATTCCTTATCACTGTTAGACATCACTGAGTCGTTAAAGAAATCCAACTATTCGAACAAAGAGTCAAGCTATTATGTAGAACTCTGCAAAAATAAAATATGATCAGTTGGATTTACGGTTTAAAAGACCGATGGATGAAGATGTCTGATTACAGTCTGATAGGTAACTCCATCCATGTATTAAAGAGCAGCTAATTTTTTGCCTAAATTTTTTTTAATAATTGGCAAACTTTTGAGAATATTGTCGAATTTGTCAGTTTTGAATACCATTATTTTTCTTACGTTGTCTATTTTTTAGCACATGATATTTAACTTTGTGATGATTCCCAGAGTGCCCTAGCCACCTATGAATAAATGTTTTAAATCATATCCAGTGTTATCCTTGTGTATTTCCGATGTTAGATCTAAAATTTATCCTGTAGGCACCACAGCCTCCAGACCCAAAATATGAGAACGAAAAGAACCGTACTTGACTACATACTTGCCACCTGCATTAGTTGATGCATTGCCTCCTATCTGACATGATCCCTTGGCTCCTAGATCTAAAGGAGTCTAAAAACCGTAAGGATGCAAAAATTAATTAAGTTTTTAGAGAATTACTCCACTTTAGCACGTTACTACTGAGGACACTTCGTTAAATCCTTCAATTTTGTTTAAATTTCTCAAATTGACAATGATTTAATCAAAAACAGGCACACTGCCTCCGACCAGTCCTGTATTACCTCCTTGTGGCACAACAGCCAGTCTCCTATCATTACAGTACTTGAGCACTTGCGACACTTGCTGTGAATTGCTGGGGCAAAGCATGAGCTGCGAGTGTCCTCGATCTATTCTTCTCCAACAAACATTATGATTTTAGAGTATTTACTTATCAGTGATTATGGATCTTGATGGCAAAATAGTGCGGAAATAGTCAAGATCTGAGGGAGTGATGACATTATAGTTTTTGCGTTGAAAGTTGTGTTGCCAAAAGAAGTATCTGGAATGTTTCAATAAACTTTTCATCAATTATATATATCATTCTAAGATTGATTGTTGATCATTTATTTTTATGATGAGGGGTGAAGAAAAGATACGATTCTTTCTTCACTGCTTCGTGGCTGCTAGCGTAGTCATAGCAGTCTTACAAGAGTTCACGCCCGCCTCATCTCCACCTGTTCAACAAAATAGTCAACAAGCGGGTCAGCATCATCCGCAACAACATAATAATCAACATCAAAATACTCCCCAATATCAGCAACATTAACAGCAGTACACTCAACATTAACAACATCATGCAAAGCCTTAGAGTCACTATCAGCAACATACTTCAGAAAATAAAGCTCAAGTGCATCCCTAGAGATCTCACTAGTCGATTCCAACCGGCTAATCTGCATCAAAAAGAGACTCTTTTTCGTAAACTTCGGTAGTTTTAGTGCAGTACTGTTCGAGTTGATCATATGGTCGTATGTTCTAGTAGCTCAAGGACAAAATGAGCTACCTTAGACCCTAACTGCTTTTGGTCGGCTAAAACTACCCTCTAGGTCCTACTCGTTCTGCACTCAGCACTCTAGTTTCTATGCTGCAGATGAGTCTATTTGCACTGGGTCTAGGCGGAAACTTTGTACCAGCCATAGCCAACCACCCTCTCTACCAGCAATTCCAGAACAAAAGAACCTTTATACTCCTTGGAGGATACTTCGGACTCAACATGCTCCAAAACTCTCTTTCTTCAACCGGAGCGTTCGAAGTAATGTTCAACGATAGACTGATATACTCCAAACTGTAGACTGGAAGAATACCCACAGTGGAATAACTGCTAAAATTACTGTGAGTAATACAAACAGGAAGGAGATAAGCTTAATGCGAGGAGCTCCATAAAGTCTCTGGTGCTGCTCAATAATCGCTATGATTCTAACTGCTTTTTATTACTTTTTAATCCAAAAAACTATGCAGTTTATCATTTAGATCATTATAGATTATTATTCAAAAAGATATTGTCACAGTAAGTACAATAAGTACAAATATATTTGGAATAAAAAGGAATAAGAAAATATTCATCCTTTTAGGACATACACAAAGTTGCAAGTTCAGAACTATTTTTTTTATTGTTGTCGTAAATTATAATAAACTCTTTATAGAGTATACTCAATATTAATCGATCGATCTAAAATAAGTATTAATAAATAAATTCCGGATATGAAGAAGATGGTTACTATTTTCTTTGGCCACACACAAAGTGGCAAGTCCAGTACTATTAGGGACCTCACTGGAGATACATCAGTTGTTTGCGGCAATGGAGCCGGCAAATCGACTACCACGGCTATTCACATCCATTAGCCAATAAAACCCAAACTATCAGATTCTTACATTTTCATGGATACAATCGGCATGGGAGATAATTCCTTGAAATTTACTCCTCAACAGATCCGATAACAAATATAATCGAATGTTATTTCTTTATCTGATGCCAAAAAATGTGATTAAGTTCAAGCCCTCGTGATTACTTAGCCACTTAGAGATGGAGCCTATCAACTGCCTAACACTCTATAAACTATCAATCAGATTTTTGGAAATCTCCCGAACAAATCAATTATTATTTTAGGCACAAAATCTCACAAAGAAGACTAAGAGGATGTTAAAATTAGATAGAATGCAATCAAACAATAAATGAGAAATTTTGGCATTCCATAAGAAAATTATATGAGGTTTGGAACTACTTACAAAAGACGTGACGACAGTGATATTGATCAAAGACAATATACTCATCTTGAAAGCTTGCTAGGAAAATGCCAAAAGATAGACGCAAAATCGATCAAGGATAAACACTAAAGGATTATTCAGAGGGCTAAGCAAATACAGATCGAGAAGACAGAAGTTAAACAGCATCCTTATACACACACTTGGGTAGAAGAAAGATGGAATGGAGATGTAGGAAAAATATTGGGTGGAGCTGGTAAATTTTTTGGATACGATTCAAAAAAGATGAAACAATTTTCTTAAACTCGTTATCACTAGACCAAGCATGAACCTCCGATGGACTATTGCTTCAATCTGGCTTTAGAAGAATTCAATACTCAAGTTCGCAAAAATCTCAATTCGAATCGATGATAAATTGAGCATTATCTGTGACATATTTTCAACTAATTTATTGATATCAAAAGTAATATGCCCATTAATTGAAGTGAAGCAATAAAAAAGAATGGTTTAAGTTTTAAGCAATAACTAACTAATAACTAAAAATAAGACTAACAAAAAACTGTTTAATAAGTTGTCAAATATAAGTTGATTCGTAAATGATCTGATCTAGCTAAGTATATATCATAGTCATGATATTTGCTCATGTGAAAAGTATCGAAGAGATAAAATAAGTATAAATTTTTGTAGATTAATTATTAAAAATATATAATAAACTCTTCTTCAAAAATAAGTATTAATCTTAGATTATTTTCGCAAGTATAAAAATATATTAGTCAAGCTATGCCCAAGAGAATTGTCCCTTTCTTCGGACATACTCAGACTGCAAAATCGAGCTCTATCAAGGACATTACAGGCGATCAATCGATCGTATGTGGAAACGGGTCAGGCTTATCTACTACTAAGGCCGCTAAGATATATCATGCTGTTAACCCTAAACTTTCTAACTCGTATTCCTTTATGGATACGATCGGACTAGGAGACAATACCCTGAGAGCCAGCCCCCAAAAAATAAGAGAAGAAATCTAGCTCAACATCCTTTCGCTTTCTAGCACATAAAACTGTGATAAAATTAAAGGAATAATCATCACATAATCCATCAGAGACTCAAGCTTTCAGCTTCCCAACACTCTTCAGTTCATCTCTGAAATTTTCGGATATATTCCGAATATGTCAATCGTGGTGATCGGCACTAAATCCCAGAATGAGGATCCTGAGGACATTCAGATTCGTTAAGATGCTATTAAGCACGTAATGAGACAGTATGGAATCCCCTAAGTTCAATATCTAAGATTCGCTACGACCTACAAAGGACTTGGGGCTCATCAAATCAACCAACAGCAGTATGCTGAGCTGTAAGCCCGTTTGAACAGATGCACTAACATAGACGTAAACTCAATTAATCAAAAGCGTACTCAAATCAACAACAGGGCCCTAGAAATTCAAAAACAAAGGACAGTGGTGCAACAGATTCCTTATACCCATACTTGGACTGAAGAAAGATGGGACGGTTAAGTGGGGAAATGGTTTGGCAGAAAGAAGACTAAAACTTTTTCAGAGACCCGATATAATACTACCTCTCATCCGCCTCCCATCGCATAGTGCTATTCAGCAGCGTTGAATGAATTCTAGACGAGCATTAGACAGAGACTTCTAACCATGAAATGATTCAATCATCATATCTTAAACATAATTACAAAAATAACTAAAAATATTGATTTTGTTGCTAATACGTATACTTAGATGAGTTAGTTAGCATTAAAAATCTGAATTAATACCTCAAAAAACATTATCAAAAATTTTAATTTTTAAAGCATACTATCTAAGGAATCTACAGGTAATAACCTTGTTCGCTAGTAGCTCACAAATATATAAATCAATAAAGCGACCAGAATCACATAAAAAGTTTTACTCAAATTGTTTTATGATTATTGTCATTAAAAATTATAATAAAATCTTTTTGGAGTATAGAATGATATAAATAAGACTTATCCAATATAAGTATGAATATATAAATAATGTAAAACACAACTAAGAAGGTTGTAGTTTTCTTTGGGCACACCCAAAGTGCCAAGTCCAGTACCATTAGAGACCTGACTGGAGATACATCAATTGTTTGTGGCAACGGAGCTGGATCATCAACTACCTCAGCTATTCACATTCATCAACCAATAAAGCCCAAGTTATCAGATTCATATATATTTATGGACACTATCGGTATGGGGGATAACTCATTACAATTTACTCCTCAAAAAATCCGATAACAGATTTAGTCGAATGTGATTTCTCTATCTGACGCTAAGAAATGCGATGAAGTCCAAGCGCTTGTGATCACTTAGCCACTTAGAGATGGAGCCTATCAGCTGCCTAATACTCTGGAAACTATCAATCAAATCTTCGGAAAACTCCCAAATAAATCGATCATAGTGTTGGGAACAAAGTCTCACAATGAAGACTAAGTTGATGTCAGTACTCGATAGAATGGAATCAAGAATGTAATGAAGGACTTTAAAATCCCTTTAGAAAACTACATGAGATTTGGAACTACATACAGAAAACGTAACGATAATCAGATCGACCAACAACAATATGCTCGACTTGAAGCCGTGCTAGCAAAATGCGAAAAAATAGATGCTAAATCGATCAAGGAAAAACATCAAAAAATTCTTTAAATGGCCAAAAAGATTCAAATACAATTGACCGAAAAGAAAAAGCATCCCTATACACATACTTGGACGGATTAAGCATGGAGAGGATTTATAGGAAAAATATTTGGATTTAAGAAGATTGTAGTTAAAACAGAGATACGTTTCCACTAAACTACACACTAGCCTCCTCTAGATTATTGCTTTAAGGTGGCTTTGTAACAATTCGAAGAATAAATCAGAAATAAATTGCTTAGCATGAAATGATAAAAATAAGTATCATTTTTAAAAATTTAAGCTTGTAAAATATAATAAATTCTTTTTGTCAAACAAGTATTTATCTTCGTTGATTTGCTAAAAAAGTATAAAATAAGTTAGTCAAGGAATGACCAAGAGAATTGTCTTTTTCTTCTGATACTCTTAGACTGCAAAATTTAGCTCTATAAAAGACATTACAGGCGATCAATCGATCGTATCTGGAATTAGTTAGTCTTTTCATAACTTGAAAAAATTTCTGTAAGCATGACGAATATAAAAATCTTGATCTATTTTTTTATTGAATAGTCATGATGATTTTTATCACTTTGTTTATCACTTTGTTTATAACACAAATTATATTTGCCTTATATAGTTAGTATTATAGTTATGAATTTGAATTTACGACACATCGCTGACTAATAAGTCTTCCCCTCCTAACTCGAAGACTCACCTCACTAGTAGGCCAGTGGAGAGTGGTATCCCTCAACTGAGCCAATACGAGCATAGTTGCATTACGAACTCAATGCATCCATCGCTAGTAGTTCAAGATAGCAGCCCCATTTGATTGACAACTCTTTAGAAGATAGCTTTATTTAGCATGACAACTTTCTCGCCATGGTCAGGGAAGAGGCTAAACAAATATAAAACAACTAAAATGATCCACTAGTAGTATCTCTCAATCAGAAGACATATTTAGTAGCAAGCAGGAGCAATATAAAATTGACCCTCATGTAGACTCAAATCGCCCATGAATCGATAACTTTCAGCAACTCTTCAAGTTAAACCATAAGAATGAAATTCAATCAGTGTCCTTTCCAAATATCATCTGCAAGAACACTCAACTATTTGCTTTCTTAGCAGCTCTAGGTCATCCTACAACCCTGGTAGCAACTTGAAATAACATTTCTGATCAAACCTCAGTCATAAGAATATGGAGATATCATATAAAACTCAGTCATCACTGCTAGCTTCATAGAAAGACCATAGGCCATCACGCCTATCAACATCTCTTTTAGAGTGCACTATGTCACTCCCAGAATTAGACTTAATTACTAGGGCGCTTCAGACTGGCTCAGAACTAGAGATGGACAGCTTCCAGTCGTCAAGCTTAGTGCTAATAAAATGGGTGTCTACGAGCTATAAATAGGGATGCTATAAGGCCTCGATAGACTTTAGTGTAATGTATAGACTAAGGGAAAACTTACATGTCTTTCTCGCAGTATCGTCCTCAATTCCTCATAATCTAGTCTACTAAAATTACGTCGAAGAGGTGGCTTGAACGAAAAATAAAAAAGTGCTTTAGTTCTCCGTCCAGTAAATTCACAGCTATGCTTTGTTTGGGGCGTATAGCTGATCTGAACAGTATCTAATGATCGGATGCAGTTATCATTTGCGGTTGTATTATCCAGCATACTCATATATTTAATTTGGCTTATCTTTAATTATTTCAAATCAATGACAAGCATACGACCCGGAGAACCTACAGGCGACAACCTGACCCGCTAGTAACTCAAAAAAATATAAAAATCAATGAAGCGACCTTAGTTCATGGGTCTGCTCAACGAATACATGGTCGAGATCTCCGACCCCAAAAACAAAAGCGAGTACGATTAGTACCTGCGACAAATGTAACGTGAAAAATAATTGCCAAAACATATGAAACTAGCATAGTTGACTCCCGTGTTCTGCTTTAGAACGTTTATAGTTTCTCAGAAAAATAAAAAACATTAGATGAAGTTTTTCATCAATATGTGCTCTACTTAGTATTTGGAAAAACCTTCATGTGAGCCCACTCCAGGTTAAGACGGAAAAGGTGGTTTCAGCTGGAAAATACCTAATTCTTCAGGAAAAATACGATACGATCAAGACAAAAGTAACTTATAGCTGATTCAGAAGGGAATCCTTGTCAAGTTGTAGAGGTGGCTTTTCACCCCGACACCTTTCTTTTCGCCAGACAGAAAGCTTTCCACGAAATGATCATAAGTATTGCTCTAGAAGCATCTGAAAAACAGCTAGGAGAACGCAAGGAAACTCTCTCTAGAGACTATATAGTGCTAAAAAATGTCATTTGTAAGAGTCAAGATGGCAAACCTGCTCTTATGCCTATTAGATACATCTAAGGCAAAATATATAACAAAGGAGAAGGACCAACTGATTAGCCTGAAAGAGACAGAGAGGGAAATTAAACAAAATTGCAAAAAGAAATCAACAAAGCTAAAGAAGAACATTAAAAGGAAAAAAAGGAAAAAGAAGGTAAAAAATAATAAAAAGAATAGGAATAAGAAGTTGATGAAACATAATAAGGGCCTAAGAAAAAACTGATCGTCGATATGTAATAAGGTGTGCAAAGACCCAAGTACAGCGTCATTTACACATATCCAGTCGACTACAGCTAGTTCGTCAACGACGGACAAGGATTCGGAGGTGCGAAAAAGCCATCTCTTTTCAATATTTAGCTGGCCATTCCTCGAGTATAGAGTATGGAGTAGGTCGCTGGACAGAAACTCTAAATAAACGACAAGCAAATCGTGCTCAAAATAGGTTAAAAATATTTTATCGACTTGTAATTTGAAGAGCTAAAAGTGAAGTATCCTCTATTGACTGCCTCAGCTAAGGCAAAATATGACAAAAAAAAGAAAGTTTTAAAAATAACTATACCAATAGACCCTTCTTACGTCCCTCCTGCTACCGCTCAGCCAAACTAAGCGGCTGCTAATGAAGATAAACCAACTATGATTGAAAACTAAGTGTGGAAAAATCAAGTTTTAGATTTCAGCTAGCCAGCTGTTTCAGTCAAAGTCCTTTAACAGAAATAGCCCTAGCAAGCTCAAACAGCTCCTTTGATTGAAGAAATCTAAGAATAAGATCAGATAGAATCTAAAGTCTAACCATAATAGTAATAAATTTAATAAAAGCCTGCTAAGAAAGCAGAGAAGTTTAGTGTCAGCAACTACTACCGTAAACCAAATGAACCAGCTCAAGTATCTGTCGAAAAAGTCGTTTAGTCGACTAACCAACACAAGCTCAGTTACATTTTCCAGGAAACAGCTGACAAGCTAGTCATCGTCATTCAAATGAAAAACTACAATAAAGACGACGTCACAACACTAGTCTAAGGCACAACTTATTAGATGTTTATTGAGTGGAACAATGCAGGTCAACAGCATTACTTACACCTGAAAATCAAAGATCCACAAGCTCAAGAAGTTGCTGGAGTGCAGGTAGTCCAAAGAGTAGGATTCGTGAGCTTTATGATCAGTAAGAGTGTCCAGGAGAAAGGAAAATATTGGTAAAAAGGAGTTGTTTAACAATTTAATTAAGAAACTTATGAAATTTTCAAAAATAGGTTAGTTTAGCTTCAAACACAACAAATGTAAGCGATGAATCAACAAGAGAAGGCTAAAAATGAACAACAATAGATAAATAATCAAAAATTACAAGAAAATAGCAAAAATTAGCCAGCTTTAGCTAAATAAATATCTAAGCCAGTGCAGCCAACAAAGAAAGACATATAAAATCTTTAAGACCCACAAGACTAAGCAACAGCAACCCATTTTATAACTTAAAGCAAATCTGACAGTCGTGAACCAGCTTAGTACTTCGGAACGGTAGATGCGTCTCGTGCAGGATTTCAGTTCATCCTCTTCAATGCGCCATTTATCGACAATCTTGATTGATCAACCACTATCACCTGAAAAATTATAAAACTTATATTTATTTTTTATAGAAAATGTATGATCAAACAATATCATAAATCAAGTATCACCTTCAATAAGTGGTAGTCTTAAGTTTATGATTCTCAGCCTACAAAGCCGCTATTTTTTTGTCTTTCTATCTTTCCCTTACCTGCATGCCTTAGAGCATTCGTCTAAACTATTACTGCTGCAATTGAAATTGCTTGACTATTGTCATACTCAATCTTTCCTCCATATCATAAAGCTCTCCTTTCAATGCCTTCTGCTCGCTTTATATTTTAGTAAGCGACCCTTTGAGTCCAGAAATTTCTTTCTTGAGACCATCTAGCTACTTATCCTGAGGAGATCTGTTACGTTGAAAACCGTTACTGTCGAGGTAAGAGGGATTAGGAGCATCATTCTATCTATTCTGTGAGTGTTGATTTATTTGTTGATTGATATGTGAGTAGTGATTTATTTGCGAATATTGACTAACTGGAGGCTGGGTTATGTGAGATTGTTTCTGTAATAACTATTTTGCAGTAGTAGATAGTCTTTCTTCAATCTTAACTTCTTTCTTAGGCTCAGTTGCTGCCGGTATTGGCGTCTTTCCGACAAAATTGTTCTACATGGGTTCCATTCGAGTCTCCTTTACTTATTCTTTGGCCTAAGGTATACTAATACTAGATTTACCTTTAATCTATACCTGTCCGTTATTTTATTTTTCTCTGATTTTGAAGAACTAAAGATGCTTGATTCCTGTTTCATGACCCACCATCTTATTTTGAGGTTTTACTGGATTGCGCAGATCATAAATAAACAAACTGCCATACATTCCTCCAGCAGATAGTATATGACCGTTGCTATGAAGACCGACTGCGCTCAACGGCTACTCAGTTGCTATCACTTTGACTGATCTTAGTAATAATGTTGTTACCTTTTTTATCTGATATCGTAAAAGACCATGCTTTAGTCTACTGAGGCAGTGACTAATAGCACTGGACTGAATGAACTGAAAGCCAAAGATGTAATAGAACTTTTTGTTTAGTTTACAGAAGATGTAGTCCAGACAGGCTTCTCTTTGCTTACTAGAAGATCCCATATTCTATATATAACAAATTATACGCTAAGGATCCTGCACTGGTAGATGCAGCGAGCCTACAGTAAGTATCAGCCTCTGACACTCGAATACAGTTGATTCCTTAGTTAAGTTTAAGCGAAGTGCTCTGATTAGTATTCTTTAATGAAGTAAGGAAAATATCTCCGCTAGATGATGCCGATGCAAGTATTTCTCCTTAGTTTTTATTTTTGATCCAAGCAAGTGAAGTGATGCCTCCTAGATGAGTCTTTATAGGAAGTCCTTCTTTATTTTAATTTTTATCCTTGGCACTGCGTAAGTCCCATACTTTGATGACGCTGTCCATCGCACCTGCTGCTAAGTATTTAGAATTATGTGAAAAAGCACATGAAGTAAGCGATGGCAATTTTTCTTTAGTAGACGAATAGAAGGTGTACTAAGTTAATTTGTATTCTTAAGGTTTGTCAGCGTTGACCAAAACTATTTTTCCATCCTGACCGCAACTAGCAATAACTTTATCTGATTGAATGAATTAGTACTATTGTGGTTGATGCTAAGGCAGTTGACGATGCCGCGGTGATGAGTGTAGGAATGGTGCGGCTGACGAGATTAGAAACCGTGAATGGTGATGACTTTGCTGCACGATGCTAGCTCGTTCATTTACAATATTCAAAATTTATAATGCACACTGTAACATAACTAACTATCAAAGAATCTAAATGATTAATTGCTATTTGAAAATTCTATTTAAATATCAAAATAATGGTGTAAAAGATACAATATGTTGGGGTTGGGGTTGGGGTTGG
>Ga0169931_10009788_pt1 | contig 13772 bp, 12 predicted proteins | sample Kivu_15m_20L_FD_129675 | JGI IMG/M metagenome (GOLD analysis project Ga0169931, IMG submission 129675) | Freshwater microbial communities from Lake Kivu, Western Province, Rwanda to study Microbial Dark Matter (Phase II) - Kivu_15m_20L... | ecosystem: Environmental > Aquatic > Freshwater > Lake...
GTCGATTACAGTCACTGGACAAATTATTACCCAGGGAATCATCAGAGTATTTGGTAAAAATATCATTGGAGCCAAAATAAGTATCGAAGAAGAAGTCCCTAAGCAGCCGCCCACACCAGCTCCTCAGCCTACACCAGCTCCTCAGCCCACGCCAGTACCTCAGCCTACACCAGCACCTCAGCCTACACCAGCACCTCAGCCTACACCAGCACCTCAGCCTGCACAGATTCCTGTTCCAACTGTCCAGACTCCCCCAAGTTCACCCCAAAGCCTGCAGCAACAATTGGATCAGCTGTTAGCACTTCTGCAAGCTTATCAAAGCCTGACTCAACAATCTCAAAACAAACCATGATTGAATAGATTAAACAGCATTTAAACTATCTTTAAGAGCATCTTAATATTCTTCATATTTTTTATCTTGCTTTAATAAAGAAAAATTGCCATATAACTCATTTTTATAAATATCATATCTACAAATAGTCATCATACAAATCGTTTAAAATTAAAACTGTAGCCTAAACGCAAAAGGACTCTCTGCAACTACATCCTCAAGAGCAGAAAAATATTCACCTCTCCTTTCAACCGATACGAAGTCGATGCTTTTGTTCCAGCCCCAGAGAAATAGCTCACCGATCACTACAACTACGGGTTCAATTTTGATACTATGAACCTATATACTCGAATCGCTCGTCGCTTGCAGCAAGCACATTAAAAGAAAAATAGACATACCTCTTACGATTCCAATATTTAACATCAATATAGGTTTAATGACTAAATTCCTATGTAATTCGGAGGATTTGGACCTTTCTTGAATAGTTCTTTGCAACATTTGTCATAATTTAGTACGTAGATTGATGGAGATTTGTTGATGGGTCAGCTGATTAGATGCACTTTGATACATTCTATGGGCAAAAGACATGTTCCTTTGGCACTTATTACTTTCATATAAACTCTATCAAGAAATAATCACTAAAATAGTCTATCTTATATACTCGATGGAATTTCTGACAATATACAAACATATTTTGGACAGTGTTTGGCCATTTTGAAACAAAAATAAGAAAAATACGGGAAAGTAAAACAGGAGGAAGAAGAGTAAGCTAAGATATAGGAAAATCCATATCTTGAACTGTTTGGAAAGGTCAAAAAAGAAGAGTAGTCATCAGAATCAGAGAACAGTTAGGGCTAGCGTAACGTTATTTAGGCAAAAATTGAGGCAGAATATCGCAGGCCTCGACGCTAGTAAAAGTTTTAAAATAGAAAAAGAAGAATAAACAACTAAGGAGAAGCTATTCGATCGATAGTTAAAAAATAGTAGCACTTGAAGAGATAGTAAATTTCGAGATCTTACGATTCGTAGTCATCTATGAGCTCACTTGAAAGTAAACAGAGACATAAGAAAAAAAAGTCAAAGAAAAAGAAAAAGCATTCAAAAAAAAATAGTCGAAAACATAATTCCAAACACTCTTCCAAAAAACGCAAAAAGAAACATAGAAACTGATCATTTCAACTAATTTTTTTATATATATTTTCTTGTTTTTCTGTTTTTGAATAAAAACATTATAACCACAAATCGAATAAAATAAACGTGGTCATTAATTTTAATCAGAGGCTTCTATTTATATTTTACATGAAGATTTTCTAAGAGGAAGAACCCTAGACTACCCCTGAGCATACTAGCGTTTACGCACGTCTCTTCCAGCCACTATCTTCACAACCACCCCATCTTCAGCCTGCACCTAGACCTTCTCTGAAAACTAATCCCGTTTCAAAAGAACAAGGAAGAAAATGGACGTCGCCTCACACCCCTGACTATAACAGACGAATAGTCAGCTTTGTCAAACCGCTCAATGAGGCTTCCAACTCGAATATTCAGAGCTTCAAAGGCATCCCTAATACCTGGGAAACTTCGTGCCAAGTGCTGGCGGTTGGAAGTTCTCACGGAATAGACTCGCAGAAAAGACTACAGCTGCCGCCCAACCCTAACAATACTCAAAAAGCACGTATGATTCGTTAAATAAACATAAAAATCGAGCTCTTGGAGGCAAAGGCGAGGCAACCTGGTATTGCTTTGGAAGACTTGCAGCCTCTTCGCGAATAAATTTACGATAAATTCGATAACTACTAAATCGGCAACTACAACTTCGAAAAGGTCAGACACGCTTAGAGGGTGAGCAGACTCGAGCCTCAGCTTTCCCACTTCGCCCCTAAAAAACAACGGCGGTCCATTATATTAGACCACTCTATAGATAAAAATCAGAGTAGAGCTTCGTTGATCTCGCGGCATTAAGATTAATCAAGACGGTTGAAAAAGCTGTCAATGGACTCCAGGAAGCATCAGCTCTAGCATATATAGACTCTAGAGAGCGAAATAGATGAGAGTTTGCTGATCGATAAATCAGTGAGACAGCTTGTAGATGTAAATGTAAACGAAGATGATCTGGCACTGCTGGACAGAACTATGATTTAAACAAGAAGCGATATTTCAGACTAGGATCCAAGAGTAATGTAGCTGTAGGAGAACGTCAGAGTGATGGAAGAAAGGATAAGCTTTTTGATTCAGAGATTAGAGTAGGGCAAGAGGGAAGCTCAGGTGCACAAGTAAGAAAAAGAAAGAGTGTATGCTGAGCTCAAACAGACGCTCACAAACAACTTGCTCAACATTGAAAAAGTTGAGCAACTTGAACCAAGAGTCAAAGAAATGGCCTAAGAGTGTAGAAGATTTTAGCACAAAACATAAGAAGCAGCTAAGTAGATTGAGCAACTTTAAAAAGTAAACTCTGAATATGAACTTCAGCTAACTGCTTTGGCTTAAGAAATCAGGTTTCTTACTTAGCGCGTGGGTCAGAAAGAAGATCAGTTAGATGTCATGGCTCACGTTTTAGAACAAAAGATCGCAGATCACAAGCAGTGCAACTATGCTTTAAAAAATCTTGAAGAACAGTATACAGCTAAGCGAAGGATACTTCTTTAGGACCTATACTAGAGCTAGAACATTAACAACAATCTTAAAAAAGCAATAAGGTAGCTAACTCGCAGATTGTAGAACTAAGGAGTAAACTTGAAGATTTAGTAAGCGTAGAAACTGAAGCAATACATAGACGATCATGCAGTAATTCAACAGCGGGAAATATAGACTATCGACAAATCTTATTCTTCGATGCTTACCAAACATCTTTAGGAAAATAAACAACTTAGAAAAGAAAAGGCGAGTCTTGAGCATGCTTTGGTCAAGTGGATGGTGCCTTTCGATGCTAAGTGTGATTGTAACTTAGATTCTTCAGAAGTTGCTTTGTGTTAGATTTCTTCAAAAGTCTGTGGATTCACGGCTTCGAGGCTCAGCAAAGCCTTTTTGCAAGCGGTAGCTAGCATGTAAAAAATACAAAAAGATTCTAAAGATTTTGAGTAAGAAAGTGGAATGTTCAGATAACGACTCGTTGCCATGAAATAAAAATACTAAGAAAAAATCACAGCCAAGACATAATAAGTGTAAAAACTGTCTGCTAAATGCAAAGAGCTACTCAAATACAACAAAGCTCTCAGGGACTAAAAGCAAGATTTGCTTCATGAGCTCACTTAGCAAAATTAGATAAAAAAATAATAGACTACGACAATTCATGTGCACACTTTGGCTATATAAAGTCACAATCTAGCATTTAACTATCCGTAAGTTGCCCAGGACTGTCTACCTAGGGGAGTCAGAATTGATCTTTAAACGATTTTGCAGAATCCTTCTAAGTTTAATCTTGAACATAGAGTCAGTATGGCCATTTCGTTACTTTAATACAGTAATAAAATAAACCATTACACTAAGTTCCAGAGAAAACTGCCTCCACTTTTACCCTCTAGACTATATTTGAAACGAACTGATTTCGGAATATAGGTATAGCTCATCAAAGTGTAAGAAAGCTCTGAAGATGGACTACTATATACAGCTCCTTAGGTTCTATTAGGTTTCAATTAAACAGCGAGTTCGCACTGTTGGTCTGTGGGCATAATACTTGACCAGTTGCTTCACGGAAAGTAGTTTTACAAGCGATGTGACTAGGTTTTAAGCCGTACTGATAACTACTACATCCGCGGACAACAGTTCCGCAGGTTGTAAGCGCTGCATGGGATGATGAGGAAAAATCCTAAGCAGCGGCTTGGAATACTAGAGGCTAAGATGCTCTTAGAAGAGTATTTGGCCTTTTTGAGACTGTGATCTCTTATACTTTTGATAATCTTCATTTATTCTTATATTAGCTATTTTTATTGCATTTTTGATATTGTAAAGGTGTGTGGATAATAATAAAATATAACTGCATGAACACTACTAAGCAGGTGCCTGACTATGCACAAATCCAAGACGGCGTGACCTGGCTGGGCGGCACTACTCACGAGCTTCAAAGACAGCACATTCCAGGTTACCAAGGCCACGTCAAAGGTCTTTTTTCGTAAAATATTTACGGCAAAAACTTCGCAAGAGTCACAGCTTAGTGCATCAATACTCGACACACTAAGGGTATTGATTTCGGAACAGTAAGCCTAATAATATTTAGTAATAAAAATACGTGAGTTCATACAAAACTGAGTTCGACAAGCCTGATCAAAGGAAGACTAAATTTGCAGCAACTGCATAAGAAGTACTTGGAAGACTGGAATAAACTTAGAAAGCGATCAATCAAGCGAGATAAGAAGAGTATAGAAGACAGCCCAAGAGTATTGAGGAAATAGCTCCGATTGATAGAATGCCTATTCCCGGCTATATGGGGCATCGGGCTGTCTTCAGACCACCTATTAAGTAGGGTAAAATACTTTTGATTCAGTCAAACCTCCAGCTTAACCTCAGCCGTTACAGCTGAGAGAAAAATTAGTTCTTGAAAGCATGCTGAAGACTGGAACTTTGAACCAAACTGGATTTGAGCAGGCCACCAGACAGTAGCCAGTTGTAGGATACGCTGGCTTCCTTAAAGGAGTCAAAGCAGAAAATCAATATGGAGTATCTTATAAGGATCTGGCGAAGCAGTCAATCAACAGCTGATGTTCATCGCAGCATACTTCAATTTAGTAAAATAAATAAAATAAACAAAGAAACACTATCACAGATTTTTGCTTTAAATTAGCTTACGAATCGCTGCAATTTTAACAGTTGAAAGACCTTTAAGGTCGAAACTTAGATCCGTCCAATCTTTTTCAAGTTATTATTTGCCATATATCTAGAAAATAAGTTGTTTTATTCTTTCTTATGACTTCTAGCACCATTTCAAGGCATCAGAACATAGATTTTTGATTTGTTACTCTTTGTATGCGGTCTAACGTGCTTTTCGTAAAATTTATGCTTACTTTTTAGCCTATTTTTACTTCCTTTTTTGCTAGATTGCCTACTTTTTGCATATTACAGCCAGCTAATGACCTTAGATTTCTTATTTTTTATTAGAAGACAGCATCTATATAGATTTTTGACTATTTTTGGGCTTAGGAGTTACCTCATCAGATTTGGGTTCGTAGTCAAACTCAAAATCTTAGTCAACTTTTTTGGCAGCTCTAATTCTTTTTTGTGAGTCTATAACTGCTTGAAGAGAATAATGGACGGGAAGTAGTTTCTGTATGCAGTCGAGCTGTTGTGGCGTGAGTGTGTAATTGGTGTTCATGTTAAGTTATGTGCGTATAAAATGATGATAAAAGCATCTATTTTGATATATTCCTGCCAAATTCCATATATTATAACCTCAACAATGCCCCGAGTCAACAACCACAAACAGAAAAACAAACGCTTCAAGGGAACTGCTCGTGCCAAAGCTAAAACTCCCAAATCTCTCAACACTAGTTCGGTTAACAGTCTGAGCAAAAACAAACGTATTCACAAGATCAGCAAACTAGAAAGGGTTCAGGCTATCAAGAATAAACAAGTGAAGCATGCAGAAAAACTTAGGGATGCTAATTAGTACTTGGATAAGGAGACGAAATAGGCAGTTACTTAGCGATTGAAAATTCAGAAACAAGAAGTCAGGATTGTATTGATGGTGCCCTGCAACTCCAAAGCGTCAACTCAGTAGCTCATGAATATGCTCGGAAAGTACGTTCAGGGTCAATCCACTTTTACCTTGAGAACATAGTTACCAGGATGCAACGGATTTCCAGCTTTCCAGGTGTTTCCTAATGGCAGCAAAAGCATCCTTAAAAATGGTATTTTCGTAATTGCTTCTAACCAGGATCCAAGGCAGTTGATTGATCTGGCAAAAAGTGCAGATATCGTATGTCCGGTGATCTCTGCTTTATCAGCAAATCCTCAAAAAATAGTAGAGGATCCTTTCAATTATGGAGGCGCTTTCGATGAGGCAGGCTACACTACTATAAATCTTTTACGAAGCTTAGGTCTTCCTAAAGTTGTTGGTCTAGTGCAGCATTTGTAACAAATTTAGCATCGTCATCATGATAGAGTATAAAAATTCTACAAAAGATTCTTGGTGTCTGAGTTTGGTGAAGAAAAATGCATTTCTGTTTAAAAGTAAGGCGATATGGGCAGTCTCTTGAGAGTTCTGGACAGTTGCGGGTTGATTCAGCAGTTCTGGAAACAACAAAGAGGTTACTTTTTGGCAGACCACGTTGAAAAAGGCGAAGGAAACAGTATTGTATTAGGAGGGTACTTGAAAGGCAGTTGCATAAACGCTAATCAGTTAGTCCATCTCACAGGGTTTGACGACTATCAAATATAAAAAATTTAGATCCAAGACTTCAAAGCTAAAGTAAAAGCAGCCTCGATGGAATAATAAGGAACTGCTTTGCATCAGTTTTCTACACTAGCCTAAAATTTAGACCCTTTCTCAAAACCAGAGACTCAGGAATAACACGGAGACATACTTTCAGCGATTGAAGGATTGAAACTGTAGCCTCAAGTTTAGTAAAATAAAAATGAGTCAGAGAGCTAAGAAAAAGACATGGAATAAGATTAGATGGCAGATTAGGATGAATAGTGGTAGTCGTAGAGTGAAAATAACGAACAAATGAAGATTTAGGAAAAAACGAAACGTATTGATATGGTATTCCGCAAGTAGGACTAACTTTAATTCTAAGATTAAGTCTAGTACACAGCTTAGTAGAAACTCAGATAGAAATTCCGCTTTTATCAGGGTCTAAAAAGTTTCAAAACAAGTTCCTGGAATCAGCTTGAGAATCTACCTAACTAATACGACCGCATTTACTTTTTCAAAAACTACAATCAGACATATCAAGCAGCTTTGAAGGATAATCTAGCTCGAGGATTTGCCTATCCTGGGTTCTATGTTAAAATAACTATTAAAGACTTCAATGCTAGTCAGCTTCAGGGACATCAGTTGCCTCTGATAGCTTCCTTTTTACTGAAACATGAAAGGAAAATGACTGTACTTCATGGTAAAGTGCAAAGAAATTCATTCTACTAAGGCTCAGACTAGCTTAGCTCAGGCGAACTTGTGATGGTTTCTCTAGGATTCAAGCGAATCATAGTCAAACCAGTCCTTTCACGATGCATAAACGGAACCTAGAAAACTAAATATGCCAAAAAAATCGGATTAGACTATGAAAACTATTACTTTTGTTCATTTTATGGTCTGAACTACTTCCCTACAACTCCTTTTTTGGTGTTCAGAATCAATCAATTTTACCAAGATCAGGTGGAGGGTGCACCTATTTTGAGAGGAATGCTTGCAAAATGCGACCCTATGCACATTATCTTGTAGAGAATTATACTGACCGGCTATCCTTACAAGATTTATAAGCGTCGATCGACAGTTAGATTTATGTTTTTCAACCCAAGCGATGTAAAATATTTCAGACCAGTCGAGGTGCGTACTCGTCTCGGACTCAGGGTATCTTTATAGTGATTTAGGGCAAAATAGAGTAATCTTTGGGCACTCATGGACTCATGAAATGTCTTTTCAACGATCCAGTCAAACATAATGACACTGTCTGCATGCATCTTTACAGAAGAGTCTTCCCCGAACCTGGTTTTCAACACTGACCTAACTTGATCATCGTTGCTTTTGTTTCTACTCATTCGTCTCTTTTCATCAAAAAAACTTAATTTTAGCGTTTTCTTGACCATAAAAATAATTTTATTAATATATGATGAACAAGTTTAACAAGACCTCTTACCCTGGTCGATCTGCCTTCACTGCTGTCAGTGCATCGCAAGCCCGAAGGCATGGTCATTATCCTCAGCCATAGCCGACCTTCACACGACTCGATCAACAACTTTAGAAAAAGATATAGATATAATCATCCTTACTAATCAATTCAAAGAAATAGCCGAAGAAAGCCATTAATATTCATTAGACAGATAGAAACGCTTTCAATAAGAGTTAAACTAAATTTTACGAAACTTCAATAGGGTTCACACATGCAAGGGAGCGACCTCAAAGTAAGCAAGAGGCAAGGAGTAAACCTGAAAATAAAGCGAAAACTTAGTTCATGGCTTCATAAAGGCCACAGACATCCAAGGGAGTAAGAAATATGCGTCAAGGGGCTTAGTAAGTAAGGTAGAGACAGAAGAGCTAGCAAGACGATGAAGTGTCTTTTCCAGTAAAAGTAACAGGGAAAAAGGGAAGAACCGTACAATCAAGTTACTCACGGAGAGACAATACAGGCCTCACGATGCTATCGTTCGAGACCTCAATCGATCCTTAATTTTTAGGTTTGTTCGCCAACTGATCTAATCTGTATTGCTAAACTTATTCTGCGATATCAAAGGGTAAATGAAGCTGAATATATGTATGTTTGATGCTTGTTAGTCATGATTGTTAATGGAGTATGATCACTGTTTGTTGAGGAACGGATTGAATAGTTCGGGCAGAAACAGCCATCCGCTAAAGGCAAAGCTAACTGCCAGGTTTCTAGTGCGGCCTAAAAGAGAAGGTTTGTTGAGACTGATAAGCTTATAGGTGATTCCTCCTGCAACTGCCATGCATATTGAACGATTGAGCATGTCTCCGATGTTGAGTACATAATCTCGTTTAAAATCAGTAATGCTGCGAGCAGCTTGACTGTCCCAGTTGCTCCATTCGCGTTGTGTCTGCCTCGCCTGAGTCCACAAATCGCACTGAGTAATTTAATACTTACAGCTTACGTTCTGAATTCTCTCCAATACTGCGACAGGGGCTTAGATGGCTATTCAACAGGTGGTACGCTGACTGCCTCGACAACTGTTTTTGCGCTAAATGACTTCTTTTTTACGTTTAAGATTAGCTCATCGATATCTTATTTATTTGTATGATGTGCACAATCACAGTCCAAGCACTCTTTTTAGCAAAGTAGTCTTCTCAGGCTACACTTCCAGTCTAGCCTCTGGATGTCTTTGGGCCAATATCTCAACCATAGAACCGACTTCGTCCACAAGTCCTAGTTCCTTAGCTTCTTGTCCTGTAAAAACTTCTCCGGTGAACATCCTGTCATCTTTTTTGAGCTTATTCCCTCTTTGTCTTCTGACGTCAGCGATGAACTTCTCGTGACCCTTCTCGCAGATTCGTTTCAGATATGCTTGCTCTTCTGGAGTCATTTATCGATCAGGTGAGAAGATATTAGTAAGTAATTTTCTGCTTAATGTTGGTGTTACTCGTTGGTGGTCAGACTTTTATAGTCGACGTCGAAGTGCTGGAAAAGTCCTCGGAGTTGCATGCGTTGGAAGACGACTCCAATGCTGCCAACTATGCTGGAGTTGTCTGCAACTACGTGATCGCCTTCAGCAAGAATCATGTATCCACCCGAAGCAGCGTAATCACGAGCAAAAGTGTACAATTTAAGATTATGCTTAACTGAGTAGTTTCTTAGTTTCTAAGCGATTAGCTGACTCTGCACAGGCAGACCACCCCTAGAATTTACGACTACTGCAAGAGCAACTGCACGCGATGTGTCGATCTTTCTGAGACGCTGAACAACGGCTTAGGTTCTTTATAAGGTTACAAATACAATTGGGGTCGAATGATGCCTTCAACGTTGACGACAGGAATGGTAGAGCCTAGGTAGGTCTTGGCCAGTTTGCTTATCATCACAAGATATTAATCTAATACATAAATACACACAACAAAAGGAAAATCATTCCAAAAATACAAAAAAAAATCATAAAACTCATTCAAAAAAATATTTTTATATATATATCTTTGATAGATTTTTATATAAATTAATAAAGACAGTTGATATAAAGATGATCATCAGAAATTATAATTAGTCTTTCTAACTTACTTAATGATCTCGTAAGCCTCCTAGGGGCAGTGCTATGCACTTGGTTGCCCGAAATTGGCAGTTTCACAGCTGTAATCAATAATATACGCAAAATAAAGACAGTCAGCCACTACTCCCGTAGCGTTAAGAAAATGTGTTACAATTTCCAGACTTGCAAGAAGTGTGACCTAAATTAAAAGTATTGTACGATTAGAGGTGCGATTAGGTTAAGTATTTGTGCGTATCTATCTCCACTTTAAGCCATGAAAAAGTAACAAGTGATGACACTGGTCAAAATGATAAAAAGCTTTGCAAGTGTAATATAAAAATTTCCCAACATATACATCTATGGGAAGGTGTGCTGTGCGCAATACCTATGTATTTTGAGTTGTCTTCCGGCTTCACAGAACGATTTGTTGTACATAACTATCGCAATGTAGCTGTATCTATTGATGTTTTCACATAAACACTTATACCAGCAGCAAAGTGCGCTGTAACATGTTTAAGATTTTTGCTAAATTCTATTTATTAAAAGGTTCAAAGGATCTGGAATTAGTGCCAGAACCCACCCGAATGAGATGGAACCTATGTGTCTGAAAGACATTCCTACGCTTGGTAGCAAGCAGTTTGAAAATCTAGAGTAGTCTTTGCCGTATTTTTTCTACCCGTAGTACCAGTGTATAGCTATGGCCTGAAAGATGAAGTCAGAATAAGCTTGAAGGTAGCCATGAGTCCAGACCATTTCGACTAGCACAATACCTGCAAAAATCCATTTGTTAAGTATATCTTGACCGTTTCTTTGCAAAACTGCTACTTCCAAAGCCCATATATTAAGATAAAGAGCTCCTATGGAAACTACTGACATTACGATTGAAATGAGTATCATGTATGTGTTCTCCCAAAAGCATATTTTTGACAATTTGAGAACTTATACTACAAAAGTCCATTTTTGTTGTCTTAAAAATAGTACGATCACAGATACTACGAATCCCACGCAAAAGCCTATACCGATCACTAAGGATATGACTGAGTGTGAGGCTGCGTATGCTTATTGGGTGACTTCATCGATAAAAGGCAGTTTTTGACCAAAATATCTATAAAGGAAACCGACTCCCAGTACAAGCATGAGGAGGAGACTGAGAGGTATGTATATGTAGACGGCTAATGAGGGTATGAGGAAGCTAGTGATGACGGTGAGTAGGCTGAGCACTGTTACTATGCCCAAACTGAAGAGTATGTACTTAACTGATGCAGTTATAGACAATAGGGGGTCTTGCTCATGAAGATCTGTGAGTTGTTGTTATATTTCTGAAGGCGTGAGTGTGGCAGTGGGGCTTGCGAAGAATGCGAAGAAGATCACTGCTGCGATGAGTAGCAGATAGAGTATACAGCAAAAAAAGTCAGTGCAGGAGCGTTCTGGAAGTGGACCCTAGCGACATCGAATGGCCAATTGGGCGTCGTTGCCTTAGTACTCGGGTATTCTCATTCAATTTTAAATTATAAAGGTCAAATCACGATTAATATAGAATCATTAGAATCGTTTCGAAATATTTCTATTTAAAAAGTAGGCTTTAAGAATAGTTTTGTCTATCGATAAATGTTTTTTTTATTAATAAACAAAAATCAGTCGAAAAATCATCTAGGTTTTTCTGAGTAAAAATTACAAATCTGCTGAATTCACTAGTTTTCCCATAATCGAATTGAGTTAATCCTAGATTTTACTTCCTCATTAGGCTCCCAGACCTTTTCCTTACTGATTTTTCTCCTGGTAAGTTCTCTTTTTCTCAATCCGAAAACGATACTTCCGGTGTTGTCAAAACACTTGTGAAATGAATTCTACCCTCCTGCACTTCTCTTGCTGCTAATAAGTCTTACTCCGAAATCCTATGACTACCTACGTTTCTGCTATTCTACTTTTTCTAGCAAATCGATCAGTACATGGCTTGCAGGACTGACCACCATCATTGAATATTGAAAATCTTCAGTGAATTACCTCATTGAATTTTTTTTAAATGAATCCACCCTAATCGTATTCTGTCTTGATGAATTTTGTTTAATTTTTTTGAATTCTTGTCTGAATGACCTTATTTTTGATGATTTATGTTTTACAGGTTTGATCATTTTTTAGAAAAAAGTGATTTCTGGAGGAGTAAATTTATTCATAGATTGAAAGGTTTCTCGGACTTTTCTAAATTTCTATTTTGGCAATTAATTTCGAAGGTATGACGGAAGACTTTTTCGCGTATAGTATTCACAAGACTGCCAGCGTTAGCCATCAAAGTTTGAGGGGTAGGGAATGTTGTTTCCAAGAAGATCGTCAGAGATCGAGGTTGGTAGTGTTTGCAGGTTTATTTTTAATTTTTTTGAAGGTTTCATAAACCAAAAAGATTATCCTTACAAATCATAATCAACATTTAAAATAAGTACGATTAAGTTTAAAATAGGACTGTTAATTATGATAAAATTATCAAAAAAAAGTATTTTCTAGAATATTTTTACAAATATTAAGACTCCTATGTTTAATAATACTTTTTATAAATATATGTGAAAAACTATTAGATTCAAACGGTCTAGTATAGCTTATGCAGATAAATACACTAGTTACAATTAAGATGGATCGATAAGGTAGATAAAATATGATGTTATTTAAAAAACAGTTTATTAGATATAGATTCCTATAAGAAATCGTAGAATGATTCGCAAGCTTAAAGAATAAGGATGGGTTAAGTCTATATGCAATTGATTATCAATATTCCTTAAAAAATAAACTTTGCAATCTAGACTTAAATTAAAATTTTATTATGCATTGCCATTAAGTTTTAAAAGTCAACTGCCATTTATCCACAAATATGCTGAGACGGCAGGAAAATACGCCACTTATTATCAAGGTGGGGCTATCTCAGGAATTTACAAAAATTACAGAAGCGAACATTGCAAATAAATATCAATGCCTTGGAGCAGCGGAATCGGATAGACACTGATCAACAATGGATGGCAATTACAACTAAATAATTGATCCTAAAATTCACACACAATGCTAAACAGTCTAAAATAATAGCAAAAACTTAACTATCATGCATAATTCATAACCTTTTACATCACACTATCATTTAGATGAACTTTTGACCTAGAACTTGTTCTGCATCTGCTCTTCCTTTTCCCTTTACTCCTGCTCCTTCATTAGTACTTCTTCGTCTTCCATTACAGTATGACTGTAATACTGTTTGAACTTTTATTTCCATCTTTTAGCCACACCCTCCACTAGTTCCGGCTCTATTATCCCCACAATCTGCTTGAAAGGCGATTCTGGAGTAAGAGAAAACTTCAAAGTTGGCTTCATTTCTGCTACTAGAATGTCCGTATAGTCTTCTATTTTCGCAGAGTTAGAGTCCATTTAGCTTTTATCCTTGATATTTCTCTTGCTGTTGTTCTCGTCCATTTTCTTGTAGATGTCCTTGTTGCGTCTGGCGTGAACTACTTTACAGTTTTTCAGCTTGATACAGTGATCAATAAGGTACAGAATTTCCAAGTTTTTAAGGTTAAAATCTTTAACTTAAAGTATCTAATTAGTCTTTTTGTTCTTAACTGAATGCTTA
>Ga0169931_10009789_pt1 | contig 13770 bp, 9 predicted proteins | sample Kivu_15m_20L_FD_129675 | JGI IMG/M metagenome (GOLD analysis project Ga0169931, IMG submission 129675) | Freshwater microbial communities from Lake Kivu, Western Province, Rwanda to study Microbial Dark Matter (Phase II) - Kivu_15m_20L... | ecosystem: Environmental > Aquatic > Freshwater > Lake ...
AAGAAACCCAACTCTCAACTTCTTCAAACATCTTCTCCTGTAAATTCATAGTGCGTCTTTTTGCGCACGAAGGTCAAGAGGATTTTGAAGTTAGGAAAGATGGAGTTGGTCGGGGGGATACAAAATAAATCGTGAATCTGTAATAATGAAGATCATGTCAACACCCATTACTTTATACCTAAAAGTGTGATTAAAAAGCCTTGTCAAACTATTCTCAGTTGGTTTACCAGTTTGAAATTATGCCACATTCTAATTTTAGTCGATTATAAAAGTAATTTCTATAGTGGTTCCATTTTGTCGATAAATATTAAAAGTACCATCTAATTGCTCTTCAGCAAGCATTTTTATGGTTGATAAACCAAAGCCAAATTTTTCTTCATCCAATTTTTCTTTATCAATGCCGATACCATTGTCCTTGACAAGCAAAACTAAACTTTCTTCTTTTTTCGTAATTATTATATCAGCAATTCCATTTGTCTTTTGCACAAAAGCATATTTGTATATATTGGTTAGTAACTCATTGATAATGATCCCAATTGTAACAACAGTGCTCGATAATATTTCAATTTTTTCTACTGATAAGTTAATGTCAAATTTTGCATTAATTTCGAATGCGCTTTTAAAGTTCGCGATTAGTCCTTCAAAGTATACATCCAGTGAAACATAAAGATGATCATTTGAATAAATAAGATTAGTGTACAAATTATTTATACTTAGGATTCGAGTTAAAACATTTTGAAGTTCTGTTTTAACCTCAATATTATTGGTTGACTTTATTTGCAAGCCTAAAAGGCTGCATATTATTGCATTATTATTGGCAACACGATGATTGATTTCTTTGAGAACCGAGTTTTTTTCTATCAATTGTTTGTTTAATAAACTTTCGTATGCTCTCCTATCTCGTAAACCCTGCAATATTTGAGAAAAATTCGTGAGAACAAGATTTTCTCTAAAAGTCATCTTTTTATAATCACTCACATAATCGAGCCCTACAAAGCCCGTGCATATGTCGCCGCTTAGAATAGGAATTGTAATTAAACTTTTAATGTTTTGAGGTGCTAGTATAGCTTTTATTGGATCATCATTTTCCAACGCATCTACACTTTCAACAATCAATGGCAATCCCGATGCGTGCGCATCTCTCCAATCGGGTATGTAATCAAGCGGTATGTTTTGAAGATTCATTATTTCTGGATCAATCCCTTTCTTGCACCATTCATAAGTGTTGCTGGTCAATCCATTCTTGAAATCATAATCAAAAATATAAACTCTATCAGCATCAGTAAAAACCCCTATTTGTCTGAGCGATTCATTTATTTTTTCGTCTATAATGAAATCCGAATTCTTAAGGTATAAAGTCGCTATACTAACGTAGAGCTCATAAATATTAGAGACGCAATTTGTCTGTTTTAAAATTTCCTCGCTTTTCTTTTTTTCATGAAAACGTCTAAGAGCTAATTGAATATTAAAGTCTAATACTGAAATTCCTGACTGTTTTAAAACATATCCGTAGGCATTAGTTCCTTGCACGTCATCAACACTTTTAATATCAAGATTAGAGGATAAAAACACTACTGGTATCTCTTTATGTTTGTTAATTTCAGTAGCTGTTTCAAATCCATCAATGCCGTGCCCTAAATTAATATCCATTAATATTAAATCACATTCTGAATCCTTCTCCACAATATAATCAATTGCCTTTAAGCCATTTTTTGCAGTTGCAACTTCATAAGACAAAACCTCAAGTTCAATTTTTAAGGATTTCGCGATTAACAAATCGTCTTCTACTATCAGAATCTTAAATTTTTCTTTGTTCATAGTCTTATCTAATTATTTATATCGCACAATTCGATTATGCCTCCAATGTAATTAATTCACGACGGAAATCTGAATTCTCCAAGAATAAAGTTGTAACATTTACAAAAAGTTGATTAATATTAGAAAATTCGTTAATTTCATTTAAAATTTCGTCGTTTTTCTTTTTTTGAATAAACTGCGAAATAGCTGATTGAATATTAAAGCTGATCACTGAAATTCCAGAATGTTTCAAAAGAAACCCATAAGAATTGGCACCTTGAGCTTTGTCAATACAATGAATATCAATACTAGCAGATAAAAATAAAACTGGTATTTCTTTAAATTTATTAATTTCAATTGCTGTTTGAAATCCATCAATGCCATCCCCCAAATTAATATCCATTAATATTAAATCACATTCTGAATTATTATAAACAATGTAATCAATTGCCTTTAAACCATTTTTTGAAATTGCTACTTCATAACACAATGTCTCTAGTTCCATTTTTAGATATTTCGCGATAAGCAAATCATCTTCTACTATCAGAATTTTAAATTTCTCTTTATTCATTGTCTTGTGTAATTGCGCACCGAATTAAACTTCATTACACAAGTCAGCCGACAAAAATAAGTGATTTTTGACGTTTTGCTAAGTTTTATACTATTTTTTTGTACCTAACTCGGTGTATAAAACAATCTAAATGACATTTGATAATACTTAAAATGAATTTATTGATCAATTCTGATGCTTTGAAAACAAAAAAAATCGGGACCATAAGACCCCGACTTAACCAATAAAATTTCAAACTACTATGAAAAAGACTTCAATATCCTTACGATTTCATTTTTAGGCAACACGCCAGATTGTCGCCAAACGGGTTTACCATTTTTAAAAATAATCATTGTGGGCACACCGCGGATTTGGAATTTCTGTGCTGCTGCGGGGTTTTTATCAACATCTACTTTGATGATGCTCGCTTTTGATCCGATTTCTGTTTTCACATCTTCCAAAATCAGTTTCAATGTTTTGCATGGACCGCACCATTCGGCAAAAAAATCAACCAAAGTGGGCTTGGAATCGGAAATAATATCTTTGAAACTCTTAGACATCGTTATGCGATTTTACTCTTCAAAGACATCCAACCACCACCATTATGCACATTGGTAAATCCTTTAGATTGTAGCACACCTTTTGCCGAACCGCTTCTCATTCCAGATGCGCAGCACGTAATAATCGCTTGGTCTTTGTTCAATCCTTTGAGGTGTTTGTCCAATTCGTTCAAAGGCGCATTTTTCGAATCTTTGATGTGCCCTTGTTTGTATTCGCCTGGTGTCCGAACATCCAAAATAACCGCGGTTTTTGCCAATTCTTTCAAATCCACTTTGGGTCCGCTACTGAATAATTTACTGAATAGTCCCATGTTGCTAGTTTTGATTTGCGTAATAATTAACCTCTAACCAACCGCCACCGTTTACGCAGTCAAAACCTTGCGCACTAAGCATTTGATCAGCCATGCCACTGCGGCCGCCCGAAGCACAACACAAAACCAAGGGCTGCTTCAAAGCTCTAAGTTCATCCAATCGGCTAGGGAGTTCCTGAAGCGGAATATTCACCGAACCATTCACATTTCCCCCCGCAAATTCTGAAGGTGTGCGCACATCTACAACTGTGCCCGACTTAATCATTTCTTGAATTGTCATCTTGTTTGTTTTTTTTAGTAATAAATCCATGAATCATATCAAATAAAAGTGCGCCCATCGCAGTGCCATATAAAGTCATCAAAACAGGATCCGATTTAATTGCGCAAGTGCCATTCGAGCAACCTACAAAATTCCAATACAGAAACCCACCGATGCTTCCTACTACACCTCCGATTATAAACCACTTGTATCTATTGACGTATTTCAAAATCATGATGCAAAAGTAATGCTGTAGGGCAAATTAAAATGTGATTGATGTTACATAGAAATATAAAATTTTAGACTAATCGCAAGTCTACCATTTCAAAATAGTATGCTACCTAAAGTCTTAGCAAAATTAAAACACTCAAGATTAAGTTTTTTGTACTCTTTTTAACCAAATCCCATAACACAGGAAGAGATTATCTACATACCTTCAGATTATACAACAAACTCCAACAACAAGAAAATTCAATTAACGAAAAGTTATAATGAATGTAAAGTTTCGGGGAAATCGATGAATTAATTTTTGAGCATGGCATATCCAAGCAAAACTTCACTCAAATCAGTCAGTCTTTCATGGTAAATAAGTCCTAATCTTCTGCGCGACTCGAAAATCATACGTGTAAATGCTAGTTACCAAATAACATTAATGGCCGGTGAAAAACCAAAGACTGAATCAATTGAAATCCTTGAAGAACATTGAGAAAATATAAAAAATTTCTTAGTGCTTAGTCTCAATCACTCCCATAAATTCTGCAAAAAAATCGTGAATTCTGCAATAATGGAAATCATTCTGCAGTGAATTTGCGCGCCCCAAATCAACAGACAATATTTGCTTCAAATTAATACTATGCAAGAATCGCTATTCTAAAATATTTTATTCAAAATAATAATTCTGAATAAAATACTTTTTGAAGCCGTTGAAACCCTAGTATGATAAGTTCCGTATATGTGCTAACACAACAATTTGCAAATATATAATTTCAAATAATAAGTGGCACATGAGAACCATGTAATGTTGAAAAAAAACCATGATTATGAAAAAAGAATTAATTAAAACCGTAAATTATTTGAGCGTATTATTTCGTCAAAACAAATTGAGTCTCATTATTCAGTTTACTTTGTATTTCTTATTCACAAGCGTATCTGCTCAAAATTTCAATGTGCAACTAAGTTCTACTGAGGCAAGTTGCATTGGTAATGGCTCAATAAGTGTTTCATTAAGTGCATTAACACCGGAAAGTCAAATTGAGTTGAACTTTTTTCTACTTCCTAACATCACAACACCCTTTCGCTCATTCAGCACCAATAACACGAACGATACAAATATCATCCATGTCGAGAATGCACTTCCAGCGGGGGCCTATACGGTGATTGTTACACAAGCTACGTTAAATCAAACTAGCGAACAATCTGTTAACATAAACATTGTAAACAGCGCTACAAATCTGGCCTTCAACACTTCTTTCCAAGCGGTTTGCAATGGACAAAACATGACCGTTAACACAATTTCAGGTAATCCGAATAGCTATGAACTAAGAGACTCACAAGGAAACACCATTGCAGGACCCCAAGCGAGTAATGTGTTTAATAATGTGAGTGCTGGGAATTTTTTGTTGATCGTTACTGATTTATGTGGTAATAGCTCAGGATTAACGATTCCAATTAATGCGCCTCTTGTAAATTACGTTGTATCTAGAGCAGGATCACAGTTCAGATTCGATAATTTATCGAGTTGCGATAGCATTGAACACACCAGCCGTTTGGTTTTCAATGGTTCAAATCAAATCCCTAATGAGCGCTTTCCAATAAACTTGACTTATACTATCGCTCGACAAAATGGAGATACCATAACAAATTCAAGCGTGTGGTTAAGCAATGCAGACAATTTTGAAAACATGAATATTCCATTTTTTGCTGGAGAAAGTTACAATTTTATCGTGACCGGATACGACAACTGCGGCAATACATTCAGCAGAACAGATTTAATCGTAGCCGAACCAAAATCTTTGTTCAGAGCCTTCCCTGCAATTTGTGGCACGAAATATCTTCGAATTAGCACAATTTACAGACACTATGCGCCAATAACCGTTAGTTTCATATCCTACCCAGCAGGTTTCTCACCATGGAACTATAACTCAAATTTCGAAACTGACAGTTTAAGCGCTACTTTTTCCACTATACCTGACAATATAGATTTTGGTTCACCAAATATGGCCGGTTTACCTGAAGGCGTTTACATCATTGATATTAGCAGTTGTGATAGAACAGAAACATTAACTCGTCAAGTCATTAACGACACACAATACAATATTGTAGCAACAAAATCCTATGTTGGATGTGATGCAAATCAAGGATCAATAGCGCTTCAAATCAGAATCCTTAATACAACAGGGCAAGCAGATAACTTTGTTTCTATAGCGATTACGGATGCGCCAGTAGAATTCACTACCCAATTTGGAGGTCTACCTTACAACGTGAATAATAACATTGCCGTCAATGGTCAGTTTTTTATGAATAGTTTGCCTGCAGGGGTATATACAGTTCAAGCCATAGGTCAATGTGGTATTCCCTTGACAAGCACATTCACGATTCATCCTAAACAAATTGCTTTCAGTAAAACACTTACACAAGCTTGCGGTGTATTTTCGATAAACACATCATTAACTTCAACTTTAGGAAATGCTGTACAATGGCTTCAAAAATACTATCCCGAATCAGGACAATGGGGTCATCCTCTCACTGGAAATCTATATACAGAAGGTAACAATATTGGCCTGTCTCATGGATTGAAATTGAGTGATGCTACAAGTGGAAACGGTCAAACAGTCTCCTTAGGTTCTTTTTCCAATATTTCAAGCTTTGGTCAGTTTCGTGTAATTGTTCAATATTCTATTCACAGCAATGGTGATTCTGATAACATCAACTGTAGAGATGTAGTTGACACGTTCAATGTTGAACCATTTGGTATTACAATCAACGATTTTTTTGTTTTCAACTGCGTTAATGGTAACTCCGAACTTACTGTAAACGCTAGCGGAATTCCTCCTTTAAGCTATTCCATTATCGAAATAAATGGCGTTGCTCTTGCAAACCCAATATTGAATGGAACAAATTCCGTGTTTGGAAATCTAGAACCTGGACAGTATAAAATCAGAGTAGAAGATTTATGTGGTAATGTACAAACTGTAACAATTCAAACCAATACCACCATTCCGCCAGTTATCACACCGAGTAATTTGTGCGAAGGGCAAAACGGAACACTAGCTGTTTGGGGGCTTGGAAATGTAAATATTGATTGGCAAAAAGCACCCAGTCTAGATGTGATAGCTACTGGAAATACGCTCACTTTTCAACCATTCTCTTTTAATAATGATGCAGGCACCTATTTGGCAACTATAAACAGTCCTTTGGGCACCTGCCCTTCTCAAATCATAAGCATCGAAATCGACACTATCCCTGCATGGCCAAATGCTGGACAAGGCCAAGTTGTGGATATCTTGGAGAGCAATACTTCATCAATGAATCTTTTTGATATTTTGATTCCTCCTTTTGATAATTATGGAGTTTGGGAAGACCTAACGAACAGCGGTCAGCAAAATGGCGCTATATTTTCAGCACAAAACGTAAATCCTGGAACGTATGGATTTCAATACATCGTTGACGGAGCTTGCAGTGGCTCAGATACTGCATTTGTGGTCATCAACATTATTCCTGAAGCGCTTTTGGCTTCTAACGATCAGATTTCATTGGAATGTCCCGTTTATTCGTTAATTAATATTGGCAATGTGATGCAAAACGATATGCACTTTGGCAATAATGTGAATTTCAATGCCTACAACATTCAAACCCTCGTGCCCGACAACCAAAATGCAATCGCAGTTGATAGTTTTGGAAATATTTGGGTAAATGAAAATGCCACATTCAACAACACCTACCAGTTGACCTACCAAATTGCATATGCAGCAAACCCGAATATCACAAGCTTTGCAAACTTGTCTATAAGTATTGGTGCAGATTTAGGTATTCCAATTTTCGTTGGTAATATACCCCAAGACACCCTTGTGGCATGCGACAATATTCCAATGACTGAAACGCTTACTGCGCAAAACGATTGTGGACCAGTAGTTGTTACTTTTTCAGAAGAAATGCTGGTAGGAGCTTGTGCGAACGAATACAGTTTAATCAGAACTTGGGTTGCAAACACCATAGACAATGTTCAAACTATCCACATACAAACCATTCAAGTCGTGGATACAACTGCTCCAAATAACTTAAGTTTGCCTGAGATTTCAGTAACATGTATCGATGAAATTCCAACACCCAATCTAAACGAAGTTTTGGCTTTATCGAGCGATAATTGCGGTTTAGCTACAGTTGAATTTTTAAACGACCAAAGCAACAATCAAAGCTGCCCAGAAATCATTACAAGAACCTATCGAATCTCAGACGATTGTGGCAATTTCAGAGACGTTTATCAAAACATAATCGTTCACGATACTATTGCACCTTGGGCGTCGAACTTAACGAATCTTGTTCTGTCTTGTATTGATGAACTTCCAGCTTCGGATATTGCGATGATTACTGACGCTACAGACAATTGTGGATTGCAGTCGATTATTCATCTTTCAGACCAAAGCAACAATGCCCTGTGTTCAGAAATCATAACAAGAACGTACCGTTTACAAGATGCTTGCAACAATAATTTTGATGTCGTTCAGCTGTTCATTATTCAAGACACCATAGCTCCTCAAGCATCAAATCCAGAGATAATTATGGTTTCTTGTCCAAGCGATATACCAACTGCAGACATAAGCGTATTAACTAATGTTAGTGATAATTGTAGCACAGTGAGCATTCAATTCACCCAAGACATAACGAATGGAAATTACTGTTATGGTGAACAAATCCAGCGCATTTATACACTCAGCGATGCATGCCAAAACACGAGTGAAGTCGTTCAAATAATCAATGTAGAGGCCAAAATGGCGAACGACTTATCCATTCAATACACCAACCCACTGCGTTGTAATGCAGACGACGGATCTATTTCATTGTCTGGTCTATATCCTAATTATAACTATGTGGTAAACTTTAACGGACAAAGTTATGACCTTTCAACAAATCAAAATGGTACCTTGACAATTGGTGGATTAACTGCAGGATACTATTCCGATTTCGAGCTACTTCCTCTAGGTTGTGCTTCATGTGCTATTTACTCAACATTGTCAGTGACCTTGCAAGACCCTGAACCACCCTTTATCTCCGCTGGTGCAGATTTTTCTCTATGTGAAGGCAACTATGCAATACTTTTTGCGGAAAACCCACAAAATGCTCAGATTACCTGGGATAATGGAATCGAAAATGGAATTCCATTTGAAATCGAAGTAGGGCAAAACACCTATGTTGTAGAAGCAAAGCTTTTGGATTGTTACGCCTACGATACAGTAGTAATCACCGTTCATGCTTTACCCAATATTTATGCTGGAGAAGACCTAATGATTTGTGAAAATGAATTTGTTACTCTTGAAGCGACGGGAGGTGTAAACTACCAATGGAGCAATTTTGCGCCAAATGGGACTCCATTTCAGCAAACTGAGTTACAGGAAACCTATATTGTGACTGGCGTCGATAGTAACGGCTGTATTAACTCAGACACTTTAATTGTGACGCTAATTAGCAGTCCAGAACCAACATTTTCAATGAGTTCAACTGAATCGTGCTACTCTCCGGCAGAAGTTCAATTCGCAAACACAACTGAATCAACCAGCGCAATAGAGGCATATTACTGGGATTTTGGATTAGCATCTACATCAAGCAATTTGAATCAAACATCAGCTACATTTGCAGAAGTAGGTTGCCATGACGTTACTCTCACACTTACCTACGCCAATGGGTGTTCAAATACAACGACTGTAACAGACGCTTTTTGTATATACCCATCACCTGAGGCTAAATTTGAAATTTTAACTTCAAATCCTCAAACAGGTTTTCCAATTGTAGTAAATAACAGTTCTGAAAACGCATCGTGGTTTAATTGGAATTTTGGAAATGAACAATCCAATTTCGAAAATCCAGAAATCATTTTCAACGAACATGGAGCACAGCAAATCACACTCATTGCAACCAATGAATTTGGTTGTACAGACACTACATCACAATTCATCCAGGTGGAAAACGTAGTCTTGCTTTATGTACCTACAGCGTTTACGCCAAATGGAGATGCCGACAATAACACCTTTTCTCCTGTTATTGGCGCTGGGGTTCAGCTAGACACTTATCGTTTGTATATATTCAATAGATGGGGAGAAATAGTTTATGAAACAACAGATATTGAATCAGGTTGGGATGGTAAAATCAAAAATATGGATTGTCCTGATGGAGTATACATATGGAAAATTGAATTTAAAGCTTCGAATTCAATAAATGAACAACATTCAGGGCACGTGAGTTTGATTAGGTAGTCAATCGAAGAAACAAATATTCAACAGGAAATCTCAAATTTCTCATAATTCTTCGTTGAATGATTTCTTTGTGGCGCGTTCGGTGCGTGTTCCGAACGCGTCGGCTATCAATCAACACTTCATATTGAATAAGTTTAAAATAAGGATAAATCCCGAGGGTATCTTAATCGTACTTTTACCATGATAAATTGCCCTCATCATGATTTTACAAACGTCGCAAACTCTGCAACAACTCTCTGATTTCCTCGGATGTCAATTCGTTGGAGATCCAAATCATTTAATCACTGGCATCAACGAAATTCATCAAGTCGTGCCGGGCGATTTGGTGTTCGTGGATTTTGAAAAATACTACAAAAAAGCCCTCGATTCTGCGGCTACCACCATTCTCATCGACAAAGAAGTGGAATGCCCCGAAGGAAAAGGATTGCTCATCAGCACTCAGCCTTTCAACGATTTTAATAGACTCACCCGACATTTCCGACCTGACTGTAGAAATACCGGAGCTCAAAACAATACATCCATTGACCCCAGTTCGTGGATCGCACCAACTGCTTCTATCGGTGATTTTGTACAAATTGGAAAAAACTGTGTCATTCATCCGGGCGCTGTTATTCAAGCGCACACGATTATTGGCAACAATGTTATTATCGGGCCAAATTCGGTGATTGGTCATTATGCTTTTTATTACAAAAAACGTCCTGAAGGATTTGACCGCATGCACTCTTGCGGCCGCACTGTGATTGAAGACGATGTGGAAATAGGCGCACTTTGCACCATCGACAAAGGTGTTTCGTGCGATACTTTGATTGGAAAAGGAACAAAAATCGACAATCAGGTACATATTGGTCATGATACGATAATTGGTGAACATTGTCTTTTTGCCGCACATGTGGGTGTAGCAGGCTGTGTGACCATCAAAAACCGCGTAACATGTTGGGGACAAGTAGGTATTGCTTCAGATGTTGTGATTGAAGATGGCGTGGTGATTTTAGCGCAATCAGGTGTAAACAAAGATTTGGCCGCTGGAAAAAGCTATTTCGGTTCGCCTGCAGCCGATGCCCGCTTGAAATTCAGAGAAATGGCAGCCATCAAGAAATTGCCAGAGATTTTGGAGAATATGTAAAAAGAAATGGTTTCAGGACGCGAAAAAGTATTAGAAGAACAAATCAATTTTGGAGATTTAAAACTCCAATCGCTGCTTGAATTGACCAATGCCATCAACAGCAATACACCCTATGAGCAACTGATTCAATTGTTCGAATTTATTCTTAAACAACAGCTCAACCTCACCAAATTCATGTTCATCATCAAGCGCGATGATTGGCAGGTGGCATTAAAATCTGGCATCAAAGCTAAACTCCGAGATTTTAATATCGAACGTGATCTATTTCGTTTTGAAGAAGTTACACTGCTCGACTCCTCCAAAGTTGAGGTCTTGAACGAGTTCGACTACATCATTCCCGTTTCACACAAAGCCAACAAACTCGCCTTTTTGCTTATTGTTGATGAAATCAATCAGCTTGCCAATTTGAGTCAGCCGCGCTTGACACGCTTTTTGCAGACTATTACCAACGTGCTCGTAGTAGCTTTGGAAAACAAACGCCTCACCAAAGAAATGATGCGCCAAGTGGAATTGAAAAAGGAGCTGGAAATCGCCAAAGAAATGCAGCAATTCCTCTTCCCTTCCGACCTACCGAAAAACGAGCGCATGGACATTTCTGCCAAATACCACACCCACCGCGAGGTTGGTGGCGACTATTACGATTTCTTTCCGATTGGTGTGGGTCAATACATATTTTGCATTGCCGATGTTTCAGGAAAAGGTGTTTCGGCTGCTCTGCTGATGGCCAATTTTCAAGCCTGTGTGCGAGCCTTGGCGACCTACAACAATTTCAATCTAGAAGAGTTAGTCAGCGAACTGAACCACATTGTGTATGCCAATGCAAAAGGCGAAAAATTCATCACGTTTTTTATCGGCATGGTCGATTTACAAAACCGGAAGTTGCAATATGTAAACGCGGGTCACAACTACCCTATTCTCACCGACGGCAAAAACGCCACAGATCTCGACATCGGCACCATTGGTTTGGGTATGTTTCAAGAACTGCCCTTTCTCAAATCTTCCGAAATCGTTCTACCCAAAAACGCCACTATTTCACTCTACACCGATGGCGTCGTGGAATTGGTAAACTACAAAAACGAACAGTTCGAAACCAATCGACTTGTCAAAATTATCCACGACTTCTACCCCCTCAAAACAGACGACCTCAACGCCCTCATCTTCTCAAAACTAGACGACTGGCGCGGCGAAGAAGATTATGTGGATGATACGGCGGTTTTGACTTGTAGGTTTTTTTAGGGCGACTTAGGATCGTCTATTAGCCCTCTCCCTGCGGCCCATCCGTCGTAGCAGAAGGGGGAATCTTTCCCCAACAAATTTTTGGTTAAATTTATGTTCTAACTTGCACTTTTGAGTGTGATTTACTTTGGGTAAAAAATCAAAGATTTAATATGTTACCCCTTTGGAGGGGGATTTTCTGCGCCGCTGCCTTTGGCGGTAAGGGGGAGGATTATTCTTTAAGAATAAAATGACCAATCTACCGACAGCAGGCTACAAAAGCCATCTTTTCTAAGCGAAAATATAACTACCTTTGCGCCAAATTTGAGAAACGATGATAGAAATTACGCTTCCTGACGGTTCGGTTCGCTCGTATGAATCGGGAGTCAGTTCGCTAGATGTAGCGCATAGTATTAGCGAAGGTTTGACGAGAAATGTGCTCGCCGCTAAAGTTAACGGACAAGTGGTAGATGCTGGGCTGCCAATCGACAACAACTCCACTTTGCAATTGCTCACGTGGAACGACGACGAAGGAAAAGCTACCATGTGGCACTCGTCTGCACACTTGATGGCCGAGGCTATTCAGTACTACTACCCCAATGCTAAGTTTGCTATCGGTCCGCCTGTAACGAATGGATTCTATTACGATATCGACTTTGGTGATGACAATATTGCCGAGGCCGACCTTCAGAAAATTGAAGAATACATGAAGCTTTTGGCGCGTCAGAAAAATGAATTTGCGCGTCAGAAGATTTCCAAAGACGAAGCCATCGCTTATTTTACACAACGCCAAGACCCATACAAACTGGAACTCTTGCAAGATTTGGTGGATGGAGAAATCACATTTTACACACAAGGCGATTTTACCGATTTGTGTCGCGGACCTCATATTCCTCATACAGGATTCATCAAAGCCATCAAATTGACCTCCATTGCGGGTGCTTACTGGCGTGGAGACGAAAAAAACAAACAGTTGACGCGTATTTACGGCATCACGTTTACCAATAACCAAGATTTAACCGATTACCTGCAACGCTTGGAGGAAGCAAAAAAGCGCGACCACCGTCGTTTGGGTAAAGAATTGGGCTTGTTTACTTTTTCACAAAGAGTTGGACAAGGATTACCACTTTGGTTGCCTAAAGGTGCGGCATTGAGAGAACGTTTGGAAAACTTCTTAAAAGCTGCGCAAAGAAAAGCTGGTTACGAACAAGTAATTACGCCACATATTGGCAGCAAAGAATTGTATGTTTGTTCTGGACACTACGCCAAATACGGCGCCGACTCTTTTCAACCGATAAGAACACCTGACGAAAACGAAGAGTTTTTATTAAAGCCGATGAATTGCCCGCACCACTGCGAAATTTACAAATCAAGTCCACGCTCTTACCGCGATTTGCCTGTGCATTTTGCAGAAATTGGTACCGTTTATCGCTATGAGCAAAGTGCTGAGTTGCACGGGTTAACACGCGTTAGAGGATTTACCCAAGA
>Ga0169931_10009790_pt1 | contig 13769 bp, 15 predicted proteins | sample Kivu_15m_20L_FD_129675 | JGI IMG/M metagenome (GOLD analysis project Ga0169931, IMG submission 129675) | Freshwater microbial communities from Lake Kivu, Western Province, Rwanda to study Microbial Dark Matter (Phase II) - Kivu_15m_20L... | ecosystem: Environmental > Aquatic > Freshwater > Lake...
ATCATTTTACTGCTTATCTGAGCACAAAAGGCAGAACTCCTCCGTTTCTGAAATAGGTCAGCTCGACATCGGTCTTCAGATTGCTGCGAACAGTGAACTTCTTTCCAGAAGATAGTTCGATAGTGACATCTTCATTTGCGATCAAATTGGAAGGATCCAAAGAAATAGTGACAGTTTCGTTGCCCTCAATTCCATGGACTGAAGCTGATTCTCCGTTGATGAAGGTAAGGGGAAGGATGCCCATGCCGACTAAATTGCTTCGATGGATTCTTTCGAAACTTTCAGCGATGACGGCTTTGACTCCAAGAAGATAAGGCCCTTTTGCAGCCCAATCTCGACTTGATCCGCTACCGTACTCTTTGCCACCGAAAATGACCAGTTGTCTGTTTTCTGACTTGTATCTTTCAGCAGCATCGAAGATCGAAAGAACTTCTTGAGAAGGATAATGAATAGTATGAGGGCCTTCTTTTCCTTTCAGCATTTTATTTTTAAGTCTGATATTAGCAAAAGTGCCTCTAGCCATGATGAGATCATTTCCTCTACGAGCTCCATAAGTATTAAAATCTTTCTTTTAGATATTTCTTTCTTTGAGGAATCGGGCAGCTGGCGAAGAAACTGAGATATTTCCTGCAGGTGAGATGTGATCGGTTGTGATTGAGTCTCCAAAAACTGCAAGAATGTTAGCGTCTCTAATTCGTTAAAGTTTAGGTAGTTCTTTTTGAACAGTTTGGAAAAAAGGAGGGTTATGGATGTATGTAGATTGTTCGTTCCACTAGAAATGGACAGATTTTTATACTTGAAGCGAGTTCCATCTCTAGGTTCCGTTGCTTACCTTGCTGTAAGTGTTCAAGAAAATCTCAGGCTTTATAACTGTGTTTTCGATATGTTGGATATCTTCTTTTGAGGGCCAGATGTCTCTTAAAAACACGTCATTTCCGTCTCTGTCCTTGGCAACAGGTTAGGTATTGAAATCAATGTTGACGGTTCCAGCGATGGCGAAGGCAACTACCAAAGGAGGCGAGGCAAGGAAGTTAGCTTTGGTCGAAGGATGCACTCTGCCTTAGAAATTACGGTTTCCACTCAAGACTGAGGCCACACATAAATCTTTTTCTTTAATTGCATCTTAGACTTCCTTATGGATCTAGCCGCTGTTTCCGATACAAGTCATGCAGCCGTATCCGACGTGATAGAATCCCATGGCATTCAAAAACTGAGTCAATCCACTCAATTAATAGTACCTTGAGACTGCTTGTGAACCTGGAGAAAGTGAAGTTTTGACATATGGTTTGATCTTGATACCTCTTTAGAAGGCATTTTTGCATAAAAGAGCAGCCGCCAACATGACTCCAGGATTTGAAGTGTTAGTACATGAAGTAATGGCAGCAATGACGACAGATCCATGACTTAGTTAGAAATCTTCCCCTTTGAAGTTGAATTTGACTGAATCTTGTAGAACTTAGTTAGTGAGTCCAAATCCTTTGAAACCTACTGGAGCAGTCAATGAAGTATTCCAATCGTTTTTGAGATCTTTAATTGCCACGTAATCATGAGGCCTTTTAGGTCCAGAAACGCATGGATCGACGGTTGAAAGATCGAGCTCTAGCACGCTTGTATAGTGCAGATCAGGATCATTGACATAATCTCTGAACATTCCGACAGATGATAGATATTTTTTGATGAGATTTACTTTTTCTTAGCTTCTTCCAGTTTGTCTTAGATAATCAAGAGTTTTTTAATCGACAGGGAAAAGACCGATAGTTGCTCCGTATTATGGCGCCATGTTGCTGATAGTTGCTCGGTCAGCGAGGGAAAGACTTGAGACTCCTGGTCCGAAAAACTCGACAAACTTGTCGACAACTCCTTTCTTTCTGAGCATCTGAGTGCACAACAGAACTAGATCAGTAGCAGTGGCTTCTTTTCTTAGCTGACCTGTCAATCTGAATCCAATCACTTCGGGTAAGACCATGGCTGTGCATTGACCTAGCATGACGGCTTAGGCTTAGATTCCACCGACTCCCCAGCCTACGACTCCGAGACCGTTGATCATAGTAGTATGCGAGTCAGTTCCTACAACGCTATCGGGATAAATTATTCCGTCTTTGTCGAAAACAACTCGAGCAAGGTACTCCAGATTGACCTGATGAACTATTCCGAATCTTCATTTCAATTAAAATACCCTGGAGGCACTATAGAAAAGTTTTGGAAAGCAGACTGCCCCCATTTTAAAAACTAAAATCTTTCTCGATTCCTTTAAAATTATTTTTGTTCGTTTAAGGCCAAAGCTTCCTCGGATCGAGCATTGTCAACTTGCACCGAGTGATCGACTACCAAGTCGACAGGGCAGAGAGGGTTGACATGAGCTGAATTGCCTCCTAATCTAGCGACTCCATCTCTCATGGCTGCGAGGTCGACTACCAAGGGTACTCCTGTGAGATCTTGGAGGATGACTCTTGATGGCTTGAAGGGTATTTCTGTCTGATTTTGATGATATTTACGGTTTGTTTTGAAGTTTATTTCCAGTTGACAATATTTTCTACATCTGTTTTGGTGATGTTGAACTCGTCACAATTTCTGAGGGAGCACTCAAGCAGCACCTTGATGGCAACAGGTAGGTCCCTGATGCGCTAATCATTTAATTTCTGCAAATCATAATACCGATAAGTCTTATCTCCTAATGCCAGTTCCGAAAGACAATTCGTATAGGGGTTGTTGTCGCCCTGCATAACAAATCTTATCTAATGAATAATTCTCCATAAATAACATTAATACATCTCTATATATGATATGATCGAGTATATATGTTGGATGGTGCGAAATGATATATATATGAAAAAATGGCTTTGCTTTTAGATATGAGTGAATGAAAGGTGGTTCATAATCATATTTATCAGAATGTAGTTGCTCTCAGAAAATGCTGTTTTGCATCTTACTGCTGGCTTCGCGGGACCATTCATTGTGCAGGCGTTTGCAGTGCGTCGAGATTTATACCAGACTCAGACTTATCATTTTTGTATCACTGATGGAAGCATATACATCGGAGCTCGATACCAGTACCAACACTAAACCGAGCTATAAAATTACAATCTCATCCAAATCACTGCAACATTCACCGATAGAATGCATCCAATGTACCCCTACCTTACCCAGCTCGATCATTTCCCTAGATGTAGTATCGACTACATTGCGTAAATTAGTAGGCAATCCTCCAATGACACTCCAAGACTACCTGGTGCTCTAGACCAAACTAAGCCATCAATAGTTACCTCGCAAGATGATCAAAATGAACGAGATCATAGATGAACCAGTGGTGATTAAAAGTATAGAGCTTCGCAAAGGCAATCGGTAATTTTCTAATAAAACCGCCAAATAATCAATCAAAGAAACAAGTCCTAAAAACTATTTACAAAATGATAAGAGGTCGTTGAGGTTGGATAGTGATTCTGAGGGAGATATGGATGAGCCTCAGGAGCATCAGAAAATGTCACAGAGTCAGGATTAAAAATATTAGTCTTAAATGCCTAGAAAAGAAATTTTTTAGGTGAAGCCTTAGATGAAACCGGAGAAAAAGTTGGAGAAGAGTTGTGTTATTAGTGATTTGTACTAGAGGGCAACTGGTTGGGTTCTTCTTGGAAGGATCAATTTTATGAGTATAGTCGAGTGTCAAAATGGACTTTTTGCGGCTAATTTCATTCTAGCTGACTAGACTGGTAACGAGATCAAGTGTGTGTATTTCGTGGCTGAGCTCTAGCACATCCGTCAGACCTTACACATCGGCAGCTACTACCTCCTAACCGGCGGATAGGTAAAATACTCCCACAAAGACACTCAGCTGACCCTCACTTTTGATAGAAACTCAGATATAATTGCCCAACCTGAGGCCATCTTCGCACCATTCTAAGACGAATTCATAAGAATCGAACAAGTTTTATAAAAATAGCACGAAGAAGTAGTAAATGTCGTAGGGGTGATCCGCCGCATGAAAACCAAATAGCAGTTCAAAAACAAAACAAAATACACTGCGACATTGTGTGACCCCTTGAAACGTCTCTAGATAGATTTCATGCTTTTTCTGAACAATGGAGAAAAAGATATAGAAAGAGGCATGGTTATAGTTTTACATAATTTTCAAATATTCAAACAGCAAGGTATTTTCAGATTGAATTCTACATTCAAAAGTTATTATTTCAAAGAAAATGGATAAAACAGGCAAGGTGATCTGATTGATCAATTCCATCAGTTAATCGAGCTGGCCTAGTGGGACCACTAGGGGATTGTTTACAGGAATGTAAGTATGTTTGCGTTTACGCAACGGACTGTTCGAGATCTCAAGATGATATGTGTGCGGACCGAGGACGAACGGATATATTCAGCCTTAGAGTAATTGTGAAGGTAGGTAGTTTATGGATATTGGAGATGACTCGAAAAAAGACTTATTTTGCGTGTAGACATTGCAAAAAACCAGCGAATCGCAAAGAGATGAATCTATACGAATGCTTGAATTGTAAGAAAATGGTCGATACCATTATAACCCATGCTTTTTCAGTAAACTTCGCAGATTGTACTGGAAACTGCCTGATTGACGTGATAGGCGAACACGCCTAGACTCTGATCGGAATGAGGGCTGGTGATTTTTTTGAGCTGGGTGGGGACTAGCAGGCAAATCACTTGTAGAGACTGAAATATAAGAATATTATGGTGAAATTGAAGAGTGAGAATAGAGGTGAAAAGAAGATGCATAGTGTTTGGGGTATCGAAAAGCCTTTCCCTGAGACTAGTTTAAGGGAAATTGAGAAGATAAGGAGGCTTAATAGACTTATTAATAATGATTATTAGTGGTGATTACATGCATATGCATACATAAATCATAAAAAATGTAAAAAAAAATTGTATAAAAATACTTAAAATCTATTTAAAATCAATTGTAAAATATGTTAATTTTTAAGTTTTCATCAGCAAAGTTTGTATATATAGTTATGCAAGGAATAATAGTAGCTACTTTGCTTTCACTTTCCTTAACAAGAGCGATCCTCGACAACATGGCAGTAAACTTTCAACTTTCCGGTCTAACAAATTACATCCCCAGCTCTGGAGGTCTAGGCGTACCTGGTTATACTTTTACTCTAGGATACGACAAACATTCTTGGATAGGTAAAACTCTTAAAAAATAGGAATTCAATTCATGACTCCAACTTAAGCCAATAACTTCGATACTCTAATCGTATAACGAACAACAACCCCAACAGGTGGAGTGTATACATGTTCAATCAAAGATTTTTACGTCGCCCCGGGTCAACCCAACAACCTCATGAACGATATGTTCCGTTCTCTCGATCAAGTAGTCACAACAACAGCCGATACAAGTGCATTTTCTATAACGATTCCACGTACTATAGCAAATACAAGTGGTTAAGATTGGATTGTCACATAATTTTAGCAAATATGTTTTTTCACATCGGATTCTAATTTCGATCAATTAAGATGGAGTAAACAGTATCAGGTTTGTTATGGGTATCAAATTACAAATTATCAGTCGACGTTCAGAGGAATGTATATAGCTAATATGCAATTTTAGGGATCGAGCTCTGTGGTATACGGAGGATTGTATGGTCCTTTGCTTTCTTTGTAACTTTTCTGGTATCGTCCTGGTGGTAATTTGGCTAATAGTTCATCGATGATTATACAAATGGGATCATATATCAATTCAAATGTTGGATATGATTACTACAAATGCGGAGCTGGTGATTTTTATGGGCCTAATAGTAACGAACTTTATAGCGATTTGGAGTACAGTGGATACTAAGATGGCAGCTGTAATGTTTTTAATACGAATAGTTCGACTATGTTGTTGTATACTAGATCAGCATACACTTTTGATGATTTTGACTTTCAAGTGGCCAGCTCAATGCAAGTATGCCTTATAGGAACTATGACTCATTGTGCTACTTTTTCAGCTTAGGTCATTTAGCCTGTAATTTCGATCAAATCTGCGTTGACCATTCACGAAAGTTTCATAAAATACACATTTTGCTTGCTTATTCTATTGGCGACCCTTCTGCTATGATTGCATATATCAAATATTATTTTTTACATAACAATATGATATTCAATTCAATTTCCAAAGAACTAAACCAAAGCCGATACTCTAATCGTCAAACCGGCACACATGGATCATACTTCCCAACTCCTCAAAATCCCTTCAATCCACCTGTCAATATCCTTCACCCTGCTCCACGATAATCAAGTCTTTCTAAAATGAATGCGAAAATCACTCAAAATATTTAATATCTGAAACAAAAAGATTATCCGAAAATGGGGGAGTTGAGGTCTAGTAGGGTGTCGATGAGATCCAATCAGTCTGGTAGATCTAATAGATCGTATGGTAGTAAAAGTCAAATCAATACTTTTTCAAAGCAGAATTAGCATTATTTTCCAACAAGTGGATTGCCTCAGGCGCCATGGGAAAAATAGAGGTATGAATATAGTCATCAACAGCCTATTGCTCAAAAAATAGTCACACAAACAATCCAACCGACACATCATAACTACTATAAGCCTCAACAACAGATTTTAGGTCAGTTTTCTCAAAACAAACATTCAAATTCTCGCTAAAAAATATAGCACCGATCCACACAAGACTTGCATAGAAAACCTGTAACAGTCGACCTGGCTCGTTTTGATATAAACAAATATTCTTCACATGATAGACGACCTGAACCGGCTCAGAAGGATTTCGGAAAAAGTATAAAATCTAGTTTTTCTTAATCTTTTTAAGATTTTCAATAGACTAATAATATGCAGAGACCTGTGAGACAAAACAGTCAGACTTTCGGAAGTCAGGTCAGGCAGATGGAGAGTCCTTTGAACTGGATATAGCCTCAGGGCATCAAGTAAGGCTCGAGAGTGTCTCAGCGGCCGAGCTACGTATATAAACCTTTGGCGAGTCCACAAAGTCCTATAAATTTTGTTTCAAAAAATACTGAAATCCCAACTAAAATATAAGCCAAAATTGATACAGTTCTGACTGAGCCTGTGAGCCCTCTTCCGAAGCCAAGTAAAAAAAAATAAGCAATGATTTTGACTGCTGGATTGATTGCTTTAGGAATAATTATATTTTTGCTGCAACTCAGCAAATGATACACCAACTTTCATTAATTTCATATCATTTTAAAATTTAGATAGTTGTAACATAATTTATTTTTATGTTGGTTGTGCTTTAATGTTGAAATCGTATCATAATATAAATCCTACATTGCATGAACGAAGGTAATCCTCTTATCGACAAACGTTAGACCTACAAATCCATGTCGAAGATCGTTCTGATCTGTCTCAATATCGCTTTATCTTCTTTCTACTTTGGATACGTCATAGTTTATGCTGGTACCATACCTATCAAGACTATCATATAGAATTTGTATCCAGTTGACTTGAGCTAATCTTCGGCCTCGGGGATAATCAATGGAGCTGTGTCGGTTGGTGCACTTTTTGGAGCTTTAAGCAGCTCAGTACTGCTTACTAAATTTTCAAGAAGGTAATTCTTTCTAACTTAGAAAATGTTTGCTATTGATTAACGTGATAGCTTTAATCGCTGGCGCGCTCATCTTTATACCGAATTTCTACTCTTTAATCATTTTCAGAATCTTTCAAGGTTTCTGTGTAGGTTCATTTTCAGCTATCGCTCCGCTTATCATCAAATAGTTAGCTCCTACATAAATATCAGGCACTTTGGGCTCACTGACTCAACTCAACGTATCCATAGGAATCTTTTTTGGCTCTATTTTAACCTACATTCTCAAAAAAGTCACAGGAGACGATACTTGCTAGAAATTTTGGTTCATTTGCTTCGGTTTCACACAACTCACAGTATTACTTCAAACTCTACTTCTTGTTTTCGTGTATCCTTACGAAACTCCAAAATATTTGCTATCGAAAGGACAGCAAGCATAGGCAAGAAAACTCGTCTAGCTAATCTATAAGTAGTAATACGTTTAATAAATAATGTAAGAAAAGCAAGCTGACCTAAGTAGTAGTGCTACTCTAAGAACCCACTAACAATAGTCAGTTGTATCAGAGACGCCTGCGTAAACTAACGTAAGAGACACGAAAGTAGCCATAATAATATCTTTGCATCTAGCCATCATGCAACAACTATCAGGTATCAATGCAGTCGTATTGTATGGCTCAGATATTGCTAAAAAATCACTTTCTGGATAAATGGCTTCTATCTTGCCCTCGCTTATCAATCTTCTACAAGTCCTTTGTACTTTCTTCACTTCTATTTTGTTGTCTAAATTCGGTAGAAAAACTATATTAGTCATAGGTGCGCTTCTAGAGGGAGTAGCAACTGCAATCGTTATGATAGGATTTTTCCTTAACGAAGGCTAAGAGAGTTAAGTAGCATAGGCTTTGATTATAGTAGGACTCTTTCTTTTTGTTGCCATTTTCGGATTATCACTCGGACCTGTAGTCTTTCTCTACATTCCATAGATAGTTCAACCCAAAATAGTACCATACTCGACTGCATCTAACTGGATTTCATGTCTTCTTGTGGTGATTTTCTTCCCTATTCTGACCGACATGCTACCCAATCAAAACCCAGCGCCTTTGTTTATTTTTTTCACGATATGGTGCATAGGTTCATCTGTGTTCAACTGGTTCTTTATGCTCGAGACAAAGGACAAATCTTAGAAACTTATTCGTGAGGAATACGCAAGACTGAAAATCTGCAATTGATCTTAAATATCTATGCTGATAATAAATTTTTGATTGTAATAATATTATGACTGATTTGATTGAAATTTATATTTAAATTATCAGCTTGAGTGGGCATTCAGCTGTTCTCTAAGCATTCCTTGAACTTTTTACCAGTAGCTTAGAACGTCTTTGTAGTTGCACTCAGAAAGCTATAGATTGCCCATTTAAGCCATCTTTTAACGACATCTTTCTCTGAATTCTTACACCTTTTAACCTTCTAAAGGAGTCATCACTTATTTTTTGACTTTTAAAGTAGGTCTCAAGCAACAAGTGAACAAAAAATGTTCCCACATATTGACCTCATCATGAGCCTGATTAAACCCTTTAGCTGAATAAGCTCATACTTACATTAATAGTTAAGTGAAAGAACAGTTACAGGTAATAGAGGCTCGAAAGCTCCGTTGTTGAACTGCAACAAACCTATGCCATTGGAAGTAGTTCCTTATGGATATATAGCTATTGGTTGAGTATTTTTAGGATCCTTTTTGAAGCTCTAGGCTCGATCTATCATGGATTGTTTGATGTAATGTCGATTTTATCTTGAAGCACGATCAACAAAAAGACTCTTAATGTACTTACTGATCGTTCCGATAACATACAGTTATCCAATTTGCCATTTTGAAACAAAACTAAATTTTGTTTTGAAAGTCATCATATAAATGATGTCGTTTTATGAAATATGATTCGATATCATGAAAACAGTTTCAGTTTCTTTGTAGAAATCAAACTATTATCTTATATCTAAATATACTTGTGTTGCTAATCTTCCTCCAATATGTCTGTGAAAATTTATCAAAAGATCAGGAAATCCTATTTTGTTTTTAATCGTCACTAGTGCTCCAAAAATAAGGACATAGGACGCATATATGGTGATTGTCAAAGGGAAGTTAATGAAACATCCTAACATGATTTTATTTTAATCCCATTTGCCGAAATCACGCCTGATGATGTGTCTGAATTTTTCGGGGAGATCCAATCTTGGCATATTTTGATATTTTTTGAAAGTTTTTCTGACCCAGTACAGCGAAACAAGAGCCATGAATAGCCAGTATACAACCAAGACGAATGCGAGTATGACCCAAAGAGGAAGGGATTTGCGCCTTTTGTAACCAAAAATGCAAGAATATATTGCAGAAACTACCCAGAGACTAAGCACGATGTTAAATATTAGTCGGATCTGCATGGTTGACTCTGATGGTTTATAAAAATTAATGAGATGTAGATAAATTATATTGAATCATCAGATTTAGTATAAATTAAAAATTGATCAAACTTGTTTATTCTTGAGTTGTTACTCACGTAATTTAATGACCTTACCAATAGCTAATAACTTCTTTGAAATCGATATTAGTCAGTTAGAAGCCACTCATATCTGCCAAGCTCTCAATCTTTTTTATGTTAAATTTTTTAAAAAAACTAAAAAAATATTTTTTTTAATCGATAAATCATGGGTTACTTTAAGGATTTTGTTCCTTGAGTTTGGCTTTGACTTGCTTGTAAATGTCAATAACATCTCTATAACCACACTCGGATAGCTCAAAGCCACCCATTTCTGCTATTTTGGCACGACAACGCTCTCTATAACTTTCTAACGTCTATCCTTCGTTTGGAGAAATCTGAGCAGAATTGACTTATAAAGTAGGCTTTAGACAAAGACTAACAATAAAATGTTCACCGATATCGATATGATCCATACCGTGATGGAACTATTTAGCTGAATACCTTCATTTTTACTTGAGTATCTAAGGGACATCAGAGTGAGTGGAGTCATTGCCTCGAATGCTCCATTTTTAAACTGAAGCACGCCTCTACCATTCGATACAGTTGCTTCTGGGAAAATTATGATAGGATAATTGTTCTTAGGATCCTCTTCGAACTTTCTTACTCTCTCAAGGATCTGTTACTTGACTTCTTATTTATTTTGCTTAGAATCTCTATCAACATATATAGTCTGTATGTATCTAGCAATCGAACTAATAACTGGCATTTTTTCTACAGCTTTCATCGAAACAAAAGACGCAATGCGAAGACAAGTCCCGAAATATATGATATCACTCCATGCTACATGATTGGAGATTATAAGTGGAGTTTTTATTTATGCCTCTACGTCGAATTATTACTTGATATTGTAGCAGACTTTCATCGCCATTCTTCCGACTCTTCTTCGGTAGCTTTAGATGATTACTTTGGGCAAAAAGAGATAGCGATTTAACACTCCGTATATGCCGTAGAAAAAGAGAAAGCCTGCCATTGCCATGAAGTGGCCAGGAAAAGTGGTCCAGCATCCTCTAAGAATTTTTTGTTAGTCCCATTTGCCGAAATCTTGTCTGAGGACGTGCTTATACTTGGACTCGAATTCGAGCTTAGGCATTCGACTGTACTTTTTGAACATTTTCTTGACGAACATAGTGGAAGCTATAGCCATGATGATCCATATAAAAGCAAATCCGATCAAAAGATACAGAAAGAGTTCAGGAGAGGCCATTAGAGCAGTAACAATAGATATCAGAATGTACATCGGACTGATAAATTTATATGATTGTATTGTTGAAATCAATAATGATCACAAATATTATAATATCTTTGAAAAAAGTAAAAAAATATAATAGTTTGTATTTGTTTTGCGATGATTGTAATGGGGTTGTATAGTTATAATTTTTATATAATAAGGGCAAATATGGAGTAGTCTTAGTTGAGTTAACAGGTCGAAACTCTGAAAAAACGAGCAAATATTACTAAAATATAACTGATAGGTCCAAAGCAATACGAAATAATATACGAAGCGCCAGTGATGCCACCTCAGACACATACTTTACAACTGGTCCTTTCACAAGATCACCCCTAAACGCCTCCACATCTTTACTTCATAACAAAACTGAATAATCCTTTCATAAGCAAACAAAGTGGATAATTATCAATACCGCTTTTCATATAAGATTGGTCACCATATCTTACTTTAAACAATGTTTTTGAGATCGTAGATACGTTAATTTAAGAAACTACGCCACCTGACCCAAGCTACAGCATAGATCCTAATATTATTTTTCTTAGGGCTCAGAATGACTAAGAAGATATTATAGAGTCAGTTAACGATTTTCAAAGTTTTAGGTCGAGAAGAAAAAATCAAAAATTTGTATTAAATAGTTAAGAAAATAGTCTGTAAGAGAATTAGGAGTTCAGTTTTCATAACGAAAAAGCATCAAAAATACCTCAAATAGAAGAGCTTGTCTTACCTTCCGAACAGCCTTAAAACTTAGATTTTAGTCAGTAAATTTCATCTATCCCTAATAATAGCGTATAAAACATTAAAACTATCAGTAAAGGTCCCTCAAAAATAAAAATTTAGGAATCTTAGTCATCAGTATTTAATACAAATCTGCTAGGTTCAGTTGCTGAAAAACGTATTTCTATGCAAAAATCTACTAACAAAACAAAATAATAGCCTTTAGATTACATCGACGAAGCGAAATCAAAAATACTATAAGCTGACAAATTGCTAGATCTGTTTATAAAAGATTGCTAGCGAATCCAAGAGAGTTTAAACTCAACTCAAAACACAAAAATGAAGTAGTTATTACAAAAGCGTTTCGATCAAAGTTTGAATATAGTAGAGTAGACGTTAGATTTTGCTCACGATCTTAAACAAAAAGCATATTAGAAGATTGTTTAAATGCTCAAAAACGGGTTAGATAGCAAAAAATGATTGTATGTTTACATGGTTTGACAATAATCATATAAGAATTTCCTCGAGACTTTCATAGATGTCAAAATTTTTATCCTTCGCCTTTGTACCCGCCTTAATCATAGAATCATATAGTTCTTTTGTTTTCATAGTTTTTATCCTTTCTAAAAGTTTATGAGAATATATAATCGAAGAACTTCCGAAAGGACAGTATATCATTTTTTTCTTTAACAAAGAGGACGCAAGCCACTGGATCAAAAATTTAGCCTTAAGATTGCCTCCGAAGGCTCCACAGCCCCAGTTACCAGTAACTACACTTTGAATACCTTTTACATTAAATCCGCAATAAGCTTTAATGAGCTATCGATCGATAAATTATTTGCTGTACTGTATTGGAACATTTTGACGAAAAGGTACAGCATCGATAGCACTAATGTACTATTTTGCCATTTTTCCTTCATATTAATATTTATGTTATTAAAACCCTGAATATTTGACTGATGATCCATAACCTGAGTTATTGAAATATTTCCGAAAACCCATGAAAATAAGACTTTCTTGAGGACTCATGACTTCACAAAATAATGAAGATGTAAATAGCTAAGGATGATTGGCAAACATGATTTCTTATTGGACATTGCCACCGAATAAAGCTCCACCTCCTATGTATTTGTTCGCAAAATCTATTTTCAATCCACCGAAAAAGTCTTAGATACTCGCTTTATCAGATGCTATTTAAAAATCTTTGCTCATCATTTGATCTCCTTATTGAGCCAATATCTCCTAGACTGTTCTTGTCTATGATTGACGTATGATTATGAGTTCTTCATCGTATTTTTATTTCTAAGTTATAGCCAAATTTAGATACTAGATTACTGTCTGAGCTGGAAAGGGCAGATAGTCAAAAAGACAAGAACAATCCATCACGTGACAAAAATTACTTCTTTTTTAATGATTTGTATCAAACTATTGTCTTGGTATCAGTCCAAGTGCCATCGAGCAAAGCAAGTATATCATCGTTTTCTTTTGAAACCTATATTATTTGTTTTCGCCTTGAAAAAACAAAGGAGTCTAATGGTGAGGGTTTTACAATACGAATTGTGATATTTTTGCAAAAATTTAAGGAAGTCTAGTCCAGTAAAGCTACGATAGAGTGTCGAATGATCTGACATAATCTTGATCGTTTCTGGAAATTGTCGAATAGTATTTGAATTTTTTGAGAATCTCAATGACTTAGTATGGTTCGCATTTGTTTTCTGCAAGTTCGACCAGATCTTTTTGTATTTCTTGCCAGTTCTAGAAGGTTCTCATAGTCCTAAACATCTCTTTTTATGAA
>Ga0169931_10009791_pt1 | contig 13768 bp, 2 predicted proteins | sample Kivu_15m_20L_FD_129675 | JGI IMG/M metagenome (GOLD analysis project Ga0169931, IMG submission 129675) | Freshwater microbial communities from Lake Kivu, Western Province, Rwanda to study Microbial Dark Matter (Phase II) - Kivu_15m_20L... | ecosystem: Environmental > Aquatic > Freshwater > Lake ...
ATAAGGTTGCAGGAAGACACGGTAACAAGGGTGTTATTTCTAAAGTATTGCCCGTTGAAGATATGCCATTTGATGATTTTGGTCAGCCTGTTGATATGATTTTAAATCCGCTTGGTATTGCAGCTCGTATGAACATCGGTCAGATTTTAGAAACTCACTTAGGCTGGGTATCGGCTGAAGTTGGTAAGAAAGTTTCGCAACTTTTGGGCGCCGTTTATAACAAAAACAAGAAGATGTCTGATTTGAAGGCAATGTTAGAAAAAGTTTATCCAAACGATAAGAAATTGCTTGATAAGAAAACTGATGAAGAATTGGTTGATATCGCTCTTAAGATCACAAAAGGCTTGCCATTTGCTGTTCCATCATTTGATGGTGCGCGTTTGGCGGATATCAAGAATTTGCTGAAAGAATGGGGCTTAGATGAAACAGGCCAGATCATGTTGCGCGATGGCGAAACAGGTGAGTATTTCGATCAGCCAACGACTGTTGGATATATGTATGTAGCGAAACTGAACCACATGGTTTCAGATAAAATGCATGCTCGTTCAACCGGTTCGTATAGTCTTGTTACGCAGCAGCCTCCTGGAGGACGTGCGAAAATGGGCGGTCAGCGTAAAGGTGAAATGGAAATCTGGGCGTTGGAAGCTTACGGCGCGGCATATATTGCACGTGAATCTATGACAGTGAAATCAGACGATCACGCAGGCCGCGTAGCAGCATATGAAGCGATCACACAAGGTTATGATGTTACAAACGAAAATTACTACACGCCCGAAGCGTTCAAGATCTTGCAAAGTGAAATGCGATGCATTGGAATTAATCTTGAATGCGTTGCAAAACATCGTGGCGAAGATGGTAAAGACGAGTTCTTGCCAGCATTTAGCAACGGACGTTTTGATGCATTGCGCATTTCATTATTAAGCCCTGAGCAAATTCGCAAGTTCTCATTTGGCGAGGTTAAGAGACCGGAAACAATTAACTACAGAACTCAGAAAGCGGAAATTGAAGGCTTACATTGTCCTGCAATTTTCGGACCTGAAAAAGATTATAAGTGTTCATGCGGTCGCTATAGCAAAATGAAATATCGCGGCGTAGTTTGTGAAAAATGTGGCGTAGAAGTGACTTTATCACGCGTGCGCAGAGAACGTATGGGTCATATTGAATTGGCTACACCAGTTGCGCATATTTGGTTCTCTAAGATTCTTCCAAGCAGAATTGGAATGATGTTAGGTTTATCATCTAAGGAGCTTGAGAAAGTGTTGCGTTTTGAACGTTTCATCGTTTCCAAGCCTGGAATCACTCCACTTGAGCGCGGCATGTTAATGTCGCAGGACGAATACGATAATGCGCGCAAAGAATTTGGCCCTGATGCGTTTGAAGCGCTTATGGGAGCAGAGGGTGTAGAAGCAGTTTTGAAAACAGTTAATTTGCATGAAGAGAAAGAAAAGCTGACGAAAGAATTGAACGAAAAGCCACAAGAATTACGCAGGAAAAAACTAATCAAGAAATTGAAATTGATTGAAGGATTTATTGATACAAAATCACGTCCTGAGTGGATGGTCTTGCGCGTACTTCCTGTAATGCCTGCTGATTTGCGTCCATTAGTTGCGCTTGATGCTGGTCGATTTGCAACATCTGATGTTAACGAATTGTATCGTAAGGTATTGGGCAGAAATAATCGCTTGAAGGAACTTGAAGCATATCAATTCCCTGATATTGTTATTCGCAATGAAAAGCGTATGTTACAAAACAGCGTTGATGCGTTGATTGATAATAGTCGTTTAGACAAGCCATTTGTTGGTGCTAATGGACGTCCGTTACAATCGATTGGCGATACGCTAAAAGGCAAGCAGGGACGTTTTCGTCAAAACTTGCTTGGTAAGCGCGTTGATTATTCTGGTCGTTCTGTAATTGTTGTTGGTCCTAATTTGAAACTGCATCAATGTGGATTGCCTAAGAAGATGGCGCTAGAGTTATTCAAGCCATTCGTTTATGCTCGTCTTGAACAGTATGGATATGCGACAACGCTTCGTTCAGCCAAGCGTATTGTAGAAGAGCAGCGACCTGAAGTTTGGGAGATTTTGAAAGAAGTTACATATCAACATCCTGTATTGTTGAACCGTCCTCCAACACTTCATAGATTAGGTATTCAAGCGTTTGAATGCGTGTTGATTGATTCAAATGCTATTCAATTGCATCCGCTAGTATGCGCAGCGTTTAACGCCGATTTCGATGGTGACCAGATGTCTGTTCACGTGCCTCTATCTGTTGAAGCGCAAATTGAAGCGCGTGTGCTGATGATGCCTACAAACAACATGATCAGCCCTGCAAACGGCAAAGCTGTTGTTACACCTAAGAAAGATATGGTGCTTGGAGTTTATTATCTGACTAACTTACGCAAAGGCGTATTAGGAGAAGGTAAATATTTCACGCAGCATGAAATTGATAAAGCATTGTTTGAAAAAACAGTGCACATCAATGCAGAAGTAAGCGTGCAGATTAACTGCCCTGTTGATGGTGTGTATGTTGCAAAAACAACACCAGGTCGCGTTGTGTTATTCAACAGCTTGCCCGCCTCACACAAAGTGCCATTTAGCATGATTAACAAATTGATTGCAGGTAAGGATACAGTGGATATTTTCGCACTTGTGCACGAAACTTCAACAACGAAAGATTGTGTTGAATTTGCAGATACATTCATGCAGTTAGGATTCAAATATGCAACTTTATCAGGCGTATCATGTAGCTATAGCGATATTATTATTCCAGATTCCAAGAAAGAAGTTTTGGATAACACTTGGAAAATGATTAATGAATATCAGCGTCAATATAACGACGGTTTGATTACAGAAGGCGAGCGACGCAACCAGGTAACAGATGCTTGGTATCAATGCGATGAACGCTTAGGTAAGGATATGGAAAAAGCAATTTCTGCTCAAGAACCTGGCAAGCCGATGAACTCACTATATATGATGTATCATTCAGGCGCGCGTGGTTCGACAACGCAGATGCGTCAGATCATGTCTATGCGTGGATTCGTTGCGAAAACTGATGGTGAGTTGTTGGAAAATGCTGTGGATAAAAACTATGCAGAAGGTCTAGACTCACATAGCTACTATCTAGCGACTCACGGTACGCGTAAAGGCTTCTCAGATATGGCCTTGAAAACTGCCGATGCTGGTTACTTCACACGTAAGCTTGTTGATGTGGCTCAAGATTGTATTATTACATCACATGATTGTGAAACATCACGTAGTGTTTCTATTGAAAATATGCGCGGCTCATTAATTGGCTTTAAGGATGCTTATATAACATTTGAAGCTAACATGAGCAATGGCGTGTTTGATTTTACATTAGCAATTGGTCGTGTTTTGGCAGAAGATGTTTTGAACCCTGAAAATGGAAAAGTGTTGCTTGAAAAAGGAGCATTATTAAGGCAGCCAGATGTTGAGAAATTAAGCGCGCATTCTGTGCTAAGTGTTAAGTTGCGCTCGCCAATTACATGTGCAAATGAATTTGGTATTTGTGCAAAGTGTTATGGTATGGACTTATCAAAATCGAAGCTTGTAAGCATCGGTGAGCCAGTTGGTGTAATTGCCGCTCAATCGATTGGTGAGCCCGGCGCGCAGCTTACTATGCGTACTTTCCATACAGGTGGTGGCGCTAAACACGCTGCGGCAGATTCGTTTATCAAAGCAGTCTGCGATGGTGTTGTTAGCTTTAGAAACGCGAAATTCATTAAGAAAGCTGATGGTTCAACAATCATGTTAAGCCGCTACAGCGAATGCAAAATTATTGATGAATTTGGCAGAGAGCGTGCACAGCAACGCGTACCTTATGGTTCGAAAATTTTCGTAGCAGAAGGTAGCAAGCTAAAGCAAGGCGATGTGATTTGCGAATGGGATCCATATGCAATTCCTAAGCTTGCGCATGTAGATGGTTTTGCCCATTATTCTGATCTTGTTGAAGGAATTTCTTTGCGACAAGTTATTGATGAAGCAACAGGTGGCGCATCGAGAATCGTGAATGATTGGAAGAAAGGCAGCAAGAAGAGCAATATGATTCCTGCTATCATCTTTAAAGATGCCAAAGGCAAAGATATTGTTGATGATAATGGAATGCCATTAATTTACAAACTTGAACCAGAAGATGTGTTAATGATTGAAGATGGTGCAGCTGTAAGCGTTGGCGATATTGTTGTTAAGAAGCAGAAGAAAATTGGACTTTCTGGTGATATTACAACTGGTCTTCCAAAGCTTGTTGAGTTGTTTGAAGCTCGTTTGCCGAAGTTGCAAGCTATTATCTGCGAAGTTGATGGTATTGTTGCGTTTGGTAAAGATTCTAGATTCAAGCGTTGCATCGTTGTAATGCCTGAAGATGGTTCACAACCACGTGAATATATGATTCCAAAAGATCTTAACGTGTTGGTGCAAGCTGGTGATCCAATTAGAAAGGGAGATCCAATTTGCGATGGAGATATTTCTTCGCATGATATCTTGCGTGTGCTTGGAACTGAAGCTGTTGTGCTTCATTTGCTCAAGAGCATTCAAGCAATCTTTAACTCGCAGGGTATTTCTGTTGATAACAAGCATGTTGAGTGTATCGTTCGTTATATGATGCGCAAAGTTGAAGTAATGGAAGCTGGTGATAGCGAATATGTAATTGGTGAGCAAATTGAGTTCATTGATTTCATCAAGAGCGTGCAAAGCATTAAAGGCTCATTGCCTGTTGCAATGCCAGTTCTGTTAGGCATCACACGTGCTGCATCGTTGGATGCATCGTTTATCAAGGCGGCATCATTCCAGGAAGCGCATAAAGTGTTTGTTCAAGCATCGCTTAGCGGACAAATTGATGAATTGCGCGGCATGAAGCAGCGTTTGATTACCGGTCAATTAATTCCTGCAGGTACTGGTTATGTTGCTATGGAATGGGAGCGAGAATACTACAATGCGCATGGCCATTTAAAGCATCATTCAGCTGATGATCATACGCATCAGCATGCACAGAGCGTCGAGCCAATTGAAGAAGCTTATGTGCAAATTGATGTTGTAGAAGAATCTATCGAAATTACTCAAGAAGTTGAGTAAGCGGATTTTCGGCAAATCATTGCCATTGAGTCTGCTATCTGCTTTTTATGATAAATTATTAAACTTGTTTAACTAAACTAAAATTAATATAAGAGTGTATAGAAAAATTATTATGAAAAGCAGGATTTGTATTGTAATATTATTATCAAGCATGATGTGCGATGTATTTGCAACGAAGGCAGAGGAAGTTCTATCGGCTCCATTATTCAGTACTCAACTAGATCTTGTGTTAAGCCGACAGAATGTTACTAATATGGGTCTAGTAAATGCTAGGTTAAATTATTGCAATGCTGCTTTAAGTCTTTTTATTAAAGAGACTGGTAATAAAATATACGAAATAGATGCTCAGATAGTTTATTTACAGAAATTATTGTGTCCTGCTTCAGCAAAGACATTGTCTGAGATTATGGCATTGCGTGCATGGAATTGGGTTATTGAAGATAAGAAGCTTGAGCGTGATAAGTATCATGAAATGTTGATTTGTGCTCAAAATGCATTAAGAGATTTTGGAAACAGCCCAGAGAATCATTTTTTGTCATTTTCAACAGAGTCAACTCCAACTCCAAGCTATTATTCTAGCTCATCAGTTTCCGTTTCATATTCAAGTGCAAGTGCACAAAAAACTCATATAATGCGATTTTTTGATATTGTTATGCGTAGGATGGGTATAATTTTTGCAACAAATTGAATTAGTATATTTCTAATCATTCTATGCGAAAAATCATACCATGTCATACATCGCCTTGATTGTGCGTTCTCTTTTATATAGACGCAAGTCAACTATATTTTCCAATGCGTCAAAAGCGCAACGTTTCAATTTTGCAACGCTTGAAAAATGTGAGAATGGATGGTTAGCGTGTATGGCTGGTCATCCGGCTATGGAGTTTTTCTATTTATCTTACTATAATGGATCCTACTAAGGAGCTTATCTTGTCAAAATTAAAGATCAACCGTATATTGACGGCAAACCTGGCTAACCCATATGAAAACATCCAGTTCAAGGCAGTAAAAAGTTCGATTAAGAATCTAGATGGCTCTGTGGCAATTGCTTCAGATGAGATTATTGTTCCAGAACATTGGACGCATATTGCATCAGATGTGATGGTGCGTAACTATTTCCGAAGAAAAGGTATTTCAAAGCATTTGAGAAAGGTTGCAGAAACTGGAATTTACGAATGGTTATCTCGCAGCGTGCCTGATGAGCGTTTTGCAGATGCTGAAAGCGAAACTGTTGGTGAGACAGATGCGCGTCAGGTTTTTGATAGACTTGCAGGAGCATGGACATATTGGGGCGTGAAAGGCGGGTATTTCGATACAGAGCAAGATGCGCGCAACTTTTATGATGAATTGCGTTATATGTTGGCAATGCAGATGGCGGCGCCAAATTCGCCTCAATGGTTCAACACAGGCTTGCATTGGGCGTATGGCATTAATGGTAAGGCGCAGGGTCATTATTATTTTGATGAAGCGCTTGGCAGACTTGAAAAATCGCAATCTTCATACGAGCGGCCACAGCCACATGCATGTTTTATTCAAAGCGTGCACGATGATTTGGTAAACGATGGTGGCATCATGGATTTGTGGCGTAATGAAGCGCGCTTATTCAAATTCGGTTCTGGTACTGGCAGCAATTTTTCCCATATTCGCGGTTCAGGCGAGCCTCTTGCTGGTGGCGGATACTCATCTGGTTTGATGAGCTTCTTGCGTATTGGTGATGTTGCAGGTGGCAGCATCAAGTCTGGGGGAACAACGCGTCGTGCAGCGAAGATGGTGATTTTGGATATCGATCATCCTGATATCGAGCAATTTATTAATTGGAAAGACCGTGAAGGCAACAAGGTGATGGACCTATATGTCGGTTCTCGTTTATTAAAAAAACACACAGATGCATTGAGCGAAAGTTTTAAAACAGGTCATGGATTGCAAGAAGCTGTTGATGCAGCTAGCGCAGACGATATTCCTGATGCATACATAACTCGCGTATTACAAACTTTGCACAATGGATACGATTTTGAAAAACCAACATTCACGCTAGATTGGGATTCAGGTGCATACCAAAGCGTGTTTGGTCAGAATTCGAACAACAGCGTTCGTGTAACTGATGCGTTCTTGCACGCAGTTGAGCAAGATGATGATTTTCATCTAAGATGGCGTACAGATGGACGCGCATGTAAAACATTGAAAGCGCGTTATTTGTGGGACGAAGTTGCAAAAGCAGCTTGGTCGTGCGCTGATCCTGGTGTGCAGTTTGATACGACAATTAATTCTTGGAATACATGTTCCAACGATGATAGAATCAATGCTTCAAACCCATGTTCTGAGTATATGTTCTTAGATGATACAGCATGTAACCTTGCTTCCTTAAACTTGCTTTCATTTTCAAAAGCAACAATCAATAATGATCCTGCATTGTCAAATTTGAACAAAATGGAATTTGATATTGCAGCATATCAGCATGCAGTACGTTTATGGACAATCGTGTTAGAAATTTCCGTTTACATGGCGCAGTTCCCAACACAACAAATTGCTTATAAATCATATGAATATCGCACACTTGGTTTGGGCTATGGAAACTTGGGCGCATTATTGATGCAATCTGGTTTTGGATATGATAGCGAAGAGGGAAGAAGCATTGCAGCTGGTCTTACAGCATTAATGCATGGCGTATCAGCGGCTACATCTATTGATTTAGCTCGTTGCATGGGTCCGTTTGCGCGCTATGAAGCGAACAAAGAATGCGTGATGCGTGTTATGAAAAATCATTTTGTTGCAGCATATGGCGGGCCGGAAGCATTGCGTGCGCGTTTAGCTAATTCAACATTTGCAAGCGCAGCAAACAATGAATCTAAGTTCAGCGATACTGGTTATTATTCGCATACAGTTTCTGCAAAATCAGAAACGCAGTCTTCTCAAGATGAGTATTCAATTGGTTTTGGGGCGAATATGAAACGTGATATTGCAGCATCTAGCAATTATGTTGAAGATTACGTGAATAATTTTGCTCGCTATGAAGGCTTGAATGTTGAGCCGGTTGCATTCAACCGCAATGTATGTAAATTTGATGGACTTGCAGATGCAGTTGAAGAAGTTTGGGAAGCTGTTTTGCAAAACGGTGGCAAGTATGGCTTTAGAAACGCTCAGTTAACTGTGTTAGCTCCAACTGGAACAATTGGTATGGTGATGGATTTCAAAACTACAGGTGTTGAGCCGCAATTTTCGCATGTAGCAATTAAGCAATTAGCAGGTGGCGGCGTATGGCGTTTGGTGAATGAAGATATTGCAAAAGCATTGCTCATGCTTGGTTACACGACAAGCGAAATTGATGAGATAAACAAATATGTTGTTGGTCATGCTAGTTTGAATGGTCCGATTGCATTGAATCTTAATTGGTTGATGCAAAAAGGTTTTGGCCAAGCAGATATTAATAAAGTAGAAGAAAATTTGAAGCAGGCGTTTAGCGTGCAGCAAGCTTTTGCGCGTTATGCGTTAGACGAGGCGTTATTCATTCGTCTAGGTATACAATCTAGCGAATACGATGCTGAGAACTTTGATTTGTTAACCAAGTTAGGTGCAACAGCAGATAATATTAAAGAAGCGAACAGTTATGCATGTGGACACATGACAATTGAAGGTGCTCCACATATCAAACAAGCGCACTTACCTATCTTTGATTGCGCAAGATCATCAGGCGATGGATCGCGTTATCTAAGCTGGCAATCACACGTGAAAATGATGGCAGCAGCTCAGCCATTTATTTCAGGCGCAATTTCAAAAACAATTAATTTGCAAAATGATTGCGCAATTGCAGATTGCGAAGCTGCTTATATGATGGCATGGAAGTTGTGCTTGAAAGCTGTTGCGCTATATCGTGATGGATCGAAGTATTCGCAAGTATTAAACACTAATAACAAAAATGCCCTTGATTTAAGCAAGTTTAAAAAGGCTAATAAGCAAGTTTCTATTGCTGATGCACAATCAAAGATGCAGCCTAAAGTTGAACAGTTTGTTAATGAGCATGCTAATATCATCGTTGAGCAAGAAGTTAAGTTATCTGCTATTTCTGATATTCATCAAAACTCAGAAAATATTGAGCAGCCAGGGCAGAATCTTGATGATAAGCTTTTCAAGCCATTTAGACGTAGAGGTTATACACAGCATGTTTTAATTGGTGGCAGTTCATTGTGGCATACAACAGGCGAAGATGATAATGGAAGGTTGCGCAACTTGTTGTTAACTTATGGAAAAGAAGGTTCAACATTGCGTGGCTGGGCAAGTGCATGGGGTCGCATTTTATCAATGTATTTGCAGGACAAAGGCGATAGTGCATTAGTTCGCGTTTACAAGGCATTCCGCCATAGTAAATTTGAGCCGATGGGCGAAGTGCAAGGTCATCCTTATATTAAGCATGCTACATCGATTCCTGACTATATTGTTGAAGATTTGGTGGTTGCTTATCCTGATATGTTAAACGCTCCGTTTAGCCCTTCATCTTTACCTCCTGAGCGTCATGGCACGATTAATAAGGTTCGTATTGGATCAGAAACCATGTATATGATTATTGGCGAAGATATTCATGGCCGTCCTGCTGAAATTTTCGTTTCTGGTATTGGTAACGAAGGTTCAGATTTGCGCGGCTGGATGAATTCATGCGCAAAGCTTATTTCCCTATATTTCCAAGATTGTGGAGAAGCTGCAATCTGGCAATTCATAAACGCTTTTGAAGGATCCAGCTTTGAACCTGCAGGTTTTGTTGAAGGGACTGGTTTAATTAAATTAGCAACGTCGCCATTAGACTTTTTAGCTAAACACTTACGCATGACCTATTCGAATGTGTTATTAAATCAACAGACTGTATTGCCATTGGCCAATCCTGTTGCTACAAATCCTATTATTCAAATGCACAAACAAGATGCTGAGCAGGGTCAAGTGGTTGCAAGTTGCCAAATATCGAGTGTCACTTCAGAAGTTGAGCCTGTTAAGCAAAAAGATGAAAATATAGAGCTGAAAATTAGGGCAATGAGTGGATATAAGGTTGATGAGCCATGTCGTAGCTGTCGTGCATTTAAATTGCGTTATAACGGCACGTGTTATATTTGCGATAATTGTTTTACAACAACTGGCTGCTCTGGCTAATCATATTTGACAAAAAATATTACTTTTGGCTTAAAATGGCCATTTTAGAAAAGAAAATAAACACTTTTTCTTGATAATTAGTCCTAATGTCCTGCAATAATATAAAGAGGCAGGCGGTCTTGTCTAATTCAATTTTAAGAAAAGAACTTGTCGATACAATAATTAACGCGTTATGCAATTTGATTGTGTATTTATTGCGCATGTTAATTTGAGAAGTTTTTGCACATGAAACGATAATGAAATTTATTTAAGGCAAGTAATAGCTTTTTCTTGTAAAATCATTTTAACAGTTAATTTTTGCTTACTTTTTTAATTGAGCGTTTTTTATTTTTGGCAAAATTCGACTTTATTTCATGATATTTCATGCTCTCCTTAATGCGCCCATGGTTGAGTGATATTGGTAAAAAAGCTCTTCCAGTTTTACTTTTATTTTACCATATGTCAGCACAATACTTTTAGTATGAGAAATGAAAGTAAGAAGCAATTGGATATGATTATATCCAAGAAAGTCTCAAAGAGACTGTTAATTAAAATTATCTTGAGTGCGGTATGTCTTAATATGCATGCTACAGATAGCCCTGCATTTCAAATGCATGGAGACAATACTGCGCCATTTGCAACAGCGGCGTTAACGTTTCATCCTAATGCATTGCCAGGTCATGCAAGACATAAAGATGGTCGACATTATTGGCATGGGCAGATGCAATTTGGAGTTGCGCACAAGCTCCTAGATATGCTTCATCCTGTGGTTGTTGAAGAAAAACATCATGAACATAGATCATATAGTGCATCTAATTCGAAAGATAGTGAAGATCGTAATAGCAACCAATTGCCAGTTACAGAAGACAGTTCTAATTCAACCCCAAAACCAGGTGATGGCACCGGTGCTGGTCAACCAAGTAGTAAAAACTTTATTGATGCGATAGCTCCTCAATTAAAACAAATCAGAGAAGCTGATGGACTTATTATCGAAGCTGAGAAAAAACGCAGAAAAGAATTAGCTGAAAAAGCAGAAAAAGAACAAGCTAGCTTAGTTGAAAATTATAGAACGCGTATTACTGACTTATTTCAAACAGGTAAGAGCGCTGATGAAATACGTAAGGACATGAAACAGGAAAGAGGTGAATTTTTTCAACCAGAAACATTAGAAAAACTGATTGATGAGTATCATATTAGTTTAATTAATGCAGCATATGAGAATAATCCAGATGCAACCGGACCTGAAGTGAACAAGAAGGCAAAAATTTCTATAAAAGAATTTTCTGAAGCAGTAAAAAAGTATTATACAGAAGTCATGAATAACCGGCATAAAGCAATAATTGATAAAGCATTTCAAGAAGATTCCTATAGTTGTGGATCTGTTATTTTAAATAAATTAAGCAAAAGAGAGAATGGAACGCTGACGATTGGAGAGCAAAGAAGTTTTACTTCACAATATTTGTTGCGTAAAAAAGATGAGCGTGATCAAGAGATCATTACGGCTTCTTTGATTCAGTTGAAAGAATACAAGAGTTTATCTGAATATAATGGGTTTTTAGAACTAAGAGGCATGAATGATGAAAAGCTCTCAAGAGATGTTTTGGATAGTTTGGAAGAGATACGTAAAACATGGAAAGTTCCAGTAGCTCAAAACGAAGAGAGGGTAGTTGAGCGTGACGATCGTGCAAAAGCACCAGCTCCAACAGGTTTGGGCTTTTCTAGCGCTGTTTCTAGCCAAAATGAGAAAAGACATTCTGATGCTCAAATAAGACATTCTGATGCTCAAATAAGACATTCTGATGCTCAAATGCCAGGTGCTGTGCAATTGAGTATTACTGCTCCTAATGCACATTCTCTAAAACCTTTTGAGAATCATAGAGTTGAAATTGAACATACTGCAAAAGCAGCTCAAGTGACTCCACGCTCAATTCCTCCACAAGTAGCTCCATATACTGATACTAGAATGACTGATGTTGATCAAGGTTCCTTACTCGCGCAGCTTCAAGGTTTGCAAAATTTGCCAAAGGCGCCGCAAAGTACAACAAGAGTTATGCCATCAGAAGGTGCAAATGCAAGTTTATATCCTATTAGTAGTATAGGCGCACTTGGCAGTTCAACAGATCCCTATAAAACAGGTTCAAGTACAACAGGTAATTTGCATCAAGCTAAACAAGCAGCTGTTACATCTCCTCACCCAAGAGGAGCAGATAGTCCAGTAGAGCGCAGTCTGTTGTTTGATACTCCGCCAGTTGGAACGAAAAGAGCAGCTGAAGGTTGTTTTTTTGGCAAGCCGATGCAAGGTGATGGCGCACCTTTGCAACCAAGTAGTGCTACCAAAGAATGTGAACATGCGAGTCTACATATTGATTTGCGCGGGCTAAATTTCAATATCATAACACCTTCTGTCAAACTCTCAGAAGCAAATTATAAGCCAATAAAGCACGCAAGAAGATCTGCTTATGATGCATTGATAGCATCACAAGAAGCAGAATGGCGTTCGCTTACAGAAGGTCACACTACTTACGGGAAGCTTTATAAGAAATTGTGTGCGGCTAAGAGGGAAGAAACACTTCGTGCATGCAATTCAAGCCATCGAGGGGGTGTTTTGCCTGCTCCATCAACCCCTAGTGCTTTGTTTAAAAGGTTTGTAGCTTTTGTTGCAGGGAAGGAAAAAGATAGTCTAGTGCCAGTTTCTGATTTGTCACCACCTGGCGCTGCTAGTAGTCACCGAACCCAAGAAAACGCCCCAGAACAGTTCAACTCGTTGGCTTTAGTTGTTGATGAATCATCTGTATTTGGCCCAGTTGTATTACATCCAAATCATGAGTATCAAGGTTATGAAGTACAGGTTCTACAATTGAACAATAGACACACTGGAAGAACTTTGCCAGAAGCAATTGAGCGAACTGATAGTCCAAGTATATCAACGAACGATTATCTAGCCGAAGAATTTGCTCCTTCACCTCAGGAACAAGTAAGTGCGTTTCATGGGGCAGATGAATCTATAACTCCTTCTAATATAGCACAAACAGATCAGTTGCGGGTACCTTATATGCCATTGATTCGAATCCCTGAAATCAGAACGACTGATAGTGATGATTATCTTCAGAGAGCTAATTACGAGCCTATAAGCCCACGTTCTACAGGGTCTCAGCTACTATTGTTAGATAGGAGAAATGAAGCTGTTTTAGATAGTGTTGCAGAGGACAAATCGCAACTAGCAAGCGGACAAGTCACTCCGTTTGAAGAAGATTCTGCTCATGGCACGCCAAGCAATAGCGCGATTGATCGTGATGAAAGGAATGCTGGGACTGCTAATTTATTAGAATTGATAAAGGATGAAAAAATTGCAAGATTCGTCGTTGAATGCGATGAAATTGATGCGATGCAACAAATGCAAGAGTTATATCTTCCTAGCCGCTTAGCTGAAGGGTATTCTTCTGGGTACAGCACGCCAAGAAATAGATCGCCTGAAAGAACTTTATTAGCTGAGTTTGACCTATTTAAATCGCCAAGAGAGAAAGACGAGGCAGAGGCAACAGACGCAACATACAAAACAGTGCGCGCTG
>Ga0169931_10009792_pt1 | contig 13768 bp, 11 predicted proteins | sample Kivu_15m_20L_FD_129675 | JGI IMG/M metagenome (GOLD analysis project Ga0169931, IMG submission 129675) | Freshwater microbial communities from Lake Kivu, Western Province, Rwanda to study Microbial Dark Matter (Phase II) - Kivu_15m_20L... | ecosystem: Environmental > Aquatic > Freshwater > Lake...
CACCCTTGAAACCCAAAAACGACTGCAAACGAGCTAATTTCACATAGCAATGTCTTCAAAAACGCTTGCGAAGGCAAGGTCTTCGGATTGGCCAGGACATGCCAAACACCGGCATCGAAGCGCTCAGGATTTTGCACATCGGGAAAGGCCGCAGCCACCCACGGCGCGGCACCGTCGGGTCGTGCACTCAGGTCCAACCGCCGAAACGCGCCCGGCCCGTGAACCGCATCGTAACTTCGATCGGCGATACCGATCGCATGAAAGCTAAAGTCGCTGAAAGACGGAGGCGTGTGGCACGTCACACAATTCCCCACACCGGCCTGCAGCATACTGGGGTTCAACTGCGTTCTAAAAAACAAACGCATTCCTTCGAACTCTTCAGGCCCGAAGCGAAACTCCTGATCATGCCGGCTGAAACGTGCAGGCGCGACCCACTTCGGGGAATCCAGCTTCTCAATCGCTTGCGCCAAACGTTTTGCGTACGCGGTGTCGGTTTCTGCAGCCAGAGGCTTCCTCGGTAGCGCGTTCATTTTCAGAAACGCATCGTAAGGACTTCCGTCATGCTCCCCTCGCTCATCGCGCTTAAACTCGAGCGAGCGCATGTAATCGCCCATCAAATCCGCAATCCAATTCAGGACCTGATCACTCGACGGTTTCCGTCTCCTTCGTCCGCCGTTTTGATTTTTCTCTTCTTCAAACCACTCGCGGTACGATCGGCGATAGACTGGGTCTTCGTTCGAAACCTCTCCACGATCTTCCCAAATCACTCGACTGATATGTCGCATGGCCTGCTCGCGCTCGTGTGGAAGCCACCCCATATTCCTTCCCAAAAGACCCGTGATGACCAATTCTTGGATCGACGCAAACTCACCATCAAAGTGCGTGAACGAGCGCCCTTGGGAATCTTCTTTCTGCAGAACTTCAATAATCGTCGGCGAGTTTCTTGGGGTGAACTGCGCCCCATCCTCACGCGCGGGAATCAAGCTGCGCTTTGCAAAATCGGTGTACGCCCGCGGGCCCCCTCCTTCGATATTATCTGTTTGATCAATCCAGTGGCAACCCGCGCAACTCATCGTGGCTTGGTGAAGCGGACCTTGGATCCAAGAGCCATCCCAACGCGGCACCCGCGCCAACGAGGGATCGACAGGACGCGCACTTTCCGGCGGATTGATATCACCCGAAGCGTGGCGGGCGAAGTACTCTGCAAAGCGCGTTTCCAGGAATAGCCGTTCCCCGAGCGCAATCCGGGTTTCTTGGGGAATGGCAGCTAATGAGGACGCCCCCCAGAAAAAAAGCGACATCACTCCGACGACTGCCCCTGCGCGCACCGAAGCAAGGCACTGTACCAAGCGCATAACGGAACTCTCCTACGACCTGACCTCGGGCAAAATGCCATTCGCCCAGGCTCGGTCTGTTTTAGAAAACGGGAAGAGTTCCGCAGTTACCTAAAGTGAGATGAATTATCAAGTTTAAAGGCTGCCACCCTAAGTGCCCCCGCCTCAGTTCACTTTTTATTTTTAGAGAGCTGATCGGTAAGCTGAATGAACCGCGCGCGCTGCTCGGGCCCTGAAGAGAAGTACGCAATATGAGAGTTTTTCGAATAGTCCCAGAAATCCAAAACACCGGGCAACTCCTGCGCAAAACGCTGCCCCTGCTCAAACGGAACAATCGGGTCACGGCGATCATGAATCAATAACGTAGGGGTCTGCATCCCTTTCAAGTGCGGTAACGGCGCATATTGATCCGATATTAGAACCCAGGCCAGTGGCTGAAACAACCAAGTAAGCCAACTTTGCCGCAGCTTCTGCGCAGCAACCGCTTGATAAGAAGGAAAAGTCGAGTCGAGCACTAAAAGGTCAACCTCGGCTCGGTCCTTCCAATCTGCTAAAGCCCGGCTCGCGACGGCCCCCCCGAGGCTTTGACCAATCACGACAAACACCGGCTTCGCTAAGCCCGCCAAAACACTACTTGGTTGTGCCCGATGAATACTCAACGCCTTATCCAAGGCTGCTAGTCCATCCTCGTGTACCCCTTCAGGCGTACTTCTGCCCTGGGACTTGCCATACCCGCGATAATCAAACGTGAAGAGTTGATATCCAAGTTCGGTCAGCCACACCAAACTGGTGAAATGCGAGCTGATATTCTGTGCGTTACCATGAAACTGAACCACGGTTCCCCGAAAGCCCCCTCGCCACTCGGGTACCGGGCGAAAAACCCACGCGTGCAGCTGCGTGGCATCCTTCGACTGAAAAAAAATATCATCGTACTCCCAGTGGTCATCGCGCGGATCCAGATACCGTCGCTGATCGCCTTGATAAAAAACGGAACTACACGCCGTCGACCAAAAAAAAATCAGCGTGAGCAGGAGTTGCGGGAAAAAAAAATTATTCATCATAAACTGAAACCAGCATTTTCTTCGCGTACGGAGCGTCAACCAAGGACCATCCCCTCGAGCTTAGCGCAGCAGCTAAAAGAGATATCGCAACCCCAATCCCAACTCCGCCCCGCGATCCGTCACCCAATGACCGCGCCCACGCAGCTCAAATGGCCCGCCCAACCAATGCGAAAGCTCGAGCCCCGTGCGCCCCTCGTACAGAAAGCTTCCAGCCGTCCAGAGTCCCCAGCCGGTAAAATTCAGACGGAACTTGAGGTCCTCTCGTGCCTCCCAGATCACCCCGAAATCCACACCAGGTCCAAGCGTCAGCCCTGAACTCAAGTTTGCAGAAGGAGTATCAAAGCCGAACTTAGCCATCGCCATACTGTAAGCCATCAAGCTTTGGTGTCCGAGCGTGATGCCCGCACCCCCCTCGCCCATCCACCTTCGACAAGAGAAATCAGCGCAGCGGGTGGGCGTTTCCATCCCCAAGTTAAAACTCCACGAGGCGGCGCTCGCGGCCGGATGCAGCGGGTTCAACGTCATCACTCGCATCAAGCTCCATTGATCCACTTGAAAGAGGCCCGTCTTATTTTGATAGAGCGTACTGAACTCCATGAAGCGAACTTCGAGTCGATCCGGATTTCCGGGTCCCGCTTGGATGATTTCGTTGAGAGCGGGCCGCCAGTAGAGGGACTCCATCAAACCGTCGCGAGAGTTATAAGAGACGCCCAACCCAAAGGAAACCGGGCCGTGCATTCGCCGTGGATCTTCTGAAGTGGGTTGAGGAACCTCGACGGAGGCCGGGGCCACTCGAATTTTAGATCGCCGCACCAGCAGCTCCCTTCGCAGGCCTGCGAATTGCTCCGGGGTGCCACTCCCTGCCAACTTCTCCGTAAAATCAACGTAATCTACAAGAGTATCAATGAGCCGCGCTTGTGCCTCCGCGGGTTGACTTGCCAACGCCCGGTCGATTTCTAAAACTTCCTCAGGTTGAATCGCGCCGCCTTTTCGTTTCAACTTTCCAAAGACTTCGCGCTCGTCCGCACTGAGAGTTTCGAATCGACGCAGGAACTGCCTCCAGTTTGAGGCCCGAAAAGAAGGCTCCCCCAACAGGCCCGGTGTTTTTCCTGCGACGCGAATCGTATCGGCAGGAATCACCCACGACGGTAATTGCCGTGCAAGCTGAAGATCAGGTCGGGCCACGTCAAGAAGCAGCAACGGTATATAGCTGCAGTTCTCGTCAAAATAGAAATACTTAGAGTCATGCTTGCCGAATTCCCAGAGCGCATCCACGAGAATCGCAATTTGCGCTGGCGATAACAGGATATCATACTCCCACAGATCCCTTGATTCGGCGTTATTATACTCTTGCAACTTGATATAGTATGGAAGAACCGTGAGCGCACCCTTGAATCCACCCATCAGCCCTTTTGAAGCATAAACAAAAAAGTTTTTACTATCCATCAAGGCAGCATAATTCACGCCGATATCAAGAAGCGCGAGGTTGTCCCGGACGTTTTCTCGAAGGCGAAACTTCAAAAGGGTATGACCGAACATGGATGCAGCGCTTTGTGCATAATAGGACGAAAAGACGAGGGAAACACGATCCACATCCAAACCCTGTCGCCACTCCGTTAAGGCCGGGCAATTTGCTTTCGGCAGGGTTTCCTCCTGGGAGAGCTGCAGCTTCTCATCTAGCCAACGGAATCGAGCGGGAAAGCGGCAGAGGGGATGTTGGTCGGGCCCATGAAAATCCGCAGAAGAGAAAAAACCTTTCAAGGTTGCAACAAGCTCCTCCGAGGAGTCCGACTGACCTTGGGGGGCCAAATAGAAACGAGGATCATCAATCAAGCCACTATCGGGGCGAAGCCACCGAGACTGAAAATACAGGATTCTTCGCCAGTGGGAATCGTTGCCAAGATTGAGGGAGGTCGCCTGTTTTAAGATTCTCCCGATGACGGAGTTTTCAACGCTAGTTGAGTTCTGATTTTCTTTTTCATCGGTTTCCTCTCGCCCGACCTGCGGGGCGGAACTCGATCGCTCCTCTTGCTTTTGCTCGGCAGCAAGCAAGGTAATCGGAACAAAGGTCGAGAAAAGCGAAAGGGCTAACCCGACACTGACACTTACCCAGTCACGAATTAGCCCTTTTCTCATATCCAGCTTTCCTTAACGAATCAGCTCACGCGCTCACAGGACTTGCGAAGCTCCTCGCTGCTCTTGATACCATTCAAGTAGCGGCTCAGGACTTCTTTGGCCGAGCTGGTTTCAAACAATTGAGGGTAGTTTTGCTGTGAGAAACGCGAGAACTCCTCTTTGTTTTCGCAGCCCAATACCTCTGCAAGAGCATTCAAATGAGCCCCCTGGCCCGCAGCGGCCTCTTTGCTCAAATTCGCCAAGTTGGAGTTCATGAAAACTTCTTGCTCCATCGCCACTTGCTGTGAATCATCAACGCAATTGGACGTGCCACTCGTCATTGCCCAAGTGGGGTGCGCGAATGACACAAAATAGCCTGCCACTCCGTTGATGAACCAGCTGATGATCTGCTCCGACTTTCCGTCTTCCTTGATCACGTAAGTGGAAACGCCACATCCTGCCATTCCGTATTTTCTCTTATACTTTCCAGCTGCCTCTGAAGGGGCAGCAGTCAGCATGACAGAAAGAACGAGAATAAGACCTAAACCGAGGTTTTTATAAGAATTCATTGTGCTTTACCTTTCGTTGGTCGTAGCTGTTTTTAAGTTCGGTCGCACTGACTTGCAAGTTCACCATTCGAGCGAACTTCATCACGAATCGCATCCAGGACCGCGAGTGCACCTGGCTCCGCAAAGATTTTGCCGTAGGCCTTTTGAGTCGTGCGTCCGAACTCACCGACCACTTCTTTTTTACAACCCATCATCGAGGCAAGGGCCGACAAAGAATCACCATGTCCCTGCGCGGCATCGCGCGAGAGACTGGCCAAATTCGCAGTCACGAAATTCTCCTGCTCATTCACTGCCCAGCTCTCGCCCGTTGGAATACAATTCGAAGTCCCCGAAAGGATTCCGAAGGGTTGGCTGAAGAAAGTAGCATTCGTGGTCGCAGCAGAGATTTGAACCCCACCGCTTCCCATTACGAGAGACCCAAGCCCGCAGCCAGCCATTCCGTACTGACGCTCAGCGGATTTCTCAGCGCCGCCGTCTGCGAATGCCTGACTCATGATCAAACCCAAGGACAACAAACCCATCACTGATTTCAAAGCTCGACCGACCCAAATATGTCTTTGCATATCGAAGAGTCCACCTTTCTGATTCAAATGAACAAACCGAATTCGGCCCTTACCGAATTCGGTCCGCAACGAATGGAGCGCCGATTGGATCGACTCCCATTCGCTACGTTACGCTCACCTTATGTTGATACTTGATCGTTACGACCAAGCACACCGTTGTCAATGAACGAAAATGTCTCGGCAACATTCGCCCACTGCTTCCAAAGAGAAGCGCAAGATTAGTCGCAGACAAGGCCGCGAAGAACACGGCGATGCACCGATAAATCGTCAAGATTCCCCGTAGACGAGGCCGCAAGGAGGCAAGCGACCGAAGCGTACATAAAGGTACGCTGAGAGAGCGAGCCGACTGAGAACGAGGTATACGGGGAATATCGACGATTTATCCTTCGCGGGACATGGCGAGGAATCGAAACGTTTTATACCCCGCCGCCGCCGCCGTATACATGATCCGGCGAATGGTCTCGTACCTGACCCGCTGATCGGCCTGAATCGCGAGGACGCCATCGAAAGGAAGCGGCTGCCCACTCTCGTCGCGGGCCTTTGCTTTGGCGCGCAAGAGCTCGGCTTTTTCGCGCGAACGCGTGAGCGCATCAAAGAGGGAGCGAATGCGAAGCCCTTCCTCGTCCAAATCCTCCGAGCGTAGCTCGTAAGTCCCTTCCGAAGAACCCACGGCATCCGCTTTCATTACAAACTGTACAATGCGCTGATCCTCGAAATTCAAACCTTCTGGAGTGACCACCACTTGTAGACTATCGGGAGGGATCTCTTGCGATTTTGATATCGGTAACTTCAACCCTTGGACAGAGCTAAAACTGTTCGTACTGGCCGAATAACTCTTCAATAAAAAGACCAAAATGATGACCAACATGTCCATCATACTGGTCAAAGGCAGTTCAAAATCTCGAACGAGTTTTCGGCGGGCTCTGCGATGGCGGATGGATTGACGAGCAGGCATGATCTCAGTCCTCACTCTTCTCCGAGCAAATTACCAAACACGACATCACCGAAAAGTGTCTTCGCTGCTTCGTCCATACCGGTCGACTCGTTTTTGTAGTAGATCGGCGGATCGGTGGCCTCAAGGGTGCGCGCTGAATCCATCACCCCAATTAAAGCATCGTAATTCAATGCCGGATGCGGGGCCACGACCACTTGGTTCTCTTGCGGAAACTGCTGCTTAATCGCAAGGAGTGCCTCATGGATAGAACCGGTATCGGGTTTTCCTGGCTCCAAGTGCGGGAATTTTTTTGGCTCGATTTTTTGAAACGGACTCCAGATCTCGGTCTCATTCTCGCGCACGCTCAACGTCAATTGCAGGGGCGGGGTCTCAAGTTTCTTCCGATTGATATCAGGACTCGCTTCAGGAAACGGCGACTCGATGCTCACAATCGCCAAGAACGACATCGTATAAAGCAAGAACGCAATCAACGTCACCATCGCATCCAAAATGGGTACGAGGTTCAGCTGAACTTCGTTGATCTCGCGTTTACGACGCGCGCTCGGACGTCTTAGCACAAATCGTTTACTCCCCGCGCTCGGAAGAGTGTTTGAAATTGCGAGCGGACACTAAGTCCATCAGCTTCACACCAAACTCATCTACCTCGGCCGCGATATGGGCTGCTTGATTCGACAAGAAACTATGAGCCACCATCGAGAAAATGGCAGTGACCAAGCCAAACGCAGTCGCGTTCATCGCCTCCGCGATACCCGCCGACAAAATGGCTTGGCGTGCTTGAGGGTCTGCATTGGAAACCGCGTTGAAGGCTGCAATCAGACCACTGATTGTTCCCAATAGTCCCATGAGGGTCGCGATATTTGCGATCAAAGAAAGATAAGGGATGCGGCGCTCGAGCTTCGGCAAGACTTCGAGGGTCGCGGCGTCCAGCGCATTTTGAATTTGCGTTTCATCTCGCGAAGCGCGTGAAAGACCGGCACGCAGCACTTTGGGAAGAACCTTTTCCCCTGCGGCGTTACACGCTTTGATCGCACCATCTAAGTCATCCGCCAAAACCAGGTTCCGGATCTCGTGCCAAAAACTCGTGCCATGAGTCGGGAATTGCAAATAGAGCCGCACAAATCGCTCAAAAGCGATTGCCACCGAGACCGCTAGACAAAGCGCAATCGGGTAGACCCAAAACCCGCCGGTTTGAAAGGCACGAATGATGAAATCAAAATGTCCGCTAGTGGGTTCCATGTGCGGTCTCCCTCCGTGGTCAACTCAGTCCTTAACACTTCAAAACGGACACGACCCTCATGTCCGAGACAAAACTTCTTTCATTTAACGATAAAGGAAACGACAGAAGGGTCAACTGATCATGTTGTAGTGCGGATCTGCTTTCCGAAGAAAGGAGTTCACTTAGACGCCAAAACCCTGACGCCACTCTCACTCCCCGCTCTTCAAACTCCGCTTTCCACGTAACTGCCGGTGATACGTGATGGCAAATCGATGGGCCTCATCGCGGATGTGGGTCAACAACTTGTAAGCTGGCATGTGCGGTAAAAGTGAAACAGGGTTCTTCCGGTTCGGAATAAAAATCCGTTCGTGCGAGGACTTCACCTCGCTGGACTGAAAATCGCTCTCGGTCCTCGCCTTCGCTAAACCCACAACAGGAACCCAAGCTAAACCGAGTTCATCCAAGATCGCTACTGCTTGCGCGAGCTGCCCTTTCCCACCGTCGACGACTACTAAATCAGGAAGCTCTTCTTCCTCATTGGCAAACCTGCGACCCAACACTTCTTTCATCGACGCAAAATCGTTAGCACCGATGACAGTGCGAATTTTATAGCGTCGATATAGGTTTTTATCGGGGGCTCCATCGACAAAGACCACCCGCGACGCAACGGACTCCTCACCCTGGGTGTTTGAGATATCATAGCACTCAATGCGGGTGGGAAGCTTCTGCAAGTGAAGTTTCTCTTGAATCTCTTCCAGGGCTTCGATGCCGTGCCCACCCGCTTTTTTCACTTGTTGCTCAAGAGCATATCTCGCATTGGCACGCGCCACCCCGATCAACTGCTGTTCCTGATCGGCTTCAGCCACGCGAAGTTCCGCACCTAAAACGCGCGAGAAAAGCTCAGGATTCTCGATTCCGGAAGAAAGTAAAATCTCGGTCGCAGGCACTAATCCCAAAGAAGATTGCGATACTGCCTCGGGGTCCACCCCCTCCGCACTGATCGACCCCTGCAGAAAATAATACTGCGACAAAAACTCCTCAAGGAGCTCGGCCTCAGGCTGGGTGGGATCGGTGTTTTGCAAATGGTAGTGGCGCACAGCCAGCATGCGCCCCCCCCGGATTTGCAAAACCACCCCATGCGCATCCGTCCCCTCGCGCTCGATTCCAATCACATCGCGATTCCGATGCGAACCGGCTTCATCCACTACTTGAGTGGCCGTCACGAGTTCAAGATTCCGAAGCTGATCGCGGTACCAAGCGGCTTGCTCGTACTCCTCGTTTTCAGCGGCGTCCTCCATCCCCTTGCGAAGGTCCTTGGAGAGGCGATCCCCCCGCCCCTCCAAAATGGCAACTACCTCATCCAACGAAGCGCGGTACTCGTTCTCTGATATCAACCCCACACAGGGGGCGGTGCATTTGCCCATCTGATGAAGAATGCAAGCGCGCGAGCGATGGCGAAACGTGTTGTCGCTACAATCCCGAAGTTGAAAAGTCTCATTCAACAGCCGCATCACCTCGCGTGCCGACCAGGCTGAGGGAAACGGCCCAAAGTAGCGTGCGCCATCTTTCAATACCCGACGGGTCCACTCAATTCGCGGGAAGCCCTGGTCCCCCCGGATCTTCAAGTACGGATACGCTTTGTCGTCCTTCAAGCGCACATTGAAGCGGGGCTTGTGCTTTTTGATCAGCGTGCACTCCAGAATCAACGCCTCAGACTCGGTTTCTGTTAAAATCACGTCAAAATAACTGACGCGCGTTACCATCATCTCGGTTCGCGGGATGTCGTGCACGGCCGATTGAAAGTAGCTGGTCAAACGATTTTTCAGGTTTTTAGCCTTACCCACATACAAAATACCGCCTTCCCCATCTTTCATGAGGTAGACGCCGGGAGAGGTGCTGGCCTCTTTGGCTCGCTGGAGAAGTTCAGACCGTTTCGTGCCTTGCATTTCCATGGGCTAGACCACTATAACTTGAAGACACGCATTCTACGCAAGGAGACCTTCACATCATGGCATCGAGCATCACCGTCCACGAAACCATCGCTTACTGCACCAGCTGCAAAATGGACCTCAACCACACGGTTGTCGCCATGAAGGGCGATCGGATCATCAAGGTTCAATGCCGCACTTGCAAAAAAGAACATGCGTACAAAGCACCGAAGAATGTAAACGACCCGGCTAAAGCGCCTGCCAAAAAAGCGCGTGCGACCAAAGAAGAAAAAGCAGCAAGCACCACGCCCGTGGAAGTCGAGTGGCAGAAGCTGATGGCCGCACACGCTAGCAACGAGCTTCGCACTTATTCAGCGAAGTCCTCGTTCGCTTTGGCGGATAAAATCAAACACCCCACTTTCGGTGAAGGGATTGTGAACAAACTGATCTACCCCAACAAAGTGGAAGTGATTTTTCAAAGCGATATCAAAATCTTGGTTCATGCGGGCGAGCCCCGCGCTTAAGCCTCGAGGACCCACCCCATGAAGAGCCAGGCGGTTGCTAGATCTGTTGTTGCAGTTCTCACAGTCGCCGCGGCGATGACCGTTACGTCGTGTGCTTCGAAGCCGAAGCGTACGACCCCAAAGCTCTCGGAGCTTGAGGGACGCAAAGTGGCGCTCGTGGAAGTCGAGGCCGAGACCACCCAACGGCAGATGATCGAAGTGGCGCTGGTCAACCAGCTCGTGCGGGATGGAAGTTTCGAGCTCATTTCCAAACAAGCCATCGATGAAGCCCGCCGCGCGCCTGAGATTTCACCTGACGATTGGAAAGCCCTCGCTAAAAAAGCCGGGGCGGAAGTTGCGCTGCGCGCGCGCGTCGTTGAGATGGAAGCCAAAGACCACAAGGGCTGGACTCGGATCGAAAAAGAGGACAGCCTCCTTGCAGCTGAACAAGGTGAGTCAGCTCGCAAGTCAAAGCAGCTCGTCCGCGCTCAATCCCTCGAGGGTCGTGTCCAGATCGAACTCGCTTTCACTGATCTCATCACCAGTGAGAATCCGGACACCGAAACTCGAAAAGCCATTGCAGAAGCAACCGAGACTGTTTCAAGCGACCAATCTCAAGGCCCGATTCAGCTCCCGGCAAAAATGAGGTTTTTAGAAAAACTCGTGAATCGCGCCTTTGCGGATTTCTTTGAAAAATACCGCGATTAATCGCTGCTTTTGGATTTGCGCTTCCTTTGAATAAATGATTCCTCGTCTTTCATGAGTCGACTTCGATTTCAGCTTGAGCGCGAGGCCACGGGTTCGCGTGCGCGCGCAACAACCTTCCACACGCTCCACGGTGAAGTAAAAACACCCCTGTTCATGCCGGTGGGAACCCAGGCCACCGTGAAGTCCCAAACCATCGAGACACTCAAAAGCACACGGGCCCGCATTCTGCTTGCCAACACTTATCACCTCCTTCTTCGACCCGGACCCGAGGTCTTCGAGAAGTTTGGGGGCATCCACCGCTTCATGAATTGGGACGGCCCAGTGCTGACCGACTCAGGCGGCTTCCAAATTTTCTCGCTCCCGCATGCCCGATTCATGAACGAGGAAGGGGCCCGCTTTCAGAGCTACGTCGATGGGACGACGCACCTCCTTTCACCCGAAAAAAGCATCGCCATGCAGCGGGCGATTGGGAGTGATATCATGATGGTGCTCGACCAATGTATCCCTTCCACTTCGGGCCACAGTGAGGCCAAAGCGGCGATGGAATTGACCCATCGCTGGGCAAAGCGAAGTTTAGAAGCGCGTGGAGACTCGCCTCAAAGCCTGTTTGGAATCATTCAAGGCGCCTGCTTCCATGACCTCCGCAAACAAAGCGCCGACTTTCTTACTCAATTACCTTTTGATGGCTTCGCCATCGGCGGCCTAGCAGTCGGTGAAGGCTTAGAACTTCGAAACGAATTCACCGAAGCTACCGCAGCCTTAATGCCCAAGCATTTGCCCCGCTATTTGATGGGAGTCGGCACACCGCTTGACCTTTTAGAAGGAGTCCACCGCGGGGTCGATCTCTTTGACTGCATCCTCCCGCTTCAGTTCGCCCAACGAGGGGCCGCATTCACTTCGCACGGAAAACTCCAACTCAGGCGCACGGTCTATCGCTTTTCGGAAGATCACTTAGACGCGCGCTGCGACTGCAACACTTGCCGAAATTACTCGCGCGCTTATCTGCACCATTTAGTTAAAGCGGATGAAATCCTGGGCTGGCATTTGATTGGATATCACAACCTGATGTTCTATCAGCGGTTGATGAGTGATATGCGTGAAACGATTTTAGCAGACCGCTTCATGGACCTTTACCGCAGCCGTAAACCCGAGCTCATGCTTTCGGATATCGATAACCCACCGGCTGCCCCGAAACGGACCCGAACCCCGATGGCCGAGCGCCGCCTACGCCTTGGCGATTACGAAGTGCACCTATCATCGCAAGGCCACGCGAATATCAAACAGGTCAGCTCGGGTGAAGTCATGCACTCGGTCAGTGACCCCAGTGTTGAAGCGAAGCACTTATATATCGATCAACCCCGACTGCCTGAACAACTACTGGCTCGTGAATCTGCGGATGAAACCCAAGAACCCCTCGTGATCTGGGATGTCGGTCTGGGTGGGGGCGCAAATGCGATGGCGGTTTTACACTGCTTTGAAGGCCTCTACCACTCGCTGTCACAACAAGTAGACGAACCAAAGCTACGCCCCGTTCACTTGATCAGTTTCGAACGGGATCTGGACCCTTTCAAACTGACTCTACGAAATGCCGATCGCTTCCCGCACATCCGCCACAAAGCGCCCGCGCGGCTTTTAGAAGAGGGCGAATGGCATCACTCTTCCGGGCTCTTCCGCTGGAGCCTCATGAACGGGGACTTTAACGAGCACCTCGAAGGGGCTACCCCCCCGCACTTCGTTTTCTACGATCCGTTCTCATTCAAAGTGGACTCGCCGCTTTGGAGCCCCTCGATTTTTGAACGGATCCTCAAAGTTCTTCAGAAACGCGCCCAACCGTGTGAGCTCATCACTTACTCGGCTTCGACCGCCGTTCGAAGTGCCCTCTTAGGGGCAGGTTTTTTTGTGGCGGCTGGCGTAGGCATAGGACCGAAACTCGAAACGACCCGCGCATTCTCGCGGCGGCCCACCTCAAGCGATATCCAGCTACTGGGTATGGATTGGCTCGAGCGTTGGGGCCGAAGCCAGGCGAAGTTTCCAGCTGGCTTAAGTGATATCGAAAAGCTGCGGCACGAGGAAAAAATACGGTGGCACCCGCAGTTCAATTTAACTTCAAAATAGAAAGAGGATCACTAGTACACGTTCAATTGGAGTTGTAGAACGAAACAGGTATGTAGTTGCAGCTGAAGCCATCATACCGAGTCGCATCCACAAAATACTCTCGACCTCGATAGTTCACACTATTGAACGAGTGAACCCAAGAGTTCACTTGTCTGAGGGTCACTCCCAACTCCTCACTCATCACGAGCATGGCCTCTGAATAGATTTTGCAATCACCGGCGCCAGCGCTCAAAGCAAGATCCAACGAAAGCATATGGGGAATATCTTCCGTGCCGAAGATCAATTCGGAGACCACGCAACTAGCAACACAAAGTGCAGCCAATCGGTTCAGCTGGTTTTGACTGGAGTATTCGCGTACTTCTCGGCCCAGTTGTCGCAGCACCGACATCCCACGCTGTCCATCCGCATTTCCTAACGCGGCATCAATTGTCCCTTGAACGACACCGCCCAATCCGTGCGTTAAAGGCCGATAAATCCCCATGCTGATCGAGGCCGCAGTACTGGGGCGATAGATATCAACCCATTCACCCCGTGGCTCCTCGAAGGTGACCGCGGACAACGAAGCGGGATGACCCAAGCAATTGCGACGGGCCGTCCCAGCGCGTTCATCTAAAGTCCCGTTGCCGGTCAGGGCTGAGCCCGAAGTCCGGGCGAACCCCCACTGAGGAAGTAAAACAGATAAGCCAATGAAAATACTCAGC
>Ga0169931_10009793_pt1 | contig 13768 bp, 13 predicted proteins | sample Kivu_15m_20L_FD_129675 | JGI IMG/M metagenome (GOLD analysis project Ga0169931, IMG submission 129675) | Freshwater microbial communities from Lake Kivu, Western Province, Rwanda to study Microbial Dark Matter (Phase II) - Kivu_15m_20L... | ecosystem: Environmental > Aquatic > Freshwater > Lake...
AAGCCATCATCGGAACTGTAAGAAATGTCGGTTATCGCTTCAACGCCAGTCGAGATGCTGCCCTCCAAGATGAACGCTCTTGATTACTTGCTACTCACGAGCATGATCATGATCCAATTGGTGAGATCTAAATAATGGGAGTTAACCCGAAGTTCCAAGGACGTGGAATTGGCAAAGCTGTCACAATTGCCGGGTTAAAGCACCTTCGGTATGAGGGGATATTTAGCGCCATTCTCTATGTTGGTGCAGATAACACTGGTGCGATAAATCTCTATACCTCACTTGGCTTTAAAGAGTGGGGGCGCGATGGCCTCTACAAATAACCACTTTGGCATCTCATCGACCCCGAGCATAGAAATGGTTAGCTACTACTCATAATGTATTAGTAGTAGATTTTAGAAAGTATGATTTGTATCTGTCTTACCAATCTCACTCATAAATCCTGAGTTTCAATCAATAGATTTCCAACAAATTGGAAACTTCTAAGCAGAATCAATCCAATTAGAATCTTATTCGCATAGTTACTCATATGATATTCCTATAATCCATTCTCTGTCGGCACAATAAACGTTACTTAGACTGTCGAAGAAACTTTGAGTATTGTTAATTGTCAATTAAGACCCATTGTTCTACTCTTGTATAATAAACATTAATACAATACCCTTCATTTTAGCCACAGGACAATTTTTATACAGATTAGATAATTGCAAAAACGCATTGTGATAATGAATTACAACAAAATGTTAATTGAAATTAAACATAGTGCGTGAGTTGTTTGAAGTTAAACTACTTAGACTTATCGCCACATATTAAGTTCTTGGCACTGCACGGCTTAAGGTGAGGAGAAGTGGTGGCACTCACTGAAAACGATATAACGGAAGAATTTGTTATTATAGACAAGAGTATTTATGGTACGACTAAAACTGTGGCAGGAAATAGACAAGTTCCATATTTTGGATACTTCAAATCTTTCCCGAAGTCCAGGCATGCAATTGCCTCAATTTTGTCGGAACATGGCGCTACTATTCATTCACTAAGGAAAAATTGTCCTTATTTTCTAAAATGCAATAATGCTCACGTAACTGCGGCTGCAAAATTTCTAGGACATAGCAATCCCTTAATTACTTTAATAATCTATACACTTGTAAAAGATGATGAGGTAATTGAAATCGGCATGTTACTAAAAAACAATTAGGTAAATCTTTAGATATGCCTCTATTCTCTCTATAGAATGTGATAACTCTCGTTATATGCTTAAATGTAAGACTCCCGCAGTTCAGTGCTAGCCAGCTATACCCACAATCCCATTAAGAATTATCTATTGACTGTATTTCGACAAAAGCAAACCTCGAGATAACAGGATGGCATACTGTAGAAAATGCATTTACTTTTTATGCGTTTAAGCGCCGGAATCAAGCAGACTATTGACCCAAAAAGCGTACTGACATCGAGAATTATTGCTGTCTAGAAATCTATTAGCAAAATTACGAGCTTTACGGCTATAGAAACTCCGCATTTCGTTACTTTCATTAAGTTCCAATATTTTGTCTGCCAAATCTTTTGGATCTCCTGGCGCTGCCATTAAGGCAAAATCTCTTGAATAAACTCCTGATGCGCTAAATCTCGATACCGCAGCGACAATAGGTTTTGAAAGTTGCAGATAAGAGTTGAGTTTACTTGGTAGGCACATGGTAGAAACAGTCTTTCGCTCATTAAGAATGAAAGCATCAGCGGCACTTAACGCTTCAACATATTCGTCAAATTCTAATGTTGGAATGTGTTTTATATTTTGCAATCTTTTAACTGCCAATTCAACTTCTGATTGCTTATTCCCATTTCCAATGATATATATTTGAATTCCTTCGTAATGCTCTAGTAATCTTGCAGCTTCAACTACATTAGCAAGATCCTGTTTCATTCCAATATTGCCGCTATGTATCAAAATGAATTTATCTTCATTCCATCCAAGAGATCGTCTCGATTCAATCTTGTTCTTTGGCCTTATTGTATGTAAAGGATAATTCAAAATTGTATCTATACTGGAGGTATGAAGTGTACCCGTAACATAATTTCTCATGGGGCCAGATATGACCACAATCTTATCAGCAGATTTTAGGACTTGGGCCTCAATTATTTCCAGCAGGCGGGAAAAGGCTCGTGACTTCACTCTTCCAGATTCGATAGAGCCAACGCCTGATAAATCGTGAACCACTATCCCAAGCGGTACTCTTTGTAATCTTGAAGCAAATATTCCGACATAACCCGCTGCTACTGAGGGTATAATTGCAACTACTGCAGAATAATTCTTTGGTAATCTAATAACACCCAGCAACATGCTCTTAAGCAAGGATAATTCGTAGCGAAAACGAGTAAAGATTCCAGAATCGTTCTTTACGAAGTTTTTTACTCGTTGGATTCTAATTTCAATATCTGAGTTCGATACGATCTCATTGGCTTCTAGCCCTCCTTGAATTTTCCACCAAGGGTAATGCGGAAAAGTCGTCAAGACAGTTACATCAAAATTCTCCTTTTGAATTATCTCTGCCAAATCGCTCGCATAAGGTCCTATACCCGTCGGTTCTGGGCTGAAATTTGATGTTAGCAGTAAGACTCTTCTCTTTTCTCGCATTTGAAAATTCTCCAAATCTGAATAATGATCAAGCTCGTGAGCTGGAAACTGAACACGCAAACCGCCATCAGTATTCCATATGCCAGGCAGCTATAATAAGAAAGTTTTTGCTGTAGTTTGTACTTGACATAGCCTTTAAAGAGGAGAGGACGTAATGGTCAGTTCCTTGCGAAAGACTATAGTTACTAGACTTCAAGTCATTTTAATCAGACTATTGTTTGGTAATTATCCGAATTTTGGAGCGCCCAATTGGGAATTCGTATCAGAAAACTGGATTGAACGAGCCGGGGTTGCCGCAGAAAAGATCATTTCAACGGGCGTCTGTGAGGTAATGGATTTTGGTGCCGGAAACGGTAGGTTGGTTGAGATGCTACGGAGTCGAGGGTGGGATGGCCATTATGTTCCCGTAGATCTTGTATCTAGAAATAGTAACTATGTAGCATTAGATTTTAATAAACCCGATTTATTGCCAAATATTAAGATTGAGTCGATTGCAATTATCGGGTCCCTTGAATACTGTACAGAGGTACCTAAGTTTGTAAATTGGTTATCGCAATCGACTACTTTTGTGATTCTTTGTTACAACAGTCGTAAGAGTAAGAATGGATTCAAGAGTTATTATTCGCTTCTTCATAGAAAATTCTTGCTCTGGCGAAGCCAATTACGTCAATTAGAAATTATTGAATTATTTTCCCAAAACGATTTTAACCTCGTTCTACTTGAATCAGACAAAAACGGGGACTGGTTTATCTTTTATAACAACGAGCTACCTAAATTTTCTGGAAATACTTCAGATAGGATATGAACATATGAAAGTTTTTTTTCAAAACTCCGGATATACTAATATGGGAAATGTTTTTTTTGAAAAATCTCTTCTTGAAGATATTAAATCGACTTGGGGTTTAGATTCCGCACAAATCAGACTTGGATACGTCTTTCAGCCATGGGAGAGAAGGTTTTCAACTCAAGTTACCAACAAAGAGACACTGGCTCTCACAAGAATGAAGGAAAAATTTGTAGTGTTTAATGGTCCTTGGTTTAGTGAAGGTCACTCTGCGCATTTACGATCGATTCTGTCTAAACTAGATCACTCGAAAACCAGATATCTGTTGCTCTCGGTGGGCTCTATGAGTTTCACAGAAAATGAGGTTCGAGAATTTCGAAATCTGCTCAAAGAATTTCCTCCGTTGGCTCTATCAACCCGCGATGAGTTCACTTACGAGAATTATCACGATTTAGCAGAATTTGCCTACAATGGACTTTGTAGCTCTTTTTACTTACCAATTCACTATAAACTAGATACAACTAAACAAGATTTTGTGCTATTTTCTTTTGATACTTCTAGAGAGATTCCTACAGAAATAGCTCAGAAAATGATTGAAGATGAATCATTCAAATCCACTTGGGCTTCAAGTGAATTGAGCAAACTCGCTAGAATACGAAGATTTTTAGTCCGTGACGCTAGTCCAGAGGTTTCCGGAATGTCTGTTTTGCGTTCAGATCAAATTCCTTTTCGCAGATTGCCAAAATTGGTTGATGCCTTAGGTCCTACGTTAGTGAGCCCCGAATTCATGGATTATCTCGGTCTGTATGCTCAGGGCAAATTTTGTTTCACGAGTAGAATTCATGTCGCAGCTCCTTCCGCAGCTTTTGGAACTCCTTCGGTTTATCTTGGAAAATCACCCCGAAAACTTGTTTTAGAGCGCGCTGGAATGATTCAAGGAGAACTTAGTATCGTAAATCCAGATTTAATTCGTAAAGAACACCAACTCTTTCAAAACTTTCTGAAAAGTCTGCCTATAAATTTCCCCGATAGCGAAGGTCAATGAAATCGAGAATTGTGCTAATGTACTTTTCATTACTAAATTCTTTTCGTACTCTTATGCGTGAATTGACTGAAATCTTTTTTCTCAATTCTACATTTGCAAGTAAAGATAAAATTTTTTGATTAAAGTCTTCAGAATTGGGTTTGCAAATAATGCCATCCATCCGATCCACGATTGGACTCCCCGCGTTTTCAGTCGTGACAACAGGCAAACCAAGGGCCATGGCTTCCGTGACAACCCTTGCACCACCTTCTACTAAAGTGGGAAAGACCATCAAAGTTCCATCCTTTAGAATCTCTATTAGCTTCTCATCTGATTGCCAACCAAACCACTTCACGTTCTGAGTTTCAAGTAAAGTTTGTTTATAAAATTCCGCGTCTGACGCCCACTCGCCAATTAACCACAACTCAAACTGCAGACCCAGCCCAATAAACTTTTCGACGATATCAAATAGTATAGCGATTCCCTTACGAATCTGAATATTTCCCACAAAAATCAATTTTGGGATTTGCTTTTCGGTGTATATAAAATTTAGACCTTCTATTGCGAATAGGTGCGTTGGCGGCAAGTAAAGTACTTCTATTTTCTTTTCATCGAAACCTGCCAAAACAAAAGACTCCTTCACAAGAGTACTATTTGCAATAATCTTTTTTGCTCTTGAACAATCTTCTACAATCAGTCTATCGATACCTGATAATTTTTTTCCAGTACTCAATCGCATTTTTTCACCTGACAACAAGGATTCGACACAACTCGGATGCACATAAGATGCGTCAACAAAGTCCAATTCTCTCTCTATGCAACTTCCAAAACCAGCTCTCACTATCAAATTAATTGAATGTGACATTTCAAAACCTTTGAGTGCTCTATTACAGTTCATGGAAAAGGCAACGAAAGATGTGACTTCTAACATGTCAGCTAGTTTGTAAAGCTTAGCTTTTCTAGCACTGTTGCTCAATTCTTTCAGAATCTCAGGTAAAAATGAGGTTTTTATAGGAATATCTCGATAGAGCGATCTTCGTTGACTCACTTTCTCTCTTAACCTTTTTATCAAAAACCGATCAAAAAAAGTCCGTTTAGGAAAGAACGGACTGAAGAGGCATAGAAGCTCATTTTTCTCATTAAGTAATCTTGCTGTGTTTATTAAGTGACTTCGAGAAAAACCCGACACAATAACGTTACTTTTCACGCGTACTGTTCATTTCTTTTTTCTTTCTCTCTGATTACTTCATGATATCCAAAAAAGGCTAGAAAAATTGCTTGAACTACTAGACACATAATAAAGCCAGTATTACCCAGCTTATATATCGCTAAGACAACGAGTATCGAGTAAGCAATGTTGGTTATTAAATATTGAAACGAAAACTGATCAACTTGATTCTGAGCAGACAAAATAGCTAGTTGGGATGTCCAAATCACACAAGTGCAGGATACTATGCTTAAAAGAAAAGCATCACGGCTAGCAATACCCAAAGATTCAAAGTGTGCTAGATAGAACGAATTTCCAAAAAAGAGGAAGCTTAAAATTAAACAAGTCATTAAACTTGCCAATGTCATCAACATTGTCTGAACATATTTGTGTTTCAGTACAGAGGCTTTGCCATGTTCGCCACTGATTCTTCTAAGATTGACAGAAAAGGCTGTCGTCACTACACCGCTGGCTGAAAAGAATAAATTTGGAATTAGTTTTAATGCTCTATAAGTAGTCAAGGTTTCAGCGCCAAGAAAGGTTCCAACTAAAACATGACTTAATTCATTAAAGGATAAGTTTCCAAGAGGAAATAGCTGGAACTTTCTTCCCTGACTAATGTGCTTTTTAAATAATCTCTTGACTTCCACGCTTTGATTCCAGAGAGCCAAGCCATGTCCAAAAATATTTCGATTCGAAAAAACTATTTGAAGGAACAAAGTTAATAGCATCAGTTCTATTATTGCAATTACAGCCGCCATTATTTCCAAGGATGTATTCAAAAGCAACAAAAGAGTGAGTGAAGAGGGTATTAGAAAGGATTCAAGCAGTATCAAACCGGTTCCTAATACTCTACTTCTAGATCTTGTAATCGCTTCAAGTGCAAGAGACATTATCCTAAACGCTTGAAAGACGAAAAATAGCAAAATTAGTACCGCAATTTCAGGTTCGGTCAAGCGAAGAATGAATGCTGCCAGAATGCCAATAATCATTAAGCAAATAGCTCTGCTGAATTCATACTTAAACAGATTTACGCACTCTATGTCGCTAAAATTAGAGGTTTTTGGATTCTTTGTTAATTCTGAATTTACCCATGCCCTTGGAATGCCGAAATCAATCATTGCAACTAAGCTTGCAATTGAACTCGCTAATAACCATTTTCCATAATCTACGGCGCCTTTGTTTGCTACAAATAGAACAATTACGAGATAGGCCGAAAGAAATTGAGTCACCGTAATCATAGATTGAATAATAAAAAACTTAAGAGTTACTCTATCTACATTCATTATTTGACCGAAGAATTCCGACTTGCAATCAGATATCCATATAAAAGCGCCAACTCTAATCGTCTACCAAGTCCAAAAGGTGAGAATAGAACTTCCCAAATCAAGAGAGTTGACGCATATACTACGAATAGTATTCTAGCGTTGCGGACCGCGAGTGAGGTTGCGCTTTTAATCATCAAAAATGGAATCATAATCCCTATAATTCCTGCATACAGCCAAAACTGAAATAACATTGAATGAACCGGGATTTGGTCGCCGTAAAGTTGAAGAAGGTAGGTAAATTGCAAATCGTATGAACCTTCGGTTAGGAAGCTGGCCAATTGAGTGAATTCATCTGGTTCGATCGAAGGATAGGGTCCCTTACCTATAAATGGACTTTCTCGTATGAAAAAAAAGTTGATTAAGATCTCTGGTCTTACTGCACCCAGAAAACTCAACGGCCCTTCGGCACTGAATTGATCTCTATGTTTGTAAAATGCTACTTCTCCTAAATACTCTCTCTGTGCTAAGAACGAATAAGCAAGCCAGGCTAGCCAGAATCCAGCGGTCGATAATAGGCCTATGAAAACTCTCTGGGAGGAAGTATGTGTCTTTGAATTCAAAAGTGAAATGGCTAGAGTTACTAAGAGAACAAGATACAATCCTCGAAAACCTAAAGCTAAATTGAGAAAAGCTAAAACAGTACAACTTAGTGTAACCACCAAGAGATTTCTAAACTTGCCTACAATAAGAACTGCAATTGAAGTTGCCCCTAATCCGAAACCAAATTTCCATCCGTCAACTTGGGCCAATGGACTGGGCTGCAAAAAAGAAGCCAAAATTTGTCCCATGAAGTAGAAAAACACGAGTCCGAAGGCTTTCTCTCTCTGATCTTTGAAAAGTACGTACACATATAAGTATGACGCTAGAAAAAAATATATTGCTGCTGCAAATTTAATTTGTGAAATAATGCTGGCATTCTTAAAAACGCCAGTTAAAAACGTAGTAAATAGAACTAAAAATGAAAAGTATAAAAATTTTTTGTGACTGCTAAAGTAAGCCTTCTTAGCACTTAAAAATGCATAAATCAAACGAATGCCTGCAAAAATCTCAAATGCGTATATCGCGCTAAATTGTCCGAAATTAATCGGAAAACCTGAAAGCAAAAGAAGTAGGCATCCAAACAAGTAAGAGTAATGAAACTTAGAATTAATCACTCTTAATTCAGTATTTCTGGCATTTTCGAGGGTCATTCTGACTTTATCCCCCTCACTTAAACTAGACTGACTCCAACTATATGTGATTTTTGACTTTGCCAAACTGAAAAATGCTTTTTAGTGTATCGTTTTATCGTGGATTCGGAACTGACTTTATCAGTGATAATGCTAGCCAAAAACAAGTCCGAATACGTCATACGAGCTGCGGAGTCAGTGTTGATTGACAAAAGAGTCGAACTTATAATCGTAGAGCCAGGTTCTTTCGATGATTCTCGAGCGAAGGTTGAGGAAATTCAGAATCGATTCGGAGAATCAGTCCAATTAGTGTTGGTTACAGACGATTCTCCTGCGGAAGGTTTGAACAATGGGCTGAGTAAAGCTCGAGGAGATTTCGTGTCCATTTTAAACGCCGATGACTTTTATCTCAAAGATGGATTGCTTCGTATCCTCGCAGAGCTTGTAGCGGATCCAAAAATGAATATTTTATGCGCTGGAGGTGAGATTTCAAACTCTGGAAAAAATTCCTTGTCAACGATGTTTCCCAGTGCTTTCACATTGAAGAGCCTGCTACTACATTCGTTTGGGGCAATTAAATTCTTACACCAAGGAATTTTTGTGCGTACGTCGATTATGTTAAACTATCCTTTCAATCCTAGAAATAGGATTAGCTGGGATATTGAGCAATTTATTTCTATGTTTATTGAGTATCCCAAAATTCGGAGACTTCGAATAAAGGTTGCAGTTTTTAATTTGAACGCCGAGAGTATATCTAGCAGACCAAGCTATCGCTCTGACTTAAGGAAAGAAAATTTACGATTATTTAAACAGCATATAGATAGAAGTTTCAACTATTTTGACTACATCCAGGTGTTGCAATATAGACTCGTTAATAATATTTTTGCTGTTGTAGATTCGTTGTTTTATCGCGCCCACGAATTCTCAAGTAAATATGCACTAGGTGTTGAAAAAAAGAGAGAAGCAGTCGGAAGGTTAAGTTTATGATTCTCATCGTTGGAGGTAGTGGATTTATAGGTTTCCATCTGGTTTCTAGGTTTTGTGAAATTAACTTGGACTACATAAACATGGATATTCGAGTGCCTAAATATCCACACTCGGAGACAAAATTTGTTAGAGGTTCAATTGAAAATCAAACTTTATTAGAATCTATTTTTTCTCTCCACAAGATTTCAACTGTAGTTAACTTATCCGCGAACACTAATCTAACTTCTCGCAACTATAATGAATTCACCGCCAACACAGTAGGAGTGAATTCTTTGGTCCGCATTATGGAACGTTTTGCCAAAGAAGTTCCCCTTATCCATTTCTCAACTCAGCACGTCATCGCACCAGGTTATACTCATGCAGTCGAATGGAGCGATCAGCCGTACCTCGGGCTTTACGGCTTTACAAAGAGGGTTGGGGAAGAAATTGTTAAATTAAGCGCTCTTGATAATTGGACGATACTTCGCCCTGCCCTGGTTTGGGGATCTCATAATGAGATACTTCTTAACGGGTTACTAAAACCAATCATTCGAAGAAAATATGTTCATCCCTCAGAAGATAGTGTCGTGAGAGGATATACGTATGTTGGAACTTTGATTAATTGCATAGAGCAAATCTTCAACGACACCATTGGTACTTTCCGCAAAAATGTGTACTATGTAGCCGATGGTAACTTCAGACAATCTGAGTGGATTGAAAATCTAAATCGGTCTTTGACCAGAAAATCTCTACCGAGATTTCCGCGAGCTGCATTTTGGGTTGGGTCTTTTGTTGGCGAAGTGGGAAAAAGAGTCTCTATAGAAATTCCAATTAATCGAGCTCGGTATAGGAATTTGACAACAAGTAATCCTGTTCCTTTAGTGAATACGTTTAAAGATTTTGATATGAATCCAAAAGATTCACTATTTGGTTTTAAGGACATGTGTGAATGGGCGGTTAACGAAACAGGCTTTGAATCTTAGCTCACTTGAAATAAGCAAATTTACTGCTTAATCGAAAATCGATAGTAGAGTGATCAGTAGGCTTAAGCCCTAACGTTTCTAGACATCAATTGCCTACAAAAACCTCTAATTGCAAATCAGAGTAGTATATCTGGTCTGATGAATCCGCCTGTGAGAGTTGTGCATGTTTGCGTTGCTATAGATCAATTTCTAGGGGGCGCTATTAGTGCGTGCGTGGGCACTGCTTGTCTTCTCAATACGATTCCTAACGGCTTGCGCAACGAATTGCTGTCATTTGGAAATAGTCAGGTTTCCTTATCTCGTTCTGCCCATTTGTTTGCGAAATTAACTTCGGCTCAAGTTGAAGTTAATTTGTCTTCTTCTCATATTCCGAACAAATATGGCTTGGGTTTTAATGCGTCACTACTAAAGCAATTTTCACAGATTAGAACTGCTGATGTCGTAATTTTTCATCAAATTTACACTTTAGGCAGCTTGCTTGGCTCTCTATTTACCTTTTACTTGCGTAAACCCTTTATCGTAGTTCCGCATGGAACTTTAACTAATTACCATCAATCAATTCGCAAACTGCGAAAAATAGTCTATAAACCTTTAACTTTTATTTTGTTGAACAAATGCTCTTCTATAGTTGTGACAAGCGAACAAGAATCTAGAGAATTATTTCCCTCGCTTCAATTAAAGAGTCACATTATCGGATTTGGAAAACAAGTTGAATTAAAGCAACGACTACGTTACGGCGAGATTAAGAATTTTCTTTTCGTTGGGAGGATTACACCAAAAAAAAATCTACCGCTATTGATCGAAGCATTCATAAAAATAGCCAGGGAGAGACCGGAACTAAGTTTAGAGATCGTAGGTGGAGGTGACGAAAATATAGTCCAGGAATGCATGCAAATAATTGATAAAAATCCTACTCATAGTAAACAGATTTCATTTCACGGATGGCTTTCAGGGGAAAATTTAGCTTCGGCATATAGAAGAGCTGACTGTTTTGTTATGCCCTCTCAAGAAGAGAATTTCAGTCTAGTTTGCATGGAAGCGTTAAATTTCGGCATACCTTGTATTGTCTCTGAACAAGTTGGAATTAGTGATGTAATTCGAAAATATAATGCAGGTTTAGTAATGAAAACCACTACTGTTGAATCATTAGCTATGAACATGAGGAACATGACTGAGAGTAATCTTCTTTTACTTTCGGATAATGCAAAGCTTGCGTGTAAAAATGAGTTCGACGATAACAAGATCGCAAATCAATGGAGGCAAGTAATAGAGGAAGCAATCAAAGATTCTGGCGGAAACCAAATGAGAAGAGAGTCCGAGAGGGCATAGTGGCATTATTTTTACTTAGAATTCGCAAGCTATTGGCTTTGCTAGCTTTTCCCAAACTTACTATGTTTGCTTTACGGAATCGAATTATGCCAGCAACAGAGCATGTTCCATTACTGATTGATTTGCGAGTGGAACAAATATGGGATGTTGGTGCCAATAAAGGTCAATTTGCTTTGATTTCAAGAGAGCTTTTCCCAAATGCTTCGATCTATAGTTTCGAGCCTTTACGCAAGGCTTCAACAGTTCTAAAGAAAAATTTTTCGAGTGACCTTAATTTCGAATCTTTTAATGTCGCCTTGGGAAGCAGCAAGGGCAAGCAGATAATTTATGAGACTCTTGCTGATGATAGTTCTTCATTTTTAGTGCCACTAAATGAAAAAGATAAGCCTAAAGGACTTGGAGTGAGGAGTCGTTATGAAGTGAACTTAACCACTTTCGACGAATATTGGAAAAAAAGCGAGAAATTAGTGACATCATTGCTGAAGATTGACGTTCAAGGCTTTGAACTAGAAGTGCTAAAAGGCGCTTCAGGATCATTAAGAGATATTACCTACGTTTACTGCGAATGCTCATTTTTCCGAACCTACAAAGGGCAATGTTTGGCCGGAGAGGTAATTGAGTTCTTGGCCCTTCATGATTTCCAAGTAAAAAGCATTGCTAACCTTACATACTTAAGAAATAAAGAGCCATATCAGGTAGATATTTTGTTTGAGAAGCAGCCAAAATGTTAATTCATAGAACATAATTTTGCCCAAGTCACAACCTGCCTCCCAACTAAATAATAGGAAGCGAGATCTGGAAATCCTTCTTTTTTTGTTTTTATGGGGGTACTGAAAAGTAGTTGCTTATATGTTAATAGTGTCGAAACTGCATCTAGGTCTACCGACGATTGATAGCTTAATGTAGTTTTCCTAAGTATATAAAAACTATTGTAATTGATTACTCAAGTTAAGATTTTCGTTCTAGCAATAGTCTTCGAAGCATTCTCTTTATTCCTCTACCATACTTAAAGACAATTAAAGTATTTAATAGCGCTAATTTATACAACTTAATGTCTTCATGGATGTATACAACATCTGTATTATCGATTGAAAATTTGATTTCTCGGAATTCAATAGATTTTAAGCGTGCTTTTACTTCTTCAACTGAATTTGCGAGATCTTTGAAGATAAAGTCATGAAACTCGATTGTAATTTGTTTAAATAGATCAAGTTCCTGCTTGCTCATTGTCTTCAGAACATCAATTTCACTTGATTCGATATCAAACTTAATGAGATCTACTTTATTTAAATTAAATTGCCCAAATATATCTTGCATAGTTATTTGATCAACCTTAACTGTTTCCGAGTCATTTAGTGCTTTAGGGTAAGTTGTTGAACACTTATTCTTGTCTCGTTTTAAAAAAGCTTGTCCCCCTCTGCCCGAAACTGCAAAACCCAACAGAAAGCCATAGTCAGTTTTTGAATAAGGAACAGGCGCCAGTACTGGATCTGCCTCTACAGCTATAACCGTACATCCATACTCGTAGAATATCGTCCTTCCAAAAGTTCCGTCATTTGCCCCAAGATCGACAACAACTGAGTTGTTGTTCAGAAAATCCTGAAAGAAACTGTGTCCTTCAATTTTGCTTATTTTATATAAAAACTTACGTTGGTTTGGGAGCTTGGGCTTCACAAACAACATGATACAGCATATCCTCGATCGGATTGCCGACTAAGAATCGTGTCCAACTAATTTCGGGTGTTTAGTTTTTAATCAACTAATGAGTACCATCCTTATGTTAACTTGAATTACCCACTCAGGATTTATGAGTGAGATTGGTAAGACAGATACAAATCATACTTTCTAAAATCTACTACTAATACATTATGAGTAGTAGCTACCCATTTCTATGCTCGGGGTCGATGAATATAAATGAATTAACTACATTCTTCCAATAGTTTTGAAAACTAACTCATTCTACTTTTCTTGCAAGTATGATTCACTCCTGCATAATGGGTAATCGGATAGCAGTATTTGAATCGTTAAAGGGATCCTTTCCCTGAAAGAAGAACGCCGATTGTCCGAAAAATCAATGCAAAATCTGTAGCTAGGCTCCAATCTTGAACATATGCAATATCTCCAGACATCCGCTCTTCCCATGAAGTTAATTTCCTACCAGATGTCTGCCATAACCCTGTTAGTCCCGGCTTAGCGATAAAGCGAGATTGATGAGAGCCGAGAACCTGCGGTAGTTCTTGATGGAGAATCGGTCTCGGTCCAACTAGAGACATAGTGCCAATTACTACACACCAGAGCTGGGGTAATTCATCGATAGACCAACGTCGAAGGAATCTTCCAACTGGAGTA
>Ga0169931_10009796_pt1 | contig 13764 bp, 8 predicted proteins | sample Kivu_15m_20L_FD_129675 | JGI IMG/M metagenome (GOLD analysis project Ga0169931, IMG submission 129675) | Freshwater microbial communities from Lake Kivu, Western Province, Rwanda to study Microbial Dark Matter (Phase II) - Kivu_15m_20L... | ecosystem: Environmental > Aquatic > Freshwater > Lake ...
ACTGAATAGTCATTTCTATCTTATTTATAGCCTTTCATTATGTTTTTAATCTCTGGGCTAAAATTTTTTTCATTTAATTAGTTAGATTAATTTCTCAAGGAGGTTTTATAGAAATTGTTCTTATGTTTATTTTCCTAGATTGAAAGCTTTGGTTGAATATCACATTCTGAAATATTCGAGTTTCTAAAATCTTCATTAAAATTCTATGTTTTCTTTTAGAAACATCTGATTCCTTAGAATATGAGAATTGATTGGAATTTACGGTATTATTAAATTCCTAAAATAATTATATATGTAATCACAATAAATCTACCATACTTAAGAAATTCGAAGAATTATAAAATAATATTTAATTGACCCTATTAATCATGCTTTTTGAATTTTCATGTTTGCAACTGTCCTATTTGTCTCATTTTCAAAATCTTTGAATGAATAAAACATTATTTGTCAGACATATTTAAAATATGTTATTTAGTTATTTACTAAAATATAAACAAGAATAATATATAATAAGGTAATAAAAAATTTATTAATAAAATCTCTAAAGTGCACTTTTTAAATATAGCAGTTTTTAAAAAAATCAATTTTTGGGTACCTCCCTGCCGGATTGAGTAAAAATTTACGGTATCACTGAAATTATTCTTTAAATTTATTATGTAAATAAATATTATTGTAATAATTCATTAGATGATTTCTTGATCCGTTTTCAATCTGTTAAATATAAGTGTATTTCAAATTATCATGAAAAATAATCCAGGATTTGAAATTCTTATCTCCTAAAAGGCATTTATAAAACTTATGATAATAATTGATTGTTGGCAGAATGACTATATTTAAGATTGGATAATTTAAAATATTATCATAATTCGAAGAATTGAATATGTAAAAATTTAATTGAATAAGTATAAATAAATTTTATAATAAATATACATATATTATATATTGTAATATAAAAATTAAGTAGTGATAGAAGAAATAATCATTAGAAAACAGAATAAAATTCTTTCGTGATATAAGTGAGGTATCCCCCAAAAAATTTTAGTGGCAAAAGTGCACCCACACATTTATCACGGAACATTATTCTTAAATTTATCTTAATTTAAAATTAATCAATTTATGATGATGGAAACTTTCATTTAAAAGAATTAACGTTACATAATAAGGAATAAATTTTAAGAGTGCTGAGTCGACCTCCACCATCCATTAAATTTCTGACAGATTTAATTAATTGATAGCTGTGATTGACTCAGCAGTACAATAAAAGAAAATTTATTTTCGATTTCCTTAAATTTTTTTAATTTTCAGATGCAACATTGAAAAGTTATTTTACACATTATCTCCTAACTCAATCCCATTCTAAATTAATTATATTTAACTCATTTATAAAAATCAAAAAATTAATAAAGAAAATTTATACAAATAAATATTTTAATTACTTTTCTTAAATATACAATATCAAATTTTACGTTTTATAATAAATTAAATCTTAACAAATAAATTTACTTTACACAGCAAAATTAAAATGATAAAACAATTTTTAATTAAAACAATTTATATTTAATATTCATGGACTAAATCTTAAATTGAAAGAATAATTTATTAATTAAATTAAATTAAAAAAACATATGTACGTATTTTAATAAAATTTTATTTGAGGAATTAATTTTAAGAACAATTTTAATAATTTAATAAAATGGAAGCCTTAAACTACGAAGAAGAAGACAACTACAGCGACATCAAGCCTCTAAAGTTTTACAATGAGAAAGAATTCAATAAAGAACTGGATGAAATAATGCAACTTACTAAAGACAATACTTCTGACTGGAAGAAAAGAGAAAGTGCATTGAAAAAATTAGGTGGAATTTTTCTAAGTGATTATGGAAGCAAAGATAGTTTCATAAAAACGTTTAATCAGAAGATATTTCTGAACATTTCAATTCAATTGCTTGATCTGCGCTCGGGGTTAATGAAAGAGGCCTGTAGAATAGCCACACTCGCTGCGAAGGTGTACGGAGGAAAGATAGAGACAGCAGCAGAAAGATTAATTTCCCCATTAGTACTTTATAAATTAGTAAATTCAGCGAACAAATTGATCTCTGATACTGGGGCAATCTGCATCAGCCAAATTATCAAAAACGTAGAAAGCGCTAAAATTATTACAAGAATTCACGAGCAAATGAAAAATAAGTGTAATACAGTCAGACTTAGAGCTTGTCAGCATCTACTTATCGTACTTAATAATTATAACTTAAATACTATCAATAAATCAGCAGCTTTTATTGAAGAGTTTATAACCTCCACTACGCACGATGCAAACATGGATGTCAGAATACATGGGCGAAAACTATATTTTAAATATTTAGAAATTTCCCAAATAGCTGCAAGCAAGCTATTCAGCACATTTGAAAATAATGTTCAAAAGACTATAAAAGAGGAGATTATAAACAACGAAACTAATCTTCAGAGTAATAGAGGAATTTTCTCACATAGATCAAGCGAGGACGACTATCTGGACGAAACAGAAGATTTAAGAATTTCCGATAATTTACGAAAAGCTCTAAGCAATCAGAAATTTAATAGTAAAAAATCATCTGAATATAAGTCGTCAGCTAATTTCGATCCTCTTTACGAAAATGAAGCAAGAAATCTTTTTGCTTCTTCACTTAATAATACAAATAGTGGAAATCTACATAAAAAGACTGAGAATACACATAGTGAAGCTTATGACATAAAGTTTTCTTCAACAATACCAAAGAGGTTTAGTAATCTTGATATGAGCTACATGGATCAAATGGACGTTAAACCTTTTTCAAAAACTGAAAAGAAGGAAGTTTTGACTCGACTTAATAGCATGAAAATTGGAACTTCACATAATTTAGAATCCCAGTATCCTAAGAACAGTAATTCTAGTAAAGTTAGCCCTAATATAAACAAGAAAATTACAATACAAAAACCACGCTGTAATACTTCAATTAATTTAGAGCACGACTTTCATAAATTAAAGGAATCAACAGCACAGAAAAATTTAGCACCGATAAAGCGTAACAGTTTTAATGACAATGCTATGAGTCAATATTTTACAGAAAAGCCGAGATACAAGTACATAGAAGATATAATCAAGTCAAAAATAAATACGGTTCTTAATTCCAAAAAGAGGGAGGATCTGAAACAAAAAATAGAAGCCTTCGAAGAAATTTCAACTAATTTCAATGAGATCTATTCGAATGGAGAGTTTCTTTCAAAACCCCTTCTTAAAAATTTAATGTCTGTCCATATCACTAATATGTCAGAAGGATCAGAAAAATTACTTGTATTCGTAATGAAAAACCTTACAAAGTTTATATTTTATATGGATGAAATCTTTACAGAAGAAAACATTACGAAAATTACAAAAATTGTAATCTTAAACATTTCTTCCGACAATGAAGAAATCTCACAAAACGCAACCGCTCTTTTTGAAATTATGAGGAAAAAGATAGATAGCAACATAATCATCAAACCGCTGATAGAGATAATTCAGGAAGACACGACAAATTTTGTGATTCTTGAAATTTGTTTCGAATTTTTGAATCCTTTGATTGAATTATCAATGATGACGCTATCTGACCAGAATTATTTAACGAAGCTGGTAATAAACCTGGGAATTATTTTGTTGCGATTAGATAAAGAGGCTGATACAAATCTTAATATCAGAGACTTAATGAATAAAATACTAGACTGTCACGAGAATATTTATAAAAAGTACCCTAAGCAGTATTTAAATTGCTTTAAAAGTGAGAAATTCGAAGTTGATTTGAAGCAATTTGTGGTCAAACTTTTCAATAAATTCAACAAGAAGAGTTTAGAAGATTACATTAGTAAGAACACAGAGTTTATAAGCAGTAATTACAACAGTTCGTTTACTGCAGATACAGCTAAGTCAATTTCTATTAGTAACACAGCCAACTGTTCAAATAATTTTTCTACCAATACAACATCTTTTAATAACGACAACACAGCAAGCTTAAATTTATTCAAGAATACCAACAATACATTCAGCAATTACTACTCAAGCAATCAAAACGGTTTTAACTACGATGAAAACTTAAACTTAAAAAATGTGAATTACGATGTGCTTAGAGTTGCCTACGAAACAAAACTGACTTCCTTCGTTGATTATTTACACTCTGATCCCCATTTCAACACAGAAAATTTTCTACTTGCATTGAATAAGATAAAGTACGATCAGGTGTTCTTTATACTTAATCATATCTACTTTCTATTAGACAGTGAAGAGCATAAATATTTATTAGCAGATTACTACAGCTTGTTCATTAACAGGATAATTTTCCTTTTAGATAAGTTCTTCACTGAATATTCAGAACAAATTAAGGAAATAATTCAGATGATCCCTGTAAAACTTGATAAGGAATTGTTTCTTCAATTGATTCCTAAGTATATAACAGGCAGACAGTCTCCTCATATTGTGCAGATTCTGCTGCTTTCTATCAATTCAGTCATCAACCATATTGAACAGGAGAACCTTCTACTTCTGCTGCCTTCTTTTGTTGAAACTCTTTTCAACACACTCAATCACCATATTTCTGATGTTAGAAAATATGCTGTTTATTGTGTCGTTGATTTGTATCTAATTCTGGGAAAAGATTTCGACGTCTATTTAAATGAGTTAAATCCTTCTCAGAAGAACTTGATAAATATTTATGTTAAAAAAAAATTAGAGAATAATAATTTTTAATAATTTATTAAATTTAATAAATAAAATAGTAAGTTAATGTGCATAAAATTTTTACTAAATTATAAATAGAATAAGTTTAATTTTAATAATTTATTATTTATATATAAGCTAGGTAGGTAGTTTCGATAAAAATTTAACATGAAAGAAATTGGTTTATGGATATAAATATGGTAATTTCTGTAATACATGATCATATATTTTATGAAATAAAAGATAATTTTATTTACATGCTTGGACAATGTATTGTATGCTCCAAATTATTAGATTGATTAAAAGTTATGATATTATTATCAGTTTTTATGTTTTCAATAATATTTTCGTTATTATTCTGATCATATTCAATTTTTTTGGTGTAGTTCATTTTTATATCGTCTTTTTGATCGTTATATAAATTCAAAGGAGAAATATTCTTTTGTGAAAATGAATATGGGAATTGTATAGGGAATATCACAGAATTATTGCCATTTCTGATTCCTTTTAGGTGACAACCTGCTTCATCATCTGAATTTATATAATTCACATTAGGCATTACTGGTTTATTAAATTCCCTCCTCTTGCTAAAATTTCCACTTTTACAATTTTTAATATTTGAATTAGGCACTTCTGTTTTATTGTTAATGTCTGGATTTTTTGTATCTTTATGATATATCTCATCAACTATCATCTTGAATATCTTATCCGCTCTATCTTTCTCATGAATATATATTCTATCATTTTTTTCGCTTATTTTAATCGAGTCATCAGAATAGTATTCCTTAAATTTTTTCACTAGCTCATTAGCCAAAAATTTATTTCTGTTTTTCTTCATATGACTCTTCAGATTCTCTTTAATATTGAACGAATGATAATTATTGTCTAAGTTCCTCATAATATTGACTTCTTCATTAATTTTGATATTTTCGGAATCATCTTTATTTTCTTTTTTCGCAAGCATCTTCATTATATATTCATAGGTAGTAAGATTATTGCATCTAAGCCAAGTATGTGTATATATAAGGTATTTGATATTCATTGAAATAGCTAAATCAATTACAGCCATTATCATAGATATTATTACGCAAGAAATCAGATTCACTCCCCTATGCCTTGTAATCCTTGTGAAAACTTTTTCAGTTTCTTCTGTTCTTTTAATATAAAGCACAAAGGCATAAGAATAGACACAAACGTTGAATAATAAAGAAATTTCGACAAATATTAATAATAAATAGAAATACTTGTAGTTCTTTTCACCGATACAATTATTTAACCAATTACAATGATGATCGAATTTGTCAACACATTTATCACAGATTCTGCAGTGCTTGCTATTAGAGTTTATATTAGATCTACATAACACGCAAAAGTCATGTTTCTTAGAAATTTCAATTGTGTAATTTTCTTCTGTTCCCTGCAGATTTTTTCGTTTCTTAAGTTCTATTTTAAACAATTTATCAGTAGGGTCTATGATAGTTGCGATCAATCCAGTTATAAAAACCAGAAACGACAAGAGAGCAAAAACAACATTCAAACTTATATAAAGACTTGTATTGTATGCATATAATATTGAAGTGAATGTATAGTATGTAATTATATTTAAAAAGAATATGAGCCATGTAAGCATCTGCTGCCAATTTAGTGGGCAGGAAAAACCATTTATTTTCATTTGAATTTAGCTAATTAATATTAAATGAACTAGAAAATAAAATTGATTTGGTAAATTAATTTTAGATGGATAAAATTCAAGGAGCAAGATAATACAAAATTTAGTAGTGAAACACTGGTAAGAGAATTAGACTGTATTTATTTTAGTTTTAAACATAATATAAGAATTTTAATTTAGATTGAATTAATCCTATACTCAAACAGAGTAATAATATCTTATTAAAAATATTTATAATAGTACCTGCAATATTATTATCAACCTTTTTTATTTAAAAATATCCTTAATAATTTGACTCTTAGCAAATTGATTCAAGCTTTGTCTAGAATTCGTTCTAATCGCCATAAGTGGCTCTACAAACTCCTCCTCAAATGGTTTAATAGCATGATATCTTTTAAGCTCTTCGCTTAGATTTTCCTGTGAGCAGTTAAGTAATCTGATGTAATTCGGGAAGTAGTAAATACTCTTCATGAAGACACTGTCTAAATTACTTTCGCTTCCTGCTTTTTCTTTAATAAACTCGAAATTTCTAATAAGCAAATTTACCCCGAAATTGTTTATAGAATTCGCAGTTAAATTTTGCAGACAGTTAAGAAATCCGTTATTAACCGAAAAAATAAAATCCTTAGAAATAAAATTGTATTCGGCTTCATTTAGGTTATACTGAAACAGACTCTTAAACATGTTGTAATCATTCACAAAAGAGTTCACGAAATATTCAGGAGTCATTTGTGGTTCATGCAGCCAGTAATCGTTTTTGATAATTTTTTTAAACAAATTGATAAGCAAACAAGAAAATTCGACTTTACAAACTAAAATTATTTTGCTTGATTCTATCGAAATCTTTTCAAGAATTTTTAATGTGTACATGATCAACGTAGCCAGATCTTTTGTTTCTTTGTTAAAGTCTACAAAATAAAGGGAATGTATCTGCTCTACGATTGCGGTTATTTTTGCGTGGCTCATTTCGCATTTCATTAAATCGAATACAAAATTTTCTGCGATTTGAATTAAATTTTCAACACAGTAAACGAATTTTGTAATAAGCTCCATAAGTTTGTAGTTCCTTGTGATAAGAACAGCATCCTCTCCCTTAATACTCTGCGTGTAGATGAACCCTGAAAGCATGTTTCTAAAATCAAAATTAGATTTATCCTGTATGTCTATAATTTTCTTCTCGAATTTTTTGAATTCCAGTTTTACACAAATTTCTTTGAAATCTTTTGTTTTGGTTAATTCCTCTAACAGGCTTGGGAAAATTAAATTGTAAACACATTTCGATTTTATGTTTTCTATGAATGTCTTCATTTCTTCATAAAATTTAGCTAACATCGTCTTTATTATTTTTATTAATTCGAAATAGCCAGAATCAAATGCGAACAACAAGAGTTCTTTTAATTTGTTAATTTTGAAAATGAATTCGTTTATAAATTTAAAATTGGAAATGTCCCCATCGTAATCGGTCATAAAACTTGCCAAGTCGAAAAACTTTTTAGGTATCATCTTTTTAGAATGATAGGAAAAAAGCTCGATACTATAATTCGTCAAATTTGAGCTTAAGGTTTTAAATTTGATGCTTGATAATTTGAAAGTAAATTCATAAAATTTGTAAAAGATTTTATACAAAATAGGAAGATTGTCTATGTTGCTTGTAAGAATTTCGTTTATTTTCATTCTGACAATACTCTCGCCTTGAATATATTCATTATGATCAGTTGACTGAGAATCCGAAATTTGCTTTGGCTGGGCGATTTTTGTATATACCTGAATAGGTAACAAGATGATGTTTTCTATCAAGGGGATTATTTTCTGTTCAATCATTTCTCTCTGGTCTCTTTCCTTTGAGTAATTAGCGATTCCTAGAATTTTGGTTAAATTATGAGAAACCAGCATCAAGAAAATCTGGAAAAAAAGCAAAAATTTAATTTTGTCAGATTTGCCTTCAAGATCATATTTCGCAAAATCAACAATTTTCAAAGTTTCCACAATTTTTTTTAAAATCCTTTCAACAAACGTGATCAGATTTTCATTGTAAGACTCAGATAATTTATAAAGAATTTTTGTACTTTGATCGTAGCTTCTCAAGCATTTTACTAAGTAAACCAATGAGGATATTTTGCTATCTGAATCTAAATCCATCATATTCTCCCGCACATTAGAGTTCGTGTAATTCACATATAGAGTGGAGTTCATATTGCTTGGATTGTCTATCCCCACGCTCTGAAATTCATATTCAAAATTTTGTTTAGCGAGTGTCTTGCTAACTGTTTCTGAAATGATAAACATGAACTTTTCCATTGGATATGTTAACTCTGTGTCAATTGAAATTTTGTTATAAAAATTTAAAAAGTAAACAAACAAAGAAGAAATTTTTCTCTCTAAAACTCGTTCATCTGTAAAGAATAGGATAGCATTTAATTTCGATAAAATTTTCTCCTGTATTTTTTCACCAAGTTTTATGAAGCGATTGTTTATCGGCACCAAGAAATTGCAATTACGAAATTCCTTATCGTAGCCAGAATAAATTTCTCTTGATTTTCTTAACAAAGATATCGCGTCGAGGATTTTCTGATTCTCCATGTAATCTTCGCAATCCTGAATGATTCTGAGAATATAGTGGGTCTTATTTAGCTTTGAGATTATTTCAGAGCAGTAGATTGATTTTAATTTCCAGTCGGAATTTTCACCGGTCGAGAGATTTGATATTATACTGCTGGTATTGGTAATTACATTTCTTGCCTCACCTAATTTTAGCTTTGTATTTTCTATTTCCCTAAGCATTTGTCTAACGAAGCCCAGGATCTTATAAAACTCCTCCGCATGCTTATCAACAATCAGTTTTATGACATTGTCCACCTTCTCGTCCATGATCGTAAGACGGTCGATGTCCATTTTTACCTTTTCAAAATTTATGTCTCCGAATATGTTGACAATCTCTCCTATTAGATTAAAATTCGGGTTGTAATATTTTCTGTCTATGTCTTGTATGCAGTTTTCAACTTCTTTTTCTATGTATTCCACCTGTGAACTTTTCTTGCGTTCTATAGATGCTAAAGACTGGCTTATAGGTAGTGTCGGATTAGAAGAGCTTGATAAGATTGTAGAAATTTCTTTTTTCTCTTCTTTTGGTTGGATGTTTGAGTTGTCTAATTTGAATCCAACTTTTGCTTTTGTATTATTCGCCGCCGAATTTGCGATTGCACTTGTACTAAAATTTAAAATTTTGATTACTTTGGGTTGTTGGAGCGCACGGGATTATATATTAATTTTTCCTTCGGAATTTCGAATGAAAATATCTCCTGATTAGAGGAACTTTGATAATTCGAAAAGTTTGAGTAGTTCATTTTTTTTTCTTAAAAATTTATTTTGAATTGCTATTGTTATAAGGAAATTTTACAATATATTATTATTAAAATGCAAGCAATTTTCTAGTTACTTTTAATATATTTAAGAAAATTTATTTTTTTAAAATAAAATAAAACATTAATAATATAAAATAAATGATTAAAATTAATTCTGTCTATTCAAAATTATTACTTGCGAATAAATCATCTTTTAATATCAAATTCCTTGGATTATCTGCAATGAACAAATTGGAGTACAATCAGTTCAATAAGATCAGTTTTAAAAATTTTTATTTCCAAGAGTCAAAGCACGGGGCAGGAGACGTAAGAATAAAATTATACAAATTTTTTATTTAATAAAAATTTTTATTCCCTAGTATCATCTCATCGCTAAAAGAGTAATCAAAGTCGTAGGACAGAGGCTTAGAGAGTATAATAAATTCGATAAAAGTTTTTATATTATCTAGATTGGACCCCCACAGATGGGATGGGATACCTATCACATTCGAAACAAAATGGTTAGACCCCGAAACACCCATGTTGGATGTCAGAACTTGTGTTTTCATCCATGATGCACTAGAAAGAGAATTCAATATCGATATTGAGGATAGGAAAATTCTTCTCGGGAATGTAAAGGACATAGTGAATTTTATAATAGAAAATCATCAAGCTATTTAAAAGATTTATTATTAGATATATGCTTAGAATATAACAATAATGAACATTAATTTTAAAACAAAAATGTAATTTATATCATATATCATATATCATATATAGTATTAGAATAATATACGTGAAAACAGTAATTATTTATTTAATGCATTTAAATATTAAAATATTTTGTATTCTATGTTAAACATTCTCTATACAAGATACATCCCAATGTTCCTTAGTAAAAGAAATTTCAGCTGTATTTTTTCCATTTTGATTCTGGTTAAAAATTGACTGATAATCGTTATTTGTAAAAAAATCTTCCTTGTTGATTTTATTTACAGGACTAAAAACCCAAATTGATTGGTTTTGCACTGTTTCTTGTACCTTGTTCTTTTTATTTACTGGACTGAACACTAAAATAGATTGGTTTTGGATTTTCTCTTCTTCATCTTTCTTTTCGTTCTCAACTTCAATTGATAACTCGTCATTTACTTTTTCGTTTATTGGTTCATCATTATGTTCATTAACATCTTCGATAATCTTGTTCGAGAGATGTGAATTGTTTTCTTCTTTTTTTTCATTTTGATTTTGGACATTCAAATTGCTAAAAAATATTTCAGGCTTTGAATTCATTTTCTTATGACGAGGGATCGACATGCTTATATTCCTTTGATGTTGCTTAACAGGTTGGTTAAGTCTAAACTTAGATACACCGCTGATTTTATCCAACTTGATCGTAAGGTTTTTTAAAACTGACTTAAGATTTTCATTATATTTCTCGAAGTACTTTATCTTTTTCATATAATTATTAAGTAATGTCTCATACTTTGTTGGCTGATATATATTATCATCGGAAATGTCTATGTACTCTTCTCTCTTTTTCAACTCGACATTTTCTCTCAAAATTTCATTCATGTCATACCTGACTGAATTCATCTCATCGATTATTTCCAATTTTTTCTTATGAAGTTCCTCGTTTTGGTTAATAAAGGGGATGATTTCAAAATTTTCTAAATTTTCCCATTTATGTTTGCGATTTTTAGACTCCCGCTGTACAAATATTTCTACTTCCTTAAATTTTTTAAAAAACTGTTTGATAAATGATTCCTTCTTATCTAAATTCTCCTTGAACTCATCGATTTGCTCACTATAGTAAACATTATTTTCTTCGTATCTTCTTTTATATTCTTCCATGATTTGCTTGTCCATAAGTAATTTGCCTCTCATCTTCATTTTATTCTCTCTTAGAGATTTTTTCTTCTCAACAAGATCTTGTATTTTGTCTATGATCGCACATAGCTGACTTTTGTTTTCTTTTGTATAGTTATTGTTTTCTTTTAAAATTGTTATTAAAATTTCTGTATTAATAGACCAAGTGTTTTCAAGGTCGTAGATATATTCCTCAAATTTAGTTTTGTCTGATGTGTTAGATTGAATTTTTTGTCTATGGAATTTAAAGACGTAGTCAAGTACATGGCTTTTCATCGAGGGTGGTTGTGCTCTGGCTAAAAAAATAAAAATATTTGTTAATTAGGGTTATGCATATTATTATTAAATTACAAGTATGGAATTTTTTTCTTTCTATCTCACTATATTCTTCAGATTTTTTGTTGAGCTTCTCGAATTCTATTCTATAAGTAATATTCTGTAGAATTATACTTGTTGTACTTATTCCTTTTTTGGCTGTTAGATGCTCCCTTTAACATTAACAATTATATAATTAATAATGAGGATAATTTATTTTAATTTTTTATTATAATGAAGTTTAATCACAACTGGATGAAAACTTTGAAACTGTCTATTATAATAATAGCATACTTGATTTGTTTTTCACAATCTTTAAGATTCCGTTTATCAAAAGATGAAACGGACTTACTATCCAGCGCTGAAAGTCTATTAGGATCTAAAAAGAATGTCGACGATATATCAGACAAAGAATTAGAAAGTTTATTAAAAGACCCGAAATACGCAGCATTAGCTGGAGATTTAATGAAACCAACTGCTGGTGGTTCTGCATCGATTTCTACTGCATCATCATCTAAATTGGATGATATAGGGAGCTTATCGTCATTAACCGAGTCAGGTCTGGGAGATGTTAAGAGTGTAAGTGATTCCTCTTCTAAGCACAAATCAAGTTCTTTATCTAAAGGTAAGTTCGATGCTAAATCATCTAAAGAGGATCCTTTATCTAAAATAGAATTACTTAGTAAATCTTTAGGAACCTCCGATCCTTTAAAAGATTTAGATATTCTTGGGGGAGGCTTTGATTCTCCTAAGACGAGCGAAAAAAAGAAAGAAAAGAAAAATGAAGAAGAGGAAAAATTTAAAAATATCGAATTTATTACTAAGCCACAGGCTAGATATTTAATCGAAGTAATTAAGCAACCTGCCTTTTTTAGTATGCTACCTTCAGAAGCCCAGCAAATTGTAAATGTATGTTTAATATAGAATTATTTTTATTATTTTCCTTCCTTTAATGCAAGATTTTAGTCTGTGAGTGATAATTTCTCATTCAAATTTGAACAGAATAATAAACTGAGCGATTTCATAGAAGCGAGTATGACTAACACACCAACATCTCAAACTTTTATTGATTCTGATGGTACAATATGTAGGAAAGGGATTCTCACTTTGATTGATCCCGAAACAGGAAATTCCAAGTATGTATGGACAGTTTCGAATAATAAAGTTCTTTGCTTTTTCCAATCTCAAAGTTTGTTGACGATTGTGAAGTTATATAGAAATAGCAGCCTTGCTATTAAAGACGTAAATTCAACACCATGTTTTATGTTAACAAATTATAAGGATGTTAAAGATGGAAGTGTCTTGGCATGTTCTACTTCAACACAAGAAAAAGAGGTGTGGATTGAAACAATCAAGTCACATTTACCAAATAATATTAGATCTCAATAAATGATATGATATTATAAATTACAATTAATGAAGCCTCTTTTATTAAAATAAAATTATTAAAGTTTAAATTGAAATAATCACAAATTAATTGCATAAATTAAAAATCCAGTATGTCCTCTCATGTCATTTCTTGAATTTGAAATATTTATATCTCTTTCAACAATTTGAATAGGTTCACCAAACTTTCTCTTAGTGGAGAAATTAGGCACTTGAACTTTAATATTCCTTACATAATTGTAAGTTCTATACATGCACTCAAACATCCTTGGATTAATGAATCCATTTTCTCTTAGAGATTTAATTGTCTTATCAATTTGTTCAATACAAGGTGAGAAGCTTACAAAGCTTCCCCCTTTTTTTAAAACTGCCTTGGCTTTATCAACAGCAAGCCAAGGGGAAGGTAAATCGATGAATATTCCATCACACTGTTTATGCTCTGGTTTACACAATAACTCGGGTTCCACTTCGAATCCTTTTTC
>Ga0169931_10009797_pt1 | contig 13764 bp, 12 predicted proteins | sample Kivu_15m_20L_FD_129675 | JGI IMG/M metagenome (GOLD analysis project Ga0169931, IMG submission 129675) | Freshwater microbial communities from Lake Kivu, Western Province, Rwanda to study Microbial Dark Matter (Phase II) - Kivu_15m_20L... | ecosystem: Environmental > Aquatic > Freshwater > Lake...
CGCATACGTCCCTGAATCGGTAATTTACCCGAAACGGCTATTTCATTAAACTTGAAAAAAGAAGCCGATACAAGTGTGTCGGAGCGAATGGCAGTACATCCGATGCCGTGTGCCCGCAAGCGTTCAATTAGTTCACTTCTGTTTGCAGGTACGATGAACCACTTGGGTTTCTTGCGTTGTAGCTTTGGTTTTTTTGCAGTCCATAAAGGTATGCTGCAGGTGTATGGTTTGGCATTCCATGTAATAATGGAAGTTCCTGCAGCTGCATTGTAAATTTTCTCACTTCGAAAGGCAAGGAATTCTACCGTATCGGTAATTTCAGGCTCCTGCCACGTTAACGTACATATTTCTGTAGTTCGGTTTCTGTCGTTCTGAATAGCTTTTTGAAGCGATTCGCCATTATTGGCAAGCAATTTCATGAGTGCTTCGAGAAGAACACGGGTGCCTAAAACGCGTTGACGAAACGGCTTAAGCGAATGGTTTTCGACGAGTATACCTGGTGTGTGCCGCGCATCGGCGTATGCATGCGAAAAGCGTGGTCCGAACATGTACTGCATGTTTCCATCCTCAGGTCGCTCCTCGTTTTTCAGAAAAACCAAATCGCCCGGAATATGTCCGGTCTTTTTGAGTTCAAGGTCGGCAAAAGGGCGCAGATTGTCAGCCATCCAGCTCGAAATCTCTGGCGAATATCCGTGTTCACCAATAAAACCATAGGTAATATCGTATTGGTAATCGGCCCCATCGGTTACATGAATATCGAGGTAAAGCGTTGGATTTAAGCGGTTAATGAGTTCGGCTATTGCTCTTGTTTCGGGCGCATCTAGTTTTGAATAATCGCGGTTTAGGTTTTGATTGAGCGAGTTCGATCTCCAGCCCTGGGTAAGTGGGCCGCGCTGATTGATGCGATTTGTTGATGAGCTACGTAAAAGGCCATCGCGGTTTAATACGGGAATAAATGCAAGATTTACCTTTTGTTCGAGTGCCTTTAGTTTTCCCAAAGCCAAATCGCGGAACAGGAGCATCCCGGCATCGAGCCCGTCTATTTCGCCCGAATGAATGCCTCCCTGAAACACGATAAGCGGTTTCGTGCTGTTAATGGGCCATTCGGAGCTGAAATAATACAGCGGAATGTAGTTCCCGGAAGCCGTAAAACCGAGTGTATCGCAGTGAATAAAGCTGCATTTTTCGGCGGCCTTATCGAACCAAGAAACACAGGCGTCGAATCCGGCGCTTTCCTTGCCACCCGATTGTTCAAATGGCAGGGCGTCGGCATCCTTGGGACTGTAGAGCAGTTTTTCGCTTTCACCTTTCCATACAGGCACAGCAGGCAGAAAATCTTGTGCAACAACTAAATTATTTCCGACACAAAGCAGGAATAAACAAATACTTCGTAGCATGTCTCAAAGAAAGGAAATTTGAATAAAACAAAAGCTGTTTAGCGCACTTAATCTGAATCGCCATATCTTTAAGGCGTGCGATTGGCAATTGTCATCATTTTAACGTTAGTACACCTGGGTGTCGAAGGTCAATATTCGGTTTTTCCGGGCGGATATGGATTGAGAGCAATGTTTGGATTTGCCGTGCCCCCTGCCAATTCGCAAAAACACCTCATCGAATCGCATGCACGTGGGCTGGAGTTTAATTACCGATACAATTTTTCGGGTGTTAAGGAATGGGAGAAATACTTCAAATATCCGTATTCAGGATTTGCGCTGCATTATCTGTTTTTGGGAGGGTCAAAAATTGGGAGGGCCTACAGCATCATGCCGTATATTGGATTGCCGTTGAAAAAAAATAGCAGTGTCGATGTACACATACGACTGGCTTCAGGCATATCGTACGTGTCGCGTAAATTCGACCTCGAATTAAACCGAAGCAATACACTCAACGGAAGCAATGTGAATTTGGCGAATGATGTAATGCTTCAGGCCAATTGGAAAATCGATAAAAAACTGCATTTGCTTACTGGACTGTCATTAACATATTACAGCAATGGGGCATTTACCGAACCGGCAACATCTTTTTGTGTTGTTTCTGTAAATACAGGACTAACCATCAACACCGGAAAGCCGGTAGCGGTGAATCACTACTCGTTTCCGATACTCGATAAAGGGTGGCGGTTTGCAGTCTGGACTGGAGTATGGCGAAAGGAGGCAATCAATTTTTTAAGTGAAAAATATACAGCTGCTGTTTTAGGCTTAAATGCGCTTCGTCGGTATTCGATTAAAGGTTCGTACGGAGGCGGAATAGATGTGTTTTTCGATCAAACATTGGGTGTACGTTCTGATGGCAGTTCCAACTTTCGTTTGGGTATTTTACTTGCGTATGAATTGATGTTGGGACGTATGAGTATCCCGCTTCAACAGGGAGTTTACGCTATTAATCCAATAAAAAGTGATGGATTTTTATATCAGCGGATAGGCTGGAAATACCATTTTAACAGATCGCTTGCCGCACAGATAAGTTTGAAATTCCACAATTTAACAAACGACCATGCCGAACTGGGTCTGGTATATCAGTTTAAGCCATGAAATTCACGCAATTACTTACTGGTTTAATTCTCGTGCTATGCTTATCCTGCTCAAAGGAACAGATGAACGATTGTTTTACATCTACGGGTAAAGTAGTTGACGAAAAGCGAGAACTCGATTATTTTACGGATGTACTTGTACTCGGAAATTTCAACCTGGTTTTGGTCGAAGATTCCATTAATTTTATAAAAATTGAGGCCGGTTCTAAGTTGTTGGAACAAATCAAAACAGATGTAGAATTAAGGAAACTAACTATTGAAAATACCAATACCTGCAACTGGGTGCGTTCGTATAAAATTCCCGTTAACCTCGAATTACATTATTCAAAAGTAAGGCAATTAGATCTTCGGGGTACAATTAACGTAACGAGTAAAGACACCTTACGAGCCGATACGATTTCTATTCGAATGCAGAACAATTCGGGAAAATTAGATTTAGCACTTTCGAATAAATTATTGGAAATAAATCAAACCAAAGGAGCCTCTGAAATTGTTGTTGGAGGTAGAACCGGATTGTTGATTTACAGACCCGGAGATCGTGTTGGGGCAAATTTTTTAAATTTAAAAGCACGCAGAGTCGAAGCCGAAAGTCGGAGTGAAATTGATAGTTATGTGTATGCCACCGAGTCGCTTAAATTAATCACGCGGGCCGGAGGCAGCTTGTTGTATTCGGGCGAAGCCGAGGATATTGAAAAAGCCAGTTATGGCGAGGGAACTGTTTCGCGGGTGTATTAATAAAAAACCCTCGAACTTTATTCAAGTAAGAGGGCTTTTCTAATGCAATGAGGTGTCAAATTAACATTTGTCCGATAAATCGATTTAAGTCGTCGACGCTGCTGCTAAAGCTAAATGCATTGTTTACCATAAAGTAGCGCTGCGGATCCACAACATAATGATATGCAAATTTTGCAATTTCGAGTCGGCTGCTTTCAAACGAAAAAAGGCGCACGATGTCTGTAATTTGTGCCGAGGTCAATTGATTGGTACTAATCACCTGCTTGGCTACCTGCAATCTGTTTGAATCGAAGTGTTGACTGGAAATTTCCTGCAGCATAAAACCGAAGTCTGTTGCGTTGGTAAATACAGGTCGAACTACTGGCTGCAGTTGAGCCTGAGTTACCGGTTGGCACATGGAGGGATGGTTTTGTTCGTAAACCGGAATGTAGTTTCCCCATGCATCGGTATAATAGCCCGGAGGAATTGCGTTGTACGATACTGTGGTAAATGGCAAGCTGTTCGGCTGGAAAAAATTTGTTTGAACATTGCCGGGATAAGTTGTTGTAGTGGTCGTGGTTACAGTTTGCTGAACGACTACATACTGAGCGGAACCTGCAACTACCAGCAGCAGCATTCCCAAGGTTGATAAAGTTTTCATGGCTGTTCAATTTTAAAATGGCTTTTCAAAGTCCTTGCCAAAATTTCGATACTTTTACGCACTCAATTTAAACCATGAAAAAAGCAGTTATTTCTACCCAATACGGCGATATGCTGGTCGAATTCTTTGAGAAAGATGCACCCGGCACAGTCGATAATTTTGTTCGCCTTGCGCAAAGCGGTTATTACGATGGATTAAAATTCCACCGCGTAATTCCCGATTTCGTTGTGCAAGGAGGCTGTCCAAACGGATCCGGTACAGGCGGTCCGGGTTACACCATCAAGTGCGAACTGTCAGGCGAAAATCAATACCACGACCGTGGAGTACTTTCGATGGCGCATGCCGGGCCAAATACCGGCGGATCACAGTTTTTCATTTGCCACAATCGATCAAACACCCAGCATTTAGATCGTCGCCACACGGTGTTCGGCAAAGTGGTCGAGAATGTCGATATCGTCGATGAAATTCGTCAGGGCGATATCATTCAAAAAATCACAATACAGGATCAAGCGTGAGCGATATGCCTAAAACCGCACTGGCAATTCATGGCGGTGCAGGCACACTTGAGCGCTCGGCTATGACGCCCGCGAAGGAAGCTGAATATTCTGAGGCGCTTCGCAATGCTTTGCGCGCCGGAGACGAAGTGTTGCGGCATGGTGGTGATGCGCTAACGGCTGTAGAGTTGGCCGTGCGTTCGCTGGAAGATTGTCCATTATTCAATGCCGGACGTGGTGCTGTTTTTACCCATTCCAAGTCACACGAACTCGATGCTTCGATTATGGATGGGAAGACACTTTCGGCCGGGGCTGTTGCGGGTGTGAGTGGAATTGCCAATCCGATTCAATTAGCGCGTGCTGTAATGGAGAAATCAAATCATGTGTTGCTCGCCGGAAAGGGTGCGCTCGACTTTGCAGCATCGTTGGGATTCGAAACGAAACCCGAAGATTATTTCTTTAGCGAATTTCGGTATAATCAATTGATGCAGGTCATTCATGAGGAGGGAAGCTTTCTTGATCACTCTGTTTCGGGCGACCCAAACGAAAAAAAGTTTGGAACCGTAGGAGCCGTTGCACGCGATATGGATGGAAACCTCGCCGCTGCAACCTCAACGGGCGGAATGACAAACAAACGTTTCGGGCGTATCGGAGACACGCCAATCATCGGAGCCGGAACGTATGCCAATAATGCTACCTGTGCAGTGAGTTGCACCGGGCACGGCGAATTTTTTATCCGTTCGGTAGTGGCATACGACATTTCGTGTTTAATAGAGTACGGCGGTTTGAGCCTCGAAGAAGCCTGCATTCGTGTGGTGAATTCCAAACTCGTTGAACGTGGTGGTGAAGGTGGATTGATTGCGGTAGATCGTTTTGGAAATATTAGTTTGCCTTTTAATTCAACAGGAATGTATAGGGCATGGAAAATGGGAGATTCAAATTATCAAACAGCGATATTTTAAACAATCAGATTTTGTCGACCTTTTAAATTGAAGCCGGAACAAAATTATATTGAAATCAACCGCAAGTCCTGGAACAATCGATTAGATGCTCACCTAAATTCAGCGTTTTATGACCTGCCCGGATTTTTAGCGGGAAATACTTCCTTGAATGAAATTGAATTAAACTTGCTGGGTGAGATCAAAGGGAAATCAATTTTGCATTTGCAATGCCATTTTGGTCAGGATACTATTTCATTGAGCCGACTTGGTGCTCGTGTTACCGGAGTCGATTTATCCGATAAAGCCATCCAAAGTGCCAATAAAATTGTTATCGAAACAAATACACATGCAAAATTTATTTGTTGTGATTTATACGAATTGCCTCATCATTTAGATGAACAGTTTGACATTGTTTTTACAAGTTATGGAACAATTGGCTGGTTACCCGATTTAGATAAATGGGCGCAAATTGTATCGCGGTATCTTAAACCGGGCGGTCAATTTGTATTTGTTGAATTTCACCCGGTTGTATGGATGTTTGACGATAATTTTGAGAAAATTGGTTACAGGTACTTTAATTCGGGAGCAATTGTAGAAACTGAATCGGGAACGTATGCCGATAAAAACGCAGCGATTACACAAACCTAGGTAATGTGGAATCACAGCTTGAGCGAAGTGATAAACAGTTTAATTCGAAATGGGCTTGAAATAAAATTACTTGGGGAGTTTGATTATTCGCCCCACAATTGCTTCAATAAAACAATCGAAGTTGAACCGAAAAAATTCAGAATTGAGCACCTCGACAATAAAATTCCCATGGTGTATTCGATTAATGCAGAAAAGAAAAGCCAAGCAAGAGAACAGCCCTGAAAAATTGATTTCAGTTTCGCGTTATTGAATCACAACCGCATCAACCTGCGATTCCAATGCACTCTGCATGCTTTCGTTTACAAGACTAAATAAGTTTAAGCCGGTTTGTGCTTCAATGGCATCTACCGAAGTTCTGTAGGTTTGCCATGGTTGTGAACTTGCCGTTTGGGTGTTCGGTACGTCGATGGCAATTATCCGTGTCGATGTCGAAACGCGACTTAAATCATTCGAGCCTATGGGTAATACCAACACCGCTTTCCATACGTTGGAAGGGACGGTAATGGCTCCTCCTGCTATGGTAGTGGTAATGCCTCCATTACTTCCTGTTCCTCCTGAACCATACCCGCCGGAAACAATGTAAAGTTCATTTCCCTGGTTTAGCAGATTGCGGCAATACCCTTCGAATGCATTCCACGTAATCTGGTTGTTATTGGGGGCTTGTGGAATCATGTTCGACATGAGGAATGTAGCCGCATTGTCTGCTGAAGAACCATCCCGGTCCTCGGAAGGACACATATGGCCTCTGTCGAAGCCACTTCCACTAAAACTAGTTGATGAAGCCCTATAAAATGTTGATGGAATTTGAGTGTCTGTAGTGAAGCAATTGCAACGTGCAGCACTTCCTTTCCATGCATTGCTCATGTGCCAGGCTACCCAGTTGGCCGACCCTTTCGAATTGTTGTAGCTCAGCACGTATTGCGTTTTTGAAAGCAGGTAATTGTTGGGCGTAGCTGTACTGGTTGTAGCGTTACTCGGATTTCCAAGTTCCAGATGGTTGTCGCGCGTGGGGGCCTCTCCCGGTTCGTCAACCAACACATTATCAATGTTAACAATGCCGCTTCCACTTAGTTTTGAAATTCGAATTCGGGTAGGAAGTGTTGTATTTAAAGTGAACGTTATGCTCGAAAGCGTTGTTGATGTGGTAGTAACATTACTTCCCGCTTGTTGCCAGGTGGTTCCGTTGTCGACAGAATAGAAAAATTGCCAGGTCGAATTTGCAGTGCTGCCATAACGGGCATGCTGAACGGTTACGTAGTTTACTCCAAAGTTCAAATTGAAATTGGTGCGGATAAAACCCGCATTTTGAATACGTGCACTTTTACTTCCCGTTTTTCGGTCGGATGATGATGTGCCGATTAAGGCATCCGAAAAGAACCATTGACCAGATCCCAAACTAACATTCGCAGCGGTGTAACTTGTTTTTGAACCGCTCTCGTAGCCTTCGGGAAATGATGCGGCGGTTCGTAAGGCATACTCGGTGTAGGCCGGATTAGAAGCATCGGTAATTTCATTAAACTCATTCTCTTTATGGCATGCTGCAAAAAATGGCAGGATGATGCATAAGCTCCAAACAAACTTTTTCATACAGAACAATAAAATCGGACAACACGAAGTAATAAATCAATCCGATAAAAAGCAATACGCCGTAAGTTTAGTTAAGCATATAAGTTTGTTAGTAAAGTTTAATGTTAACAAAATCAATGAAATGTATATATTTTTAATTCCAAGATGAACCTTTAGCTTTGCTTCTCATACGGCAGCCGGTTTTACGTTATGAGAATTCTACTCCTTTACATTTTGCTTATCCCTGCTCTGCTTGCTGCACAGTCGGGGCAACCCTCTCAAAAGAAGTCTTCGTCAAAATCGGTAGTGCAGCCACAACGGCTCGAATCGAAAGAAATGAATTCCGAGCCTGCAATGATGCAGGCAAGCGATGAAATAGATGCATTCAGTTCGGTTTCGAAGCAGCCATCATTTTGGCTAAACGAATACACTTCAAAACGTAACAATTTTACTGCATCAGAAGGTTTTCTAAGTAAGGCTGAAGACACACAGCTAAATGCGTTGGTGAGTGAAGCCGAACAATCGATTTCGGGTTCGTTTGAAGTTAACTACATGCAGTTGAGGCAAAATCGAAACAAGTCTATTGCCGGCGAATTATTGAAAGAAGCGGTAAAAAAAGGAGGTTTAAACAATCCCTTGCTCTTGCCCGAAATGGCGTGGATTGCCGAGCGCAGTAACGATAAATCGGCTCGGAGCCGCGCCTTGGATGCGTATCAGGCTGCTGGCCAAATGAGTGCAGCACAAGCCCTCTTATCAAAAATGAGTATTACTGCAGCCGGAAATGGCGCATTGATTATAACCAACGGCGAGTTCGATACCTATCCGCTTTGGCATGTTTCGCCCGATGCCCATGTTATTTCGCTGGCCATGCTCGAAGATAGAGTATGGCTGAAACGTAAATTAGGAGAATGGGATCCTTCATTCAATGCGAATTCGATCGAAAATGCCAATGATCTGTTGAAGCAACTTCGCGATAAATCAAGCAAGCCGGCTTATGTTTCGCTTTCACTGCGTCCCGATTTGTTGAACCGGTATGCTGAATCTCTTTTTCCCGTAGGTCCCTTGGCGCGCTTATCAAAAACAGAGCTCGATTTAACGAATCAGCTCAAAGCACTTTACCTCAGCGCATCCTTCGAAAAGGAGATCGCGAATATTTCTGCAAACGATAGCTATGCGCGGGCTGCAGCGAATTTACTTCCGGGACTGGTTACCCTGTATCGTGCGGGCAATCGGTTAACTGCCGAAGAACGTGTAAAAGTGAAGGCCTTGATTGCCCTAGTTTCATCCAAAAGCGGAAAAAAGATAACGTATGAATAAAGCCACAGCTCTGATGACAGATGAAGAGCTGATGCAGCGAATCATCGACCGCGACCGCAATGCGTTTTCAATTTTATACGACCGTTACAGCGATAAACTCATGGGCTATTTCATGAAAATGCTGTGGCGTAACCGCGAATTGAGCGAAGATCTGCTGCAGGAATTGTTTATGAAAATTGCCAGGCAACCCGAATTGTTCGATGTTACGCGATCGTTTAAGGCCTGGGTTTACACCGTTGCTACGAATTTATGCAAGATGGAATACCGAAAAGCCGGGCGCCGAGGCTATGCCGTATCGCTCGACAATGCACCCGAACTTAAATCTGCCGATCCCGGAATTACCGAACGCATCGACAAAAAAGCCTTTGCAACAAAACTCAAAGAAGTTTTGCAAAGCATCGATGAACCGCATAAAAGCACGTTTGTGTTACGCTATTTCGATGAACTTTCGCTCAAAGAAATCAGCGAGATCCACCAATGCAGCGAAGGAACCGTGAAGAGTCGCTTGTTTTACACCTTGCGGAAAATTGCTGCTCGTTTACCCCAATTTCAGCATTTAACTACATGAAAGCAGATAAAAAAACCTTCGAAGATGGATTTGAATCCTGGGTGCGTGCCAAACGCTTCGCCGATTTGAATGAGGATGAACTCCAGATTTTGCGCAGCGAATCAATCGATGAAGCGGCGTATACCGAGATACGGACGATGCTGCTCGCGCTCGACACTATAGCGGATGAACCAGACGAAAAAGCGACACCGGCGTTGAAAGAAAAGCTGATGGAAGCATTTGACCGCGGTCCGCAGCGGGAGAATCGGCGTGGATTGATTTTCTGGATTGGCGGAATCGGACTGGCTGCGGCAGCTGCGATATTACTATTCTTCTATGTTTTGCCAGGTCTGCAGCAGCAATCAAATGAAATGGCCATTAAGCAAGCATCAGAAAACAATGAAACGCTGCCGCAAGATAAGGGTGCTGAAAAGGAGGAAAAGCAGGCATTACCGCCAGAAAATTCGCAGGTCGAAAATTCACCTGTAATCGAAGCAAACGAGGCTGTTCAGGAAGATGTCGCTTCAGAGGAATTGAAGGAAGTAAATGTTAACTGTATCACACCTCCCGAACCTGCAGATGCCATTGCAGAATCAGACAACCTGCTGGATATTCGCCCTACCTCGGGCGGCAATACCGGCACAACAGCACCCCAGACTGTGACTGCAATGCGCGCTGAAGTGGGAGAAAACCTGAAAAAATCGAATGTTGTTACCGCGAACAATCAGCATCTCACATCGGCAATGATTGATTGGTTGGTAACGGTGTATTGATTTTTTAATTCCACAAGCAAGGTTTACCTTAGCGGCATGAAACGCCTCATCGCCCCATCCATTTTATCGGCCGATTTTAATCACCTGCACAAAGACATAATGCTGGTGAATTCGAGTAATGCCGATTGGTTTCACGTGGATGTGATGGATGGTGTTTTTGTTCCGAACATTTCGTTTGGTTTCCCGATACTTCAGCACGTAAAAAAGATAGCCGAGAAGCCACTCGATGTACATTTGATGATTGTGCAGCCCGACCGCTATTTGCAAGAATTTGCTGCTGCCGGTGCCGATGTAATTACGGTGCATTTTGAAGCCTGTACGCACATCCATCGTACTTTGCAAAGCATCCGCTCGCTGGGTATTAAAGCCGGTGTGGCGATTAATCCCGGAACACCTGTGCATGCACTTGAATCTATCTTGGGTGATGCCGATTTGTTTCTGATCATGAGTGTAAATCCGGGATTTGGCGGTCAGAAATTCATTCCAGGCACCTTCGATAAAGTACGTCAGTTGCGGGCAATGCTGGATGATATGCAATCGGATGCACTCATTGAGGTAGATGGAGGCGTTGGTCCGGATAATGCGGCCGAACTCTTCGAAGCTGGTGCCAATGTATTGGTTGCCGGAAATGCTGTTTTCAAGGCAAATGATCCGCTTGGTGTAATTTCACAGCTGAAAGGAGGCCGATGATACTCTTTCTCCGTTTGTTTTCTGAAAGCTTTCGATTTGCATGGATTTCTCTGATTGAAAATAAACTACGCACCTTCCTTTCCTTACTAGGCATTACCATCGGCATTTTTGCCATTATTTCGGTGTTCACGATGGTCGACTCTATTCGCAACAACATCGATGAAAGCATTTCTTCTCTTGGCGATGATGTGGTGTACGTTCAAAAATGGCCTTGGACATTCGGCTCCGATTATCCCTGGTGGAAATACATGAGTCGACCGGTTCCCAATCTCGACGAATTGGAGGCCATCCGCTCAAAAGCGCAGACGGTGACCGCTGTTGCATTTTTAGTTGAAGCCAATGTAACGTTTAAATATGGCAGTGCAAGTGCCGAAAATGTAAAGATTTCGGGTGTTTCGGAGCAATACGATCAGATTAAACGCTTCGAAATTCAGCAAGGACGTTATTTTACCGAAGCCGAAATGCAAGCGGGCAGGGGAGTGGTAGTGATTGGAGCAACGGTGGCCGAAAATTTATTCGGGAATCTAAATCCGATTGGAAAAACCATTTTTTTACGTGGCGATAAGGTAAACGTGGTTGGAGTATTCAAACGGGAAGGACAGAACCTCATTGATTTCGGACTCGACAATGCCTCGATAATTCCATTGAATTACGCCCGAAGCCGCGTCGATATTCGCAGCGACGATATGAATCCCTACATCGCAGTTCGCGCCAAGGAAGGCGTAAGCAATCAGGCCTTACTCGACGAGTTAACCGGAATCATGCGTGCACAACGTCGTTTACCGCCGCGCGAGGAAGATGATTATGCTTTGAATGAGGCAAAGCTCATTTCCAATGGATTCGATCAGTTAATTGGTGTGGTAAATATTGCCGGTGGATTTATAGGATTCTTCTCGATTTTGGTTGGTGGTTTTGGCATTGCCAACATCATGTTTGTATCGGTGAAGGAGCGCACCAATATCATCGGCATTCAAAAATCACTTGGGGCAAAAAACTACTTCATCCTCTTCCAGTTTTTATTCGAGTCGATGTTGCTTTCGATGTTCGGTGGTATCATTGGGTTGTTGCTCATTTTTTTGCTCACCCTTGCTTTATCGGGCGGTATGGATTTTCAAATCGTATTGAGCGGCACAAACATTTTACTCGGACTCATCATTTCAGGAACCATTGGATTGATATCTGGCATTGCACCGGCGATATCGGCAGCGAGGCTGAATCCGGTGGATGCGATACGATCGAAGTAAATTGTTGGATAGTTTTTGATTTAAATGAAATAAAACCCATTTAGATGGTTCTAAGTATATTGTTTTGTTAGGATAATTGGTGAAGTTGAAACGCTCTTTATCTTGAGGGTCCAAAATTTGAGTAAGACTATCTACCATTTCATTTTAATTATGAACGAGACATTGTTATTAATGTGTAAAGATTGTTTTGTATAACCTTAAGTTGCATGGAATTTCATTAATTTTGCATCATAGCTGTTTATACCCTTGCGATTACTTTTTGTTAAAATTAGTTTCAACTCTGTTGGATTAAAATTTAAGTTTTTTTGTTTAGTCTTTTTTTTAGGATTGGGCAAATTATGGGCGCAACCTGCAGTTAATTTTGGTAATAGTGGCAATACTGTAGGATGCGCACCTCACATAGTCGTATTTAATATTTCTAATTTTTCCGGTAATAGCTCAACTACAACATATACTTTAGACTTTGGTGATGGCTCACCCATACTTAATTACACGCAAGCAACATTGCCAACAACTGTATCGCATACATTTTTGCAAATTTCTTGTGGGGACGAATTTAATGGAAATCAGAACGCATTTGGAGCTACATTAACGGCTACAAATGCATCTGGTACGACGATTGGCACGGTAGCTCCAATCCGTATATCCAAAAAGCCTAATGCCGCATTTACAATTAGTCCCCCGGTTATATGCTCAGGTGGTTCTATCACTTTTACCAACACCTCCGATCCGGGAGTAACCTATACCGGAAATATATGTAATACCAATCCACCATTCTATTGGCAGGTAACGGGACCTTCGGCTGGTTCAGTAACCAGCGGATCACTCGGCACCAATAATGGATTTGCAGCCAATATTGCAGCTTGGACAAGCGGCACCAGCCCATTAACCATGCAGTTTACCACGCCGGGCAGCTACCAGATGAAGCTCTCGATAGGTAATTCTTGCGGTATAGACGATACCACGCTGAGTTTTTGTGTAGTGGCTCCTCCGGCTCCCGCTTTCACCGTTAACCCCAATACGGGATGTGTGCCGCCTAATTTAGCGGTTAGTGCTACCAATACTACGGCGGTGCAAGCCAATGCATGTTTTGCCACCACGTATGCCTATAACTGGTCGGTAGCTCCCGCCGTCGGCTGGACCTTCAGCGGCAGCAATACGGCTACAACCACCAATACGGGATTTAATTTTAGCGCTGCAGGTAATTATACGGTTACCTTAAATGCGTCTGTAAATGGTTTAGCAGGCTGCTCGGCAAGTACCACACAACCAGTAAATATTACAGCGGCTCCGGTAGTTAATGCGGGTAACGATCAAAGTATTTGTGCGGGTGCTGCTGCGGTGCAATTGAACGGTACGCCGGCAGGAGGTACCTGGAGTGGAACGGGGGTAACGTCTGCGGGTCTTTACACGCCGCCGGCCATTGTGGCGTCGGCTACATCGGTAACATTAACGTATACCTTGCCTGCAGGCGCTTGTCCTACACAAAGCGATCAGGTAGTGATTACCGTAAACCCGAGGCCAACCGTAAGTGTAGCGCCTCTAACACCGGCAATTTGTGCCGGGGCTTCGGTAAGCTTAACGGCCAGTTCAACCATTTCCGGTAGTACTTTTTCTTGGTCGCCTGCTACGGGTTTGA
>Ga0169931_10009798_pt1 | contig 13762 bp, 8 predicted proteins | sample Kivu_15m_20L_FD_129675 | JGI IMG/M metagenome (GOLD analysis project Ga0169931, IMG submission 129675) | Freshwater microbial communities from Lake Kivu, Western Province, Rwanda to study Microbial Dark Matter (Phase II) - Kivu_15m_20L... | ecosystem: Environmental > Aquatic > Freshwater > Lake ...
AAGCACGCTGCCGGCTGCGGGGTTGTAGGTGATCTTCTCGAGGGAGAACGGGGCGCGCAGGAGATACTCCGCGAGGCGGCGGCGGCCGGCGGCATCGTCGGCGGCGAGGGGGGCTTCGCCGGCGTCGACGGAAAAGCCGCTGTGGCGCCAGTTTTGGAGTTTCGCGATTTGCCAGTCGGCGAGGGCGCCGACGTCGCGCAGGCGGCGCAGGACGGTGTGGCGCCAGAGTTCCGCAAGATCCTGCCAGCCGCCGGGCGGGGCAGGGTGAAAATCGCCGTTGGTGGCGAAAACGCCGGCGGCCGCCAGCACGTGCACGTGGGGGTGCCAGAAGAGAAAGTCGCCGAACGTCTGGACGGCGACGACGAGACCGGGTTGGCCTTCGGCCTGGCCGGTGCGTTGGCGGAGCCAGGCGGTGATTGCCGATTGGGCGGCGTGGTGGAGTTCGCCGAGCAAGGCGCGGTCGAACTTGAAGGTCTTGCGGATCAGCCGGGGAAGGGTGAGCACGAGGTGCCGGTGGGGCACCGGGGCGCAAATCTCGTCGGCGATGAAGGCGCCCTCGATCAGGGTGCGGCGCTGGTGGCACGAGGCGCAGAGGCCGCGCTGCTTGCAGGAAAACGGGCAGAGGAATTCATGGCCGCAGTTGGGGCAGTGGAGGCGGGTGAAGCCGGCGTGGAGGTCGCCGCAATCGAGGAAGGCGCTGATGGCGGCGGCGGCCTCGGGGGAGAGGCCGGGCACCTTGGCGGCGTGGTCGTGGAGAATCTGCCAGACCGGCGAGGCGCGGGGCTGGCGGGGACGGTAGCGGACGCAGACCATCGGGGGAGCGGATCACGCTGGGCGTGACGCCGCCGGGCCAAGGGTCCGCTATACCCAAATTATGGGGTAAGCTAAGTCCCTGACCGTTGCTTTCGATCGGAAGACTTCCGTTCGACGCCCGCCCACTCCCAGTTCCCTGTGGGCGTGCCTTTGCGTCGCCGGGTTCGAGGACATTCGAGGTTGTTCGAGCTTCCAGTGTCTTACTACGTCGGACACAAAGATCAGCTCTAATGAAGCTCGAACGGTTCAGGTGCCCGGGAGTGAGTCAGCCCAACGCGCGAAAAAACTCGACGGACACAACTATCTGGTGCTCAAGCGGACGGCGGACGCGGATACGAACCTGGACGGGGCAGGCAGAGGCGGACCCCTGCTGGGGCAACCCTTTCGAACCCGCCGGGGGAACCCATCAGGACCGCTCGGGTCAGCGCGGCGGGAATTCGAACTCCGTCTTCTTCTTGTCGGCGGAGAGGACGAAGTAGGCGCTGAAGGTGGTGCCGCGCTTCGACATCAGCCCGTCGATGAGCCCGGTGCGGCCAGTCTCGACGAGACGCTCGACCTCCTCGGCGGGGATTTCCCGGCCGCAGATCGTGCGCTTCATCTCGAAGACGACGCGCGGTTTGTCCTCGGCACCGGGCTTGGTGACCACGAAGGACTCGGGCGTCTCGTAGAGTTCGCCGCCGTGGACCTTGCTCGCGCCGAGGCGCCGGGCCTTCGACAGATCGAGGGGGGCTTTGGCCTTGCGCGGGGTTCGGGGGGAGCCGTCGGCGTTCTTGGCGCCCTCCCTCGGTTTCCGCGGTGGGAATTCCCAGGCGATCTTCGCTCCCTGACGGAGCAGGTAGGCGTCGAAGGGACGGCCCTTCTTGGAGATGAAGCCTTGGATGAGGTCGGTCTTCTGCTTCTCGACCAGCTGAATCGCCTGCTCGCGGGTGATCGGCTTCTGGCACATCAGGCGCCCGACCTTGAAGGCCTCGCGCCATTGCTCGCCGTCGCGTTCGCGCAGGACGTAGTTGGTCGGCGCCTCGCAGAGCTCGGCCCTCGATGCCGGATCGGTCCAGAAAGGCGTGAGGGCGTTGACGTCGACCTTGGTCCCGAAATCCAGCTCGGCCTTGCGTCGGCCGGGGTTTTTCTCGTCGTCGACGAGGCGGATCTTCGAGGGAAAACGATTGCCGGTCTTCGCGGAGACGAAGCCATCGAGCGGACCGATCTCGCCCCGGGTGACGAGCTCGCGGACCTCATCCTCGGCGATCTTGCGGCCGCTCATCACCTTGTAGACCACGAGCGTGCCGTCCTGGGAGCGGAAGCCCCGCAGTGTCTCCAGCATCGGCTTCCCATCGGTCGGGCACACGATGTCGGTCACGCGACCGCTGGAGGCGTCCTCCTCGAAACTGCGGGTACGATCAACGATCCCCTTGGTGACCTCGACGATCTCGGCCATGAAGCGGTCGCGGGGGAACTGGTTGTGCTCCATCTGACGGAGCTTGTATTCCCATTGCCCGGTCATGTCGGGCTTGGTGAGGGCATCGGCGCCGACGGCGGCGAGAAACTCGAGCAGGGATTCGGCCTTGGACGTCGGGACGAGCTCGCGCTGGTTCCGCTCGATGTACTTCTGGTTGATCAGCCCGTCGATGGTGTCCGCGCGGGTGGCGGGGGTGCCGAGGCCACGCTCCTTCATGGCGTCCGCGAATTCCTCGTCGTCGATCAGCTTTCCCGCGCCTTCCATGGCGGACAGCAGGGTGGCCTCGGTGTAGCGGGGAGGCGGCTTGGTCGACTCGGCATGGAGACGCGTCTCGCCGGTGCGGGCGCGGCCGCCGTCGGCGGGGCTGAGGGCTGGCAGAGCCTTGGAGTCGGGGGAGTCGTCGTCGACGGTGGTCTTGCCGTAGACGGCGAGCCAACCCGGGGACGTGAGCACCTTGCCCTCGGTCTTGAAGGCGTGGCCGGGGGCGACGGTGCTGATGCGGGTGGTGACGTCGAATTCGGCGGACGGGAAGAACGTGGCGACGAAGCGCCGGGCGATCATGTCGTAGACCTTCGCCTCCATCTCCTCGAGGTTGTTGGGCTCGGTGGTGGTGGGGATGATCGCGAAGTGGTCCGAGATCTGGGCGTTGTTGAAGATGCGCTTGTTCGGGCGCAGCCAGCCTTGGTCGAGGACGGTTTGGGCGTGCTTGCCGAGGTCGCCGGCGAGGCTGGAGAGCGTGTCGCGGCAGGTCGGCAGATAGTCCTCGGGCAGCGCGCGGGAATCCGTACGCGGGTAGGTGATGACCTTGTGGCGTTCGTAGAGGGCCTGGGCGATCTGCAGCGTGCGCCGGGCGGAAAGGCCGAAGCGATTGTTGGCCTCGCGCTGCAGCGTGGTCAGATCGTAGAGGCGCGGGCTGGCTTGATTGGACGCCTTCTTTTCCTCGGAGACGGAGGCTGGCGGATTGCCCTGGCAGGCGGCGACGACGGCCTTGGCGGTGGCCTCGTCCCAGACCCGGTCGATGCGGTCGTGGTCGTCGTTCTCGGCCTTGCGGAAGTTCGGGCGCTGGTAGACGCCCTCGTAGGTGCCCTTGGCGACGTTGAAGTCGGCGGTGATGCGCCAGAACGCGCGCGGCTTGAAATTGCGGATTTCGAGCTCGCGGTTGAAGACGATGGCGAGGGTGGGAGTCTGGACGCGGCCGACGGAGGCGACGTTGCCGGCCCGGGAGCCGAACATGCGCTTCGTGATGGCGCGGGTGCCATTGATGCCGATGAGCCAGTCGCTCTCTGACCGGCAGCGGGCGGCGTCGGCGAGCCCGGCGAGTTGGGCGCCGTCGCGCAGGCTGCGGAAGGCGGTGGCGATGCCCTCGGTCGTCATCGTCTGCATCCACGCCCGCTTCACCGGCAGCTTGCAGCGGGCGAGTTGGTAGATGTACGTGAAGATCAGCTCGCCCTCGCGCCCAGCGTCGCAGGCGTTGACCACCTCCGCGATGTCCTTCCGGGCGAGCAGCTTCTTCAGCAGGTCGAACCGATCCTTCGTGTCGCTGATCGGCTTGAGCCCGAATTTCTCCGGGATGATCGGGAGCGCCTCCAGCCGCCAGAAGCCATATTTCTTCTTGTCGATGTCCTCCGGCATCTCGAGTTCGACGAGGTGGCCGACGGCGGAGCTGATGACGTAGGCGTCGTTCTCGTACACATCGCCCTTCTTCGGAATCTTGCCGAGGGCGCGCGCCAGGTCGGCGGCCACGGAAGGCTTTTCGGCGATGACGAGCGACTTCATGAGTCGCGAGGCGTTAGGGTTCGTTGCGGCGGATTTCAAGGCTTTGTTTTCCGGAGGGCCGGCCGGAGGAGGGCAAAGCGTGGCTCGGCCGGTGGGCGAACCGGCGGGACAGGCGGGTGCGGACGGGTGCGGCGACGCCGCGCGGCGCGGTCAGGAGGGGGCGACGCCGCGCGGGGTGGAGGCGAGGGCGTTGTCGAGGGCCGCGATCAAGTCGCCGATCGTCTCGTCGGTTTCGTCGCCCATGTTGGAAATTCGGAAAGTCTTGCCCTTCAGCTTGCCGTAGCCGCCATCGATCACGAGTCCGTGCTTGGACTTGAGGGTCTTGTTCAGCGCGGCGAGGTCGTAGCCGGCGGCGTTGGCGAAGCAGTTCAACGACCGCGAGCCGTAGCGGGCCTCGGGGAAGAGCGAGAAGCCATGGGCGGCGCCCCAGGCGCGCAGGCGCTCGTTGAGCCGAAGATGGCGCGCGTAGCGGGCCGCGACGCCCTCGGCCTCGATGTCCTCGAGCTTGGACTGGAGCGCGTAGATGAGCGGGATGACCGGCGTGCTCGGGGTCATGCCCTGCTCGTGATTCTTCTGGAATTCGACGAAGTCGAAGTAGTACCCGCGGTCGGGTGACGTCGCGGCGCGGGCGAGGGCGCGGGCGGAGACCGTGACCAGCGCGAGGCCCGGGGGCAGGGCGAGGGCCTTCTGGGAGCCGGTGATGATGACATCGATCCCGAGTTGATCCTTCTCGATCGGGACCACGCTGAAGGAGCTGACGGTGTCGACGATCGAGATGACGTCGGGGAACTCGCGCAGCACGGCGGCGATCGCGGGCAGGTCGCTCATCGTGCCGGTGGAGGTCTCGTTGTGGATGAGGGTGACGCAGTCGTAGGCGCCGGTGGCGAGCTCCCGTCGGAGGGCCTCCGGGTCGACGGGCTTGCCCCAGTCGAAGCGGAGGGCGCCGGCGGCGCGGCCGCAGCGGAGGGCGACATCGTTCCACTTGTCGGAGAACGCGCCGTTCATGCAGTTGAGCACCTTGCGGCGGCAGAGGTTGCGCACCGCGCCCTCCATCACGCCCCACGCCGAGCTGGTCGCGAGGTAGACGGGGTCCCGGGTGAAGAAGAGGGATTGCAGCTTCGGCTGGATGGCCTGGTAGAGGGCGACGAAGTCGCTGCTGCGGTGGCCGATCATCGGCCGGGTCATGGCCCGCAGGGTCTTTTCGGAGACGGCGATCGGGCCGGGGATGAACAGTTTGTAGCTCATGAACGGGGGGTAGAATCTGAGGCGGCGGGGGCGGCAAAGGAAGCCGGAAGGCGAAAAATCGTCGGCGGCGCGGGGATGATTCCGGTTGCGCCTGCCGCGGGAATTCCGTTTGCCGTTATCCTGCTTCATGCCGTCGTGGCTCAAACGTAAACTCACCGCCTTCGAGGCCTACACGATCGATGTCATCTTTGGCCGCCGGGAGGATGCCGGGGCGTCCGTGTACGCGGCCGTGTTGCAGGCCCTGTCGGCGGTGTTCAGTGCGTTGACGCAGACGAGGCTGTGGCTGTACCGAAACCGGATCCTGCACGACCAGCCCCTCGGTTGTCTGGTCGTGGTGGTGGGCAACCTCACGGTGGGCGGGACCGGCAAGACGCCCGTGGTGGAGAAATTCGCCCGGGCCCTGCGGGACCGCGGCCGCCGGGTGGCGATCCTGTCGCGGGGCTACAAGAGCAAGACGCCTCCGCTCTGGCTTCGCGGCTGGAACTGGCTCACGCACGCGTCGGCTCCGCCCCCGCGGGTGGTCAGCGACGGGCAGGCGGTTCTCCTCGACAGCGAGGAGGCGGGGGATGAACCGTTCATGCTGGCGCGAAACCTCCCCGGGGTCGTGGTGCTGGTCGACAAGGACCGGGTCAAGGCGGGAACCTACGCAATCAAGCGTTTCGGCTGCGATACGCTGGTGCTGGACGACGGCTTCCAGTACCTGCCCCTCAAGGGGAGCCTGAACCTGCTGCTGGTCGACAAGACCAATCCCTTCGGCAACGGGCACCTCCTGCCGCGCGGCATCCTCCGCGAGCCGATCAAGCACCTCCGGCGCGCCAGCTACATCTTTCTCACCAAGTCGGACGGGCGGCGCGACCCGGAGATCGAGGCCCTGTTCGCGCGCTACAACCCGAAGGCGGACGTCATCGAATGCGCGCACCGGCCGCAGTACCTGCACCGATTTGGAGTGCCGGTGGACTCCGCGGAGCAGCGCCAGCCGCTCTCCTTCCTGCGGGGAAGGAGGGTGGGGGCCTTCTGCGGCATCGCCGCACCGGAGAGCTTTGAAACCTTCCTTCGCGATCTCGGTGCGGACGTACGCTTCTCTCGCCGCTTCCTCGATCACTACCGCTTCGGGCCGGAGGATATTGAATCGGTGTTCGACGAGGCGCGTGAGAAGCAGGTCGAGTGCATCGTGACGACGGAGAAGGACTCGGTGCGATTGGCCGCGGACCTCCGCCCGCCGGTCCCCTTGTACCATCTGCGGTTGGAGATCGAAATCATCCGCGGTGCGCCGGATTTCGCGGCGGCCGTGCAGCGCATCTGTTTTCCGGAGACGAGTCCGCAGGTGATTCCGGGCTCGCCTCCGGCGATCCACCCGTCCGGGCATTCCGGCCGATGACGTCGCTCGTTGCCCGGGCCTGGCGGGGCGGTCAGCCGGCCGGACGGCGACGGTGGCCGCTCTTCGGCTCGATGTTCAGGTACGTCTTGTTGAGCATCTGGCTCTCGTAGAGCTCGAGGAGGCGGACACCCTCGCGGGGCTTGACCATGTCCTTGCGGGTGGCGGCATCGATCTGCGCCTTCATGCGGCGGCAGAGTTCCTCCTGCTGGTACTGCACGCCCTCGATGACATCAGCGATGCGGCTGCCGCTGAGGGCCTCCTCGATGTAGAAACCGTTCGGCTCGTCGGGTTCGAGGAAGACGTGCACCTCGTTCACGCGGCCGAACAGGTTGTGCAGGTCGCCCATGATGTCCTGATAGGCGCCCGTGAGGAAGACCCCGATGTAGTAAGGTTTTCCGTTGAGGGGATGGAGATTCAGGTAGTCCTTCGTGTCCTGGAGATCGATGAACGTGCTGATCTCGCCGTCGGAGTCGCAGGTGATGTCGACGAGCACCGCGTTGACGGTGGGCTTCTCATTGAGCCGGTGCAGCGGGGTGATGGGGAAAAGCTGGCCCAGGGCCCAGTGGTCGAGGAGCGACTGAAAGACGGAGAAGTTGCAGACGTACTGGTCGGCCAGCAGCGTGTGCAGGTCGCGGAGTTCCTCGGGCTGGTAGCCGGAGTCGCGGGCTTCCGTGGCCAGTTGCTCGCAGATGCGCCAGAAGAGCTGCTCGGCGGCGGCGCGGTTTCCGAGGTCGAGGTATCCGAGGTTGAAGAGGGAGATGGCCTCCTCCTTGCGCTGGACGGCGTCATGGTAGCGTTCGAGCCGGCCGAGTTTCTGGCGGTTGCGCAGGAGTGCCTCGAGATCCTGGACAACCTTGTGCTTTTCCTTCGGCTGGTGCTGCTGCCCGAGGGATTCGCGTTTGTTGATCCGCTCGAAGACCTCAAACACGAGGAGCGAGTGGGAAGCCACCACGGCCCGGCCGGATTCGCTGACGATGTCGGGCACGGGGACCTTGGCGGCGTCGCAGACCTCCTTGATGTTGTGCACGACATCCCGGGCATATTCCTCCACGGAGTAATTCATGGAGCTCTCGAAGTTCGTCCGCGAACCATCGTAGTCGATGCCGAGGCCGCCGCCGACGTCGAGGTAGCCATCGGGAAGCCCATTTCGACCAGTTGGCAGTAGAAGCGGGACGCCTCGGTGACGGCGCTCTTGATCGTGATGATGTTCGGGACCTGGGAGCCGATGTGGAAGTGGAGCAGTCGGAGCGACTGGACCAGCTTGGCGGCCTTCAGCTTCTCAGTCGCGAAGAGGATCTCGGCGGTGTTGAGGCCGAACTTGGCGTTGTCCCCGGAGGACATCGCCCACTTGCCCTCGCCGCGGGTCTGGAGCTTGACCCGCAGGCCGATCATCGGCTTGACGCCCGTCTCGGCCGAGATGCGGATGATGTCGTCGATTTCGGAAAGCTGCTCGACGACGAGGATGATCTTCTTGCCCAGCTTCCGGCCCAGCAGGGCGAGGCGGATGTAGTCGTCGTCCTTGTAGCCGTTGCAGATGATGAGCCGGTTGTTGTGGTCGTGGAGCGCGAGCACGATCATCAACTCGGGCTTCGAGCCGGCCTCCAGACCGTAATGGTAGTCCTTGCCCGCAGCCATGATCTCGTCGACCACCTCGCGCAGTTGGTTGACCTTGATCGGGAACACCCCGCGGTAGCTTCCGCGGTAGCCCTCGGCCTTGATCGCCTTGCGGAAGTGTTCGTTGATCTGCACCACCCGATGGCGGAGAAGATCTTGGAAACGGATCACGACGGGCGCGCGGAGTCCCATCCCAACCGCCTCCTCAATCACGTCCATGATCCGGATCGTGCGCCCGTCCGAGCACGGCTGGACGTTGACAAAGCCCTCGGCATCAACGCCGAAGTGACCGGCGCCCCATCGCTTGAAACCGTAGAGTTCTTCGGATTGTGCGGCAGTCCAGGAGGAGGCAGTCTTGCTTTTCAATGCGGGGAAGGGCGTCGGGTTATGGCTTGCTTTTGGCGAGTGTGCGCGGGTTAGATGGGTGTTTCTTTTTCCGAAACCTTCAATCGCAAATCGTCCATGACCTTCGTGAACCTTTCCCTCCCCGTTTTTCTGGCTCAGTCCGCTCCGCCTGCCGGAGGCGGGATGTTTCAGATCCTGTTCCTCGTTTTCATGTTCGCGGCGATGTATTTCCTGATGATCGCCCCGCAGCGCAAGAAGCAGAAAGAGCATGAGAAGATGCTCAAGGCGCTCGTGGCGGGCGACGAAATCGTGACGGCGGGTGGGATCTACGGCACCATTACCTCCGTGAAGGACGATCGCTTCATCGTGCGGATCGCCGACTCGGCCAAGATCGAGATCGGCAAGGGCTTCGTGCACGCCCTCGTGAAGAAGTCGTCCTAGGGCAAGGCCTGAGCGTACGGCGAGTCGCCCCGCCGGTTGCGGCGCGGCGAGGGCTTGATCCGATCCGTCGTCCCGCATCCATCCACCGCAGGACGGCGGTTTCATCCCCCTTTTAAACCAAACCCCCCAATGATCAAACGTAACCTCTGGAAGCTCGTGCTCAGCCTGGCCATCGTGCTGTGGGCGGTCGCGACGCTTATCCCGTTGAACGACCGGCCTTTCCCTGATTATGCCCGGTCGGCGGCGACGGCGAAGTCGGCGGAGTTCGCGGCCCTCATCAAGGAGGCCAGCGACCGCACCCAGTCGGGTGGCGCTTCGAGCGTGTTCGTGGCGCTGAAGCAGATCGCCCGGGAGCGAAAGCTCGACCTCTCGCAGTTCTTCCCCGGCGTGAATCTCGGCGATGTCCGCAACCTTGAGAAGCGCAACACGCTCCTCCTCGACGAGCTGCTCCGGCTCTCCAAGGGCAAACTCCAGCTGGGACTCGATCTTAAGGGTGGCGTCGCCTTCACCCTGGAGGTGGACGATTCCGGGATCGCCGCGGCCTCCACGGAAGAGCGTCAGGAAAAGCTGTCGAAGGCAATCGACATCATCGGCAACCGCATCAACGCCTTCGGCGTGGCCGAGCCGGTGATTCGTCCGGTCGGTGAAAATCGCATCGAAATCCAGCTTCCGGGAGTCAGCACTCAGGACAACCCGGAGGTGGTGAACAGCGTGAAGAAACCGGCCCGCCTCGATTTCCGCCTCGTCCATCCGTTCCTCGACCCGTCCCAGACGGCCGAGGTGCCGCCCGGTTACGAACTCATGACGCTGGAGAGCGAGTTGCGCAACGGCGAGATTTTCACCCAGGAGGTCTTCGTCAAGCGCATCCCCGAAATGACGGGCGAAGGGGTTCAGGACTCCTACCCGACGATGGACGAGTACGGTCGCTTCAAGATCATCATGCGCTTCACGAGCGAGGGCCGGAAGCAGTTCGCCGACGTGACACGCGCCATCGCGGAATCGAACCAGCGGACCGGTCGCACGGGCCAGCTGGCGATCGTTCTCGACGGCAAGCTTTACTCCGCGCCAACCGTGCGGGAGGAGATCAGCAGCGACTCCGCCGAGATTTCCGGCAGCTTCACCCAGCGCGAGGCCTTCGACCTCGCCAATGTGCTCAACAACCCCCTCGACCTCCCCCTCCAAGTGAAGGAGCAGTTCGAGGTCGGACCGACGCTGGCGGAGGATGCAGTCGCCAGCGGCAAGGTGGCGTTCATCATCAGCACGCTCCTCACCATCGGCTTTGTCGTCTTCTTCTACACGGTGGGCGGCCTGATCGCGGCCGTCGGCATGGCGGTCAATGTTCTCGTGACGCTGAGCGTGCTCTCGGAGTTCGGCGCGACGCTCTCGCTCCCGGGCATTGCAGGCATCGTCCTGACGCTGGCCATGTCGGTGGACTCGAACATCCTGATTTTCGAGCGCATGCGTGAGGAACTGCGGGTGGGCAAGTCGCTGCCCACCGCCCTCGAGGCTGGGTTCGACAAGGCGTGGAGCGCGATCATCGATTCCAACCTCACGACCCTGATCGTTGCCGCGATCATGATCGCGCTCGGCACCGGTCCCGTGAAGGGCTTCGGCATGACGCTCGCGATTGGTATCTTCACGACGATGTTCGCGGCGGTCGTCGTATCGAAGCTCCTCATGGAGGCGCTCATCCTTCCCGGCGTGATCAAGCGCATGCGGATGTTCTCGGTGCTTCAGAGTACGAACTATGATTTCCTCAAGTACGCTCGTCCGGCCTTTATTGCATCCTGGGTCGTGGTCGTCATCGGCATCGCGGTCGTCTTCGTCAAGGGACGGGAAATCTACGGCATCGACTTCACCGGTGGTGATGCGGTGACGCTGAGCTACGCCCAGCGCGTGGAGACTGCCTCCCTGCGCAACGCCGCGGAGAAGGCTGGATTTCCAGAGGCAGGCTTCAGCTACCTCTCCCAAATCGGCAGCGACCAGCAGGTGCTCAAGGTCACCGCCGACTTCGATCGGGGCAAACCACTCGTCGAGGCACTCCAAAAAGCACTGCCGCAGGCGAAGTTCGAGGTCATGGGCGAAAACCGCATCGGCCCGTCGGTCGGTGAGGAGATCCAATGGAACGCCTTGAAGTCAGTCTTCTGGGCACTGGTGCTCATCCTCGCCTATGTCGCGTTCCGCTTCGAAATCGGTTACGGCATGGGCGCGGTGGTCAGCACCGTGCACGACTTGCTGATGACCATCGGCATCTTCGTCCTCTTCGACCGCGAGTTCAACGCGTCGATGGTGGCGGCCATTCTGCTGATCGCGGGTTACTCGATCAACGACACCATCGTCGTGTTCGACCGCATTCGTGAGGAGTTGAAGCTCAACCCGAACCTGAGCCTCGCCAACGTCATCAACCGCGCACTCAACCTGACGCTCTCCCGCACGATCATCACGGGTGGCACCACGTTGCTGACCGCCACGACGCTGCTCATCGTCACGACGGGTGAGGTCAATGACATCGCCTTCACCCTCCTCATCGGAGTGATCACCGGCACGTTCTCGTCGCTCTTCATCGCCAGCCCCATCTTCTACTGGTGGCACAAGGGCGACCGGAAGCACGTCGAGAAGCACGAGGACGTGAAGCCCACCTACGAGTGGACGGGTTCGAGCAAGGCCTCCGAATGATCCCGGGCTCGCTGTCGGCCGGCCCCTAGGGTCCGGCCGGCTCCGCAGCCGGTGTCCGCCTCGGGCGTCACCGGCTCCCGCGGGCACCGCCGGACCGCCATGCGCTGGATCTACACGCCGCCGCGACCCGAAGCGGTCGCCGACCTCAGCCGACAGGCCGAGGTGAGTCCGGTCATTGCCGAATTGCTCCTCCGCGCCGGACTCTCCGACCCGGCGGCGGCGGCCCGTTTCCTGCGCCCCGCCCTCGCTGAACTCGCGGATCCGTTCCGCCTCGATCATCTCGACGGCGCCGCCCGTCGCCTGCGTCAGGCCATCGCGGGGCGCGAGGACGTGGTGGTGCTGGGGGACTACGATGTCGATGGGGTGAGCAGCACGGCGCTGCTGGTGAGCGTGCTGCGCCGGTTCGGCCTCAGTCCGCGGTTCATCGTTCCGCGGCGGATGGAGGACGGTTACGGACTGTCCCGGAGCGCGATTGATCGCGCGTTGGAGCAGGGCGTGCCGAAGCTGTTCGTGGCGTTGGACTGCGGTACCAATTCGCAGGCGGAGGTGGCCTACCTCGAGTCGCGGGGCGTGGACGTGATGGTCGTCGATCACCACCGTTCGAAGTCGGGCCCGCTGCCGGGCGGGCTGCTGGTCAATCCCCACGTGTACGACCGGCCGGACGACGAGCCATGGCGGAACCTTTGCACGGTCGGTCTCGTCTTCAAACTCGCGCACGGGCTGCTGAAGCTGCTGCGCGCAGACAACGACCCCGTCGCGGGGTCCATCAAGCTCCGCGACTACCTCGATCTTGTCGCCCTGGGGACCGTGGCGGACTTGGTGCCGCTGCATGGCGAGAACCGCATCCTTGCGCGTTACGGACTGCAGACGCTTGAGGCCACGCAGCGTCCCGGACTGCGGGCCCTCATGGAGGTCGCGGGGGTCCGCCCGGGCAACGGACTGCAGCCAGTTGATATTTCGTTCCGCCTTGGACCGCGGATCAACGCGTCCGGCCGGCTCGCCGACGCCGCGCTTTCGGTGGAGTTGCTGTTGAGCGAGGATCGAGCCTTCTGTGCCGACACGGCCCGCCAACTCGACGCCTTTAACCGGGAGCGGCAGGACATCGAGCGCCTGATCACGGATGAGGCGGAGCGGATCGTGGAGTCGCAGTTCGCGGACCGTCCGGCGATCGTCCTTTACGGGGACGCGTGGCATCCGGGCGTGGTCGGCATCGTGGCCGGGCGCGTGAGCCGCAAGTATCACCGCCCGTGCGTGGTTTTGGGCAACGAGGGGGAGTTCGCCAAGGGATCGGGCCGGAGTGTCGACGGGGTGAACCTGGTCGAGATCCTTGCGGCGTGCGCCGATGGCCTGAACAGCTGGGGCGGGCATCCCATGGCGGTGGGAGTCTCGGTGGCCAAGGATCGCGTGGACGCCTTCCGGGTGCGCTTCGAGGCCGCCGTCCTGGCGCAGCTCGGCGGATCGCGGGCGGAATCCTCGCTCGCGTTGGCCGCTTGGCTCCCGCCGGAGCAGATTCGGGAGACGCTGATGGAGGAACTCGGCGCCCTGCACCCCTTTGGCCAGGGCAATCCGGAGCCGGTCTTCGGCATCCGCGGCATTGTGCTTCGGCAGCGCCCTGAGGTTTTCAAGGAGCAGCACTTCCGTTTCTCGGTGGAGGACGGCCGCGGGCGCCGTCTGTACGGGGTGGCATGGAAGATGGCCCGGCGGCTGCCGCCGGTCGGCGTGCGCCTCGACCTCGCGGTCGAACTGGCTTGGAATCACTTCAATGACCGCCGGCTGCTCCAGCTTGAGCTGGTCGATTGGCGGCCGTCCGAGAATACCTGAGTGCCGGGGGGCGGGGATTCGTGGGGGCGCGGGCTCAGGCTGCGGAGCCCTGTGCTGGGGGAGAAGGGTGGCGCGCACGGGATTCCGATATGACCTAAGGTTTGGGGGAAGAAGAGAGGAGGAAGCGGAGGGCTGAAGGTAGGTTCAGGGCGAAGCGCTGGGAGAGGGCAGAGAGGTTCTGGGGGCCGTCACGAAGG
>Ga0169931_10009799_pt1 | contig 13762 bp, 9 predicted proteins | sample Kivu_15m_20L_FD_129675 | JGI IMG/M metagenome (GOLD analysis project Ga0169931, IMG submission 129675) | Freshwater microbial communities from Lake Kivu, Western Province, Rwanda to study Microbial Dark Matter (Phase II) - Kivu_15m_20L... | ecosystem: Environmental > Aquatic > Freshwater > Lake ...
GTTGCGTTGGGCCATCAACAAAATCAACTGCACGCTCTTTTGGGTTATCTGGTTGGCAGTCAGATTCAACACCTGAGTAGTACTATTATTAACCAAAAACCCCAGAAGGGTCTTCACTCCCTAGTCAGTCAGACTGTTCTTTACTAACTTCATTATCTGGAAGTTGTATCCTTTGTTCCTTATGTGCTACAATATGTATGGCAGTATGTTGTCAGTCAGTTATGCACCTATGAGCTATAAACAACTGGAGTCAGCTTGCCGGTCTATCTGAGTCACTAGAGTGTGAAATTTAGAGACTAATTGGAAGGGTACTTATTTGGCAGGTGGGCAGAACCTGAGTTGATCTGCAGACTAGGGCACTACTACTTGTTTGTCTGTATTGACTGTTCGTGACATGCTGCCTGCAAAAGATGCCACACTCTTTTCATCTTCTCTTGATTTTTTAATGTTCATAGTTTTATCCATATCTTGTTTGGGTCGGGTGGATTTTGGTGGAAGACTGCCTCGAACCATCTCCCTTACCTTCTATGGTTATATACTGCTCTTAGATGTAATAACCTATTTATTCCTTCTAGGAGACAGTTATTTCATCAATTGTCGTGGAGATGCCTGTTATGGTTCACTTGGGTCAAGCAACATTAAATCTTAAATCAACTATTCTTCCTTTTATATTTGCGAACGAGTTTCATTGCGCTTAGTGGTTGGTTTACTGGCTACTATCATGCTGTATTTAAGTGGATTTTTGATGTTCTATTTCGATCTTTGATCTTGGCTTCTACTAGGCAGCTCAGAAGTATTCGATATGTTTGACTTTATTCTTTGTTTGGAGGGCGAGTTGCATGCCTGAACTGTTCTCTTTAAAGAAAAAGGCACTTATTGTATTTTAAAGAGACTGCTTTGGGATATATGCAGGCAGATGTCTTTAAGAATTCTGTTTATATGTTCCTAGGCGTGTTTTTGTACTCTTTCTATCGAACTTTGTAGCTCTTTGCACCGATTAACATATGAATTAACTTAATTCATGGGTACTTTTGATTTCCACTCTGTATGTTTGAGCAGATCGTACTACTTGAGCAGTCCTCCTATATTTTTCTCTATACCACCCTACTCCACCACTATTCCAGAACACTCCATCAACAACAACTACTATCTTTCCCTAATCATATCGTAATACTATCTCATTCTGATTGATATTGCTTTCTACAGACCCTAACGTACCCTCACACCCATAGCTTCTCTTATATTGTTCTTAGAATGCGGCATCAACACATCCTATACCTACTCTGAAATCAAATTAAAAGCTTATTTTACTTGTTATAGTTGTACTGAACTTGCTGCAGGTTATTTTGAAAAATTATGTGAGCGATGCTACCCAAAGAGCACGCAATGACTACATATTTTTTTATTGTTGCAGGTCTAACAGATCAAATCCAGGGGTTTGTGGTGTAAATGGCACTAGTCTACAGTAGTACTGCTGTTATCTTCTTTTTAGTTGCTGGCGTATTTTTTTATGTTTTTTATCATGTCGATTATTCCTACATTTTTAGGTAGATCCTAGGAAACTCCCTTGCGGATTGTTACTTATGTTTGACACTAGGGACACACGAACACTCGTCTATGGCCTTTGGGTACTATTCTACTGCTTATGCATTTTTGGCAGAAAGTGTGTCCGCATCGAGGCAATACCAGGGGTACTCGGTAGTAGAGATCGTAATCTTAATGGCAGAGGGGACACTGTGCTCCCAGTCGACTAGGGCTGAGTTAGCTCATCTAATTAGCAATTCTCATTATAACTGCCAATTCAATAATACAGGATCAATAAGCATCAGTAATAGCTTCCAAGCAATATCTTTTTATGAATAGTATATGTTTGAAAGTAAATTGTAACAGTTTTGATCTATTAAGTTTAGATATAAAGAATATTTATTAAAGTCTTCAATCGAAAGTAAATCATTTGATCTGTTTCTTGAGTCCTCCCGAAACAATCTGATGAATAAGTCTGGTAAAATTCAAAGTAAATTCCTCGTTATTTTCTGGTTTCCTGTATATCTTCCTGCTATCTGCATCGCTAATTATAAATGCATCGCCCACACTCTAATAGGAATCACCTACTAAAAAGCCCTTCTAGAACTGTCCATCGAAGAAGTTGCCGTAGTTATCCTCGAGTCTGCCCTGACCTGTCCTGCAGCCTTTCATGAACTCTCCCCGGTATACGCTCTGGTGATCTCTTTATATGCCATTTCCTGATTTCTATCCGTTTTTGAACTGTCCCTAAAAAGATAGCTACCACTGCTGAGTCTCATTATTCCAATGTCTGACTATTCCCTTGCCATGAAGCATACCGTTGCTCCACTACCCCTGCATCAATCTCAGCAAAGGCTGTTATGAAGTAGGATGCGAAATAGTATAGAGCGATCCTCTGCCATGATAAGCATCTGAGCCCCAAGAGCCCTCGTATATAGAGAGAACTTTATTTTTGCTGATAGCCAGCATGATACCGTAGGTACCATGTCGCATGCTTTCGACCCTGTCCCCAAAATAGTCGTATCTTCCGTCAGTCATATGATTTTTGGAGAGTATTTTGCACTTGAGGTAGAAGTTGCGTATGAAGGAGTAGTGCTGGAAGTAGTTGTCGTACTTGAGGAACATGTTGTGCTGAATCTCCATAGAAAATAACTATAAACATCACTCTTCTCTCTTCCATATCAAAACATTTCTTACTTCAAGAGTATTTGCCATATTTTCGATTATATAATCTACCTTTAAATTATTAATTTAATCTAAAGGATTAATTTTACTCAGTTTATATACCTATAGTAGTTATTCTAACATGTTATAACTATTAAAGATTAATGATTGTAACAGTATAACATCACATGAATTCAAACCCAGCTCTAGCGTTTATAGCGTAAAGCAACTTTGATTTCAACAGTGCTTTATTCTTGTAATCTGGCAGTCGTAGCACGTTCATGCAAGTATTGGCAGTCGGCAGGTGGCTTGCATCTTAGTCTCTATTTATGCACATCTTCGGTTTCAGTGCTCCGAAACCCAGGGTAGGTGGCCTAGGACAGGAAGTAACAAAAGCCAAAAATAATGATTTTTAAGCAGCAGAAAGTTATTCTAGAACTTGCCAGAAAAACACTATGGTCTGATTCTTTTCATGGTAGTCGTTGTATAGAGTATTGGCCTTGAGTTCCTAGACTGAAAAATCAGGACTAGTGCCTGAAATAATGAGATTAAGCTCTTGATTGCTGAACATGGTCAGCCACTCTTGCTTAATGACTCTCAGAAAACCTTTTTTGAACAATCTGGTTTGCTGTTGGATCTGAGTATTGCACTTGAAATCCGCGTAGCTGAGGATAAACTGCATTCTGTTATTCCTGAATAAAAGTTACATTACGCGTCGACCATTGTCTGCTTATTGGAAGGAGCGCGCTGAGGACACAACAAATCAACATAACGAGCCTGACCGTTAGGCATCTTGTCGTATATAACGAATGTTTGTTCCATCAAAGCGATGTTTTATGGCGAATCGTGCTTTAATTTTAGTAAATTTTAATATATTTATCGATCGATAAACTGAAGATCCTAAAAACTATTTTGTCTGCCGATAAGCAAATTCAGAAAAGGCTACGCGAATTTCTGTTAGATGTTGATTCCCTCATAGACTGCCTTACCGACCAGTCTGCCTACGAATTCATACTAGCTCTGAAGGGGAGAATAGGGATTGGGTAAGGCCTATCTCTGAGGAGTGTCATGGAAGAGTCCATAATTTTAGCTAAAGGAAGATCTAAATGCTAGCAAATTTACTTGAGCACTCGGTTGATGAATTCCTTAATGATACCTCCACCATCAACTCCCTCTTCCTCCATGCCTTGTTAATTGAAAAACACTATTTTATACTTTTTGCGAAGATCACGAGTCATGCAGGCTTCAAAAGCGTCCATGAACTCGCTGCCTCTTCTAACTGCTATGACCAACTACGGATCTATCTAGTCTTGGAGAAACAGTGTACGATCATAGTTTTTTTTATCTGCTTTGATGAACTCCTTGAACCTGGCCATTCTGGACTAGAACGAGAAAATGAAGGGAAGTTCTTTGAGAAGCATTTCTATGCGTCTGGCTCCTTTCCCGAATAAAAATGTCTGCAACAAACCGCTTATTTGATGATTGACAAAGATCTACAAAGGAATAAGCCCAGTTCTATGAGCTCTCTTGTAGAGATTAGTAAGAATATCTACCACATTTTTCAGTTCAACTTAATCACTATTTCGTTTTTTAAATGGTAACAGCTGTCCAGGAACATATATTATCTGCTTCTAAGATAACTTTTGTATTTTCAGGTCAGCAATGCCTATGCAACCTACGATCAGATTCTTCCACTAAGCTCCCTTGAAGATGTCAAAAGTAGAGAATTACCTATCATCCATGCCCAAAAGACGCATTTTGAAAGCCTAGTAGAAAATAGGATCGCGAGATGTCGCATAGTACTTGAGCATGCGGTCAGAAGAGATAAGTTCTCTCAGAAAAATCAATCTGCGGTCCTCAAATAGGATATTGAGTTGGTTGACTGTAGCTAGAAGAACCTGAATAAAAGCATAGATACGTTGTTTATTTTGACATATGTTTGTTTTTCGAAAAGAAACAGCATGAGTTTATGAGTGATAAGTGTCTGCATATGGCTCAAAAAAGTATTAGTAAACTCTTAAAGACGTGGATCGCCTCGAAGTTTTGTCTAAATCTACAACAAAAGCTCTTCATCGTCGACCATCGCTAGAATTCCTCGGCTTTCTTTTATAAGCTCAAATGTGATTTATTAGTGCAAGCTCACTCCAACACTAAGGAAAGCGCTTAAACAATAGCATATGATGCCTTATTCTCCATTCAGAATGTTTGTTTGTTCAAAGTTTACCAATTTTCGAGACAAATAGTCAGCTATCAGCCCTGCTAGCCCATAAATGTCTTTAGTAGTGATAATATGCTTTCTTTTTGACAAACTTTGAAGCACAGTATCAATCGTGGTTCTCGTCATAGTTCCTTCGAAAACACTTTCAATCTCTACAAAACCTTAAGAAAATTGGGTCAGCAAACCTTTTTCTAATATTTATGAGTTGATTTGATCAAAAAGCTCTCTAGAACTCAGCCATGGAGCTGCCATATTTAGCAATACTCTACCACGATCTTACCTTAGCATCTTCTATAGTATTTTTATGAACTTTTTATTCGAAAACACTCTTCCCTGAACTTAAGGAGACTGCTATAGAAGTCTTAAACAATAAGGACCCAATTATGTATGTGACATATACTGCAGAATGAGACGTTAAGTATAGAACAAACTTTTCTATTTTTTCAGCTCTTACAGTAATGGCATTAGATCCTGTAAAGAAAGATCGAGCGGTACGTCCATAAGTAGATATATTTTGAGTAACTATGAATCTGAAGCGGCATCAAGTACTTGACGACGCCCGAGGTAAGCTCTTATATGTTTTTGCAGAAGAGTAGCCTTGGTCTTCTGATGTTTTTGGTCGACTGCTTTTTGCTTTTACTGCTGTTTTTTCTGCAGGAAGGTGCTTTTGCCTTGATTATTTTGAAACATAGTAATATTTATAAATATACTCTTCCAAACTAAACTTAAAAATATGTCAAATATCTAGAATTATCTACATTAACTCAGGTTCATATTCTATAAAAAAAAATATTTTTTTTTATCAGATTTTAAATTTTTTAGTAAAAACTATTTCGAGTCTGTAGGTAGAGTATTCTGTATATTAGTTATATATATTAATGATAAACTTCCCCGACAAACCTGTCAAATAGTAAGAAACAAAGGCACCACCTGCTGTTACGCGCTACAACTCTGAGCCTAAATTCACAACTATCCAACAGTAGATTTTGAAAATTCCAAAAGTAAGGCAGATCCTGCAAAAAGATAGATTTCTATACAGCTAGGATATCGAAAAAAGAGTATAATTGCTGGGCTCAGTCAAAAATGATAAATTCGATTTCAGGGAGAAAGTTTAGTTGGGTCACTTGGGTCAGCCTTTGCCTGAGAAGAAAAAGAAAAGACACAAGACCAACTTCAAGATCCCTCTGACTCGTAAAAACGTAGCTTCTTTGAACGATCTAGTCAAGGCTCATATAGCTCAGAACCAGTTTTTCAAGAATTAATAGCTAGCATATGTGAAGTAATACACTGCTAATGCTCCTTTCGATTTGTCGAAGCTGAAGTTTATGGACGAGTTGAATCCAGTGAAGGCGAGGTACAAGTAGAAGTTTCCTTAATTTAAGGAAGGAGTGCTGACCAAAAACAAGTTGCTGCTGGAGCATGTAGTTTTGAATAGGAATATAAAGAGGGAGATGAAGCTGGATCTGCAGAAACAGGCTAGAAACAATAGTCTAAAAATGCTTAAACCTATGATGTGATTATATCTTATTAGCCGAAACAACTGCACAAATACATGTTTTTTCAACAAATCTTAATAAAATATCTAAATTAACTTCAAAACGCCTATGCTATTGAATTGACTACCGCCCTTATATAATAGTATAATACAGATGCAGAGAGGAAGCTTGGCAGATCGTAGATAGCAAATACTGAAGCGAGTTCGAAGGTATTTTTAAGTAAACAAAGAGCATAGATCGACAAAATAATAAGTTAGGCTAGACAAAAAGTGACCTAGCACTACTTCTGGGAGGAATATCTATAGGCGGCCATGCAAGATTAGCTCTAACACACTAAAATGCTCGAATAGTAGTATGAAATATACCTTAAGGAACAGAGACAATTCAATCAGATGCTAGAATAAAATTAATAACTGAAAGACTCTACTACTTATACTCCGTAGAGTAGTGCAAGTAAGTCATAGTGATAGTTAATGCGTGTATTTATATGATAAATGAGTGTATGTATCGTAAAGGATATTATCACGTGTTGCTTTACGGATTACTCAAGGTCACTTGTCCTTTCAACTATTTGATCTTTTTCGAAAGTAAACTGTTTTCATTCTATAGCGACTACTGAACATCTTTCAGGAGCTACAAGTCCTTATAGATGGCCTGAATTTGATTGTCCTTGTCCACTAACTGCTATTAATAGCTTTTCTGTTATGTTTTTAGAGCATGTAGCAGTTCTTCCTTGTGAGCTTAGAGTCGTTTGGCTTACTTTTGCACGTAGGCTACCTCTTACATCCACTGTCTTAAAATTTTGTTTTTTTGGCTCAGTTCGGCGGTTATCTTGCCCAACTTGTCACAAAGGAACTGTTTTTATTGCTCTAGTGATTGGTTTTGCTGCAAAAGCTCAATTTTTTATTTATCTTACCCTATTGTCTTTCGCTAATCTTAAATAAATTTTCCATCTGGCTTGGACTCCAGTTTTAAAAGATTTAAGTCTCTGCCTAGCCCATTGCTGTGAACCTTCCTATCGAGTTCTTCTAGTTCTTCCTGCCACTTCTTCATTTTCTCTTGTTTTTCGTCTAGACTATGGCCCATCTCATGCAATTTGTTGATTAATGATTCGTTTTTGTTGACTAGTTACTAGATCTCTGCCTTGTTTTTTGCTTCATTCATACTTATCTGCTCCTGGGCATCCCACTTCTAGCCGTAACAACTCAGCAACTCTTCCTATTGCTAGATCAGTTCCTTCTTTAATATATTCACTTATTTAATCTTTTGCCCCATCAACTTGGCCAGCTTCTCCCTCTCCCCTTTCAAAGTAGTTATCTCGATCTATTTGATCGCTAACTCTGTCTTTAGTTTCTAGCACTAATCCAGCAAGTAAGAGTCAGTTTGCAGTTTCTAGTTTATAGATGAATTATCGTTGCCATTCAACGGATTACTCAATCTAGAATCCTCAGCCACCTTCTCCAAATGAAGAAGTTTCTACGAGTAGGTCGACCTCAGCTCGATTTCCTGAGAAATCATCTGTTTCTTCAGCAGCATTATCTAGGCTGTTTTGTGATGCACTATCTTAGACAAATACGCTCTTTATTCAATCAACTGCTAGATTTCTTTTTTGATCTATTATCTGAAATTGCTGTCCACTCTTGCTTTTTCTTCAGATGAGATGTCTAATTTGTCGCTGTCTTGTGCTTGTTTAAATAGTTCTTTTTGACGAGGGCTTAGAGGGCTTGGGGGCTCTTCTAAGTATTATTTGTATGGTGTTTCTTGTACTGGTTTGTCTATAGCTACCGTATCTGGTCTTGATGACCTCTTCATGTGTTGCTAGAGTGCATCGACGAGACCCTGCTATAAATCCCCGCTGGATTTATTTTTGTTGACAATCTACAGCTCACTAAATCTAACATATTTTACCCCAAGTGAAATCTATGCTTTTTTTCAGTCAAAGACTCAACCGTATTCCCAAGTTCCGCCTCTTTGATGCTGCCCTCACCAAAACTCGACTTAACCTAATCATATGCATTTTTATCGCCATTAGACGAGTCATCATGCACCTACCTGATATTGATTTGCGGGTGTTCCTAGTGGCTGTCGTTTCTGGTAAGTTCTTGAAACTGATTTTTGATTCTGTGGGCTTGTAATTATAGTTCTTACTACATCTTTAAATGTATTGTATTTTTATTAACTATTGCCAAATATAAGCCGCTGTCAACAAAAATACCATCATCTATCAAACATTTATGCCTAAACATACGCTAATAGTTTTTGGAAATAATATTATTAGTATATGCTGTAGGACAGCAATTCCACCCCCACAAGAAAAAACAGCGAAAAAATGACTACAAGCTAGAAGTAAAAACAACTGTCGCCGAGACAAAAAGGGACTCAGAATAGTCAGAAGCATCCTCCGGTCATGCAGTAGTAAAAGATATATGCAGGTATGTTAAAAATTCTCCAGCTGCTAGATCAAGTGTTCCTCAGTAACGCCCCTTGACTTATCGATAGCTGCACTCGCCCAAGTACTCAGTAGCTGCAGCCAAGAACTAAGTCCTTGTGATAAAACCCCTAGCCTAGACTAAACATTAGAATCATACTAAATCTTCCAATCACTAACAGCTCGCCAATCGATAAACTAACAATTACAACAGCAATGATCGCACTTTCACAGTCCAACAACTCATAGTAACACTGCCAATATCAAGGATTTACAGGCTAAAAACAGGGAAGAGCTTATGTTCACGATGTCATAAAACGCTAAATTAAAACAAAAAACGTAGTCGAAAGAACGACAGGTGCAGTAAATATAACAAAACAATCGCAATATGTAAGAAAAGTATCAAGGATTGCTCAAATAGAACCAATAACTTTCTAATGCTTTGAGCCAGAATCAGGATGGTCGATATGTATAACTATGCCAGTTGGTGAAGAGCCTCAGCTAGTAGCTGTAGGTAAGTCAACGCTAGAACAAACAATTGATGAGTAATCGTAATTAAATGGTGCAGAAAATGAGTGTAATTCCTCTTTATTAGAAACAAATAAAGACTCTGATTGGCAGTCTTTCAGAAGAAAAACAATAAAGGAACAGACTGGTTCAAACTCATTAAAGCAACATGCAACAGTTATAAACACTAAGACAGTCAATAAACGACAAACATGATTCGTTGAGAAACCAGCTTAGAGACACACAAATATAGCTGAAAAAGGCCAACGATGAAGCTTAGATTTACAAGCAGCTTCAGGAGTAGGCTTTGAGGGAAAACAGTATTTTGCAGAGAAAATTAGCATAACAGATATAAAAACATTAATCAGTAATAAAATAATTATATGCTGCTCACTAGTTACTCGATAGGCAGTCTTTGTAGCTGTAGTAGATAAAAGCCAGAGAAACAATATACAACCGAGAGCAGGTACAGTTAAGACACGAAATAAGCTCAATCTAATAGAAACACGTATAAACTAGCCAAAAACTAGACCAAGAACGCATCTAGTATGCTGACCTGCATGAAAAATTGAGTCATATAAATCAACTTTACAATGACTCACTCAAGGAGCTCTCTTTTGCACAAAATAAATAGTAATCTCTCCTAAATGCTCAATAACTGAAGTAAAACTAGATATTATAAGCATATCAGCAAGAAATCGATCACATCACTAAGACTTCATTCGACAAGATTAACAGCATCACTAAAGAAGTAATCAAATTACAGTAGGATCTAACTATTACTTAAGAACAACTTTAACTAACCAAAAAATAACTAAAACAAACTCAATAGCAGCTGTAACATGCCAGAGAGTAACTTGATGTTGCAAGAATGAAGCGGGCCTAACTTGAATAACGCCTCTTTGAGTCACAGTAAGCCCTAAGGTATTCATCGATATAGAAACAAAAGGCAAATAAACAAAAAATGATTGCATAATCTAACGCAGAAATACTCAGATCACAGCTGCTTAACTATCAGGTGGCCAGCTAGTCACTTAAACAACAAATGCGGAGTCTTTCAAGGCAGAACAGAGACATCTAGGGCTACTTGTAGGACTAAAAAAAGCATCATAAATAGATTCTAAGAAGATATGAAAATCAGTTTAATTTTAACAACTAAAAAGCATACTAACCGAGGTTATCACAGCCTTTAGCATCACGAGCAGGAAGACGCTATCGATCCAGCTAGCGCAAGTGATCATTTTTTATTTATATTTCATTTAAAATCTATCATATTTTCACATAAAAATAATAGCTAGTATTAGATTAGACTAGTCTTATAATTGGATTAATTCGATTGTTGTAATTGTCATTTTCTATATAGCCACAATAAACATATTATGCTTGTAAGTAAGTAACCGGAACTCTTCAAGACCATGAGCAACCGCACCCGTGCTCAGCCACACGAAATATACTCTAAATTGTCCACCCACATCGACCATCTACAGTCACAAGTGCTCTCCTTTAACTAAACTACCCAATAATTCACCCACAAAATCAAACAAGAACGCAATAGAACAGGCAGTGCTCAACCTAGACTAAAACTCAAAGATATGAGCCAGCCAAAGTATCAAAATCTATTGATGCACTTCTAGCTGCCATTTGGATAAAACATAAAGAATCAAAGCAAAATATACAAGAAAAACAACGCTCTATCCAAGAACGATAGTCTTATCCTTTCCTCCTCAAGAAAAGGTTTAGGCAGTTTTATAGGCTTTAAGTCTAGAACCAGTATAAGTTAGCCTAAAAACACGAATAAAAGTAATAAATAAGTGCAATCGACCATGATCGATAATAATCAATCTTCAGTTTCGTTTAAAGCCAACCCACAAGCTCAGTTCAGTTTGACTTAAAGTATCGTACTAATGCCGATCGAATAGTAAAAAACAAGAAACAGAATACATACTAGGCATAGTGTGACACCCAATATTCAATAATTGATAAATAAGCGGCAACAGATTCTTAACAATGAGTGGTAAAAGACTTAAAGATACCACAAAAAGATCAATCAGTTCATAGGAGAAAACCCTTCAAACAAAACTATGAGATGCCTACATCTTGGCACTAAACTACAAAAAGTAATTGACAAGATTTGCTAAAGTCGACCTCAGACAGCTATCACTTCAGTTTCTAGCAGGGTCAAACGAATGGCCAGCTATAAATGATGCCTTTCTTTTTAAGTTTTTGTTTGCTTTTTGTTCTTTATGATTAGTGATGGTTCATAAGTACTCTTTAAAATGATTGAAGTTCAGGCATAATATTACTTGTTTTTAAATCAGATGAGCGACGAAATGATATGCCCCAAACACAACCAAATGATAGCATATATCTGCACCTTCGACGGATGCACTAACCGTAGACTATGCGAGTAATGCAAAAACAAAGACAACTTGCATTTTTCACAGCACGCTACCCATATATATCGTCTCAAAGATTTCCACGACTTCCACACCTCGAAAGACCTCATACCTAAACTATAGAGAGGCATTCAGGATAGCTAAAATTACATCAATACGCATAAATCATTCTACCAGGAACAAATCCGCAAACTAAACTCAGATTTCTAAGTCCTGGCTTAAATATTCAAAGAAATCCATGAAAATTACAAGCAAATATACACCACAGCCTTCCTCAAGTAAATGAACAAATTCGACAATAATCTTATGGACATAAAAACTCTATTAAAATAGTACGTATACTAAAAAAATGAACAGTAGTCCTTTTTCAGTCGCATCTTCGGCGGAAATGAAAGTCAGAACATGAGCGTAGACGATATTGTCAAAAAACATCAGAAAATCTTTCAAGTGAGAGCAAATATCATCTCAATTAGATCTAACATTGCAATTGCTAAATCAAACAAAACTTGCTACAAAAGCACCACTAACGATCATAACAAATTTGATTAACTCAAAGACTACTTTAAGCAATTTCAGGTAGGTTTCTACGATAAACTTAAAGAACTGCTCAATAACGATGGAACTCAGAATAGTCTTAAAAATTCTATAGTTTCATAGTCAAGGTCATTGTCTGGAAGTCAGGTCAGTCAGGGCTCAGCTCTTTCGGGCAGTCAGGTTTCCCTTAACAAACACCAAAGTTCAGGGAATGTCTCTTCGCCTATGAAAAAAAAGTCATCGTCTTAAAAATCACTGAGTATGAGCTAGATCCATCAATCGAGAGTTAGAGTAGCCCTGCCTTAGCCGCATCCAAGTGTTCTTAACATAATGAAAATGCTAAAAAGCATATAGTATCCTTCTAAGCTGCCGATGCTTGCAAAAACATAAAATATGCGTTAGTAGGGTCCTTTCAAGTACCCTTAAGGCACATATTTGGGCACATACTTGTAGGGTCTTAGGTATGGAACTGGTATTTTCATATACGGCAGGGATGGTTCTTATTATTAGGGTACTTGGGAGGACGATAAAATGTGGGGATATGGCAGACTCATCACTGAAAGTTCATACTACTAGGGATAGATCGCTAATGGAGTAGCTCATGGCGCAGGTACTTACTAGAATGCATTTAAAGTGTACTCAGGTTAATGGCGACACGATCAACGTCATGGAAACGGGGAAGAAACATACAAAAATAGAAGATTCAGGTATAGAGGATCATTTGCTAACGATAAATACAGTGGAGCAGGATTGCTATAAGAATAAGACTTCACGTATAATGGGCACTTTAAGGACGGAGTGTTCTAGGGAGAGGGTAGTCTTCGATGGAAAAACGGCTAAACATTCGTGGGTCACTTCAAGGGAGGATAAAAACTAAGAGGAAGACACGTTATTCCTGATGGAAGCTACTACTAGGGGCAGTACTAAGGAGGAGTGCCCTGTGGACGAGGCTAGTTCAAGTGGAGCGACGGGGTAAAATACATAGGCAACTGGAAGAACGGAGTGCAGTAAGGGGAAGGACTGTAGTGTTATGATGGCAAATAGAATAAAGGGCTGTGGAAGAATGGCAAATTTGTGCTTTGGATGTGATATTTGTTAGTCTTTAAATTAAGTTATCAAAATTAGTCTATTTAGTGCTTTGGATGAGCTGTTAATAAAGTTTATGTAATTTAAATCAATTTAGCTAAGTTTCAAGCACCACTTACTGTAGTAATTCCATATTATTTTCTTGTCTAAATCGTCTTTTTCTGGGTCTGACCATAACACTCTATGTTTTGACAGCAACCTAGCTGCTATTTTGTATGATCAACTTCTCGCCCTACATCTAATTATTGTTTGATTCAAATTTACTATATTTAATTGAGTATGGATTTTGAATTAAAGGTGTTTTGACTACGAGATGGAAGACGAAGCACACTACTGCACAGAAAAGTGTTATATTCTAGCCAGTTAAAGTAGAACTGTTCTAGCTGTTTGTTGTTAATTGAAGGACTGA
>Ga0169931_10009800_pt1 | contig 13761 bp, 23 predicted proteins | sample Kivu_15m_20L_FD_129675 | JGI IMG/M metagenome (GOLD analysis project Ga0169931, IMG submission 129675) | Freshwater microbial communities from Lake Kivu, Western Province, Rwanda to study Microbial Dark Matter (Phase II) - Kivu_15m_20L... | ecosystem: Environmental > Aquatic > Freshwater > Lake...
CCCCAAAACCCCAAAACCCCGTGTGGAGTTATTTGAATTGCAGTTTCAATTTAAAGTTTTGAGTAAGGAAATGAGTGTAGGTAACTCTCACAACTGAACAGAAAGCGCTAGTGCTGGCTCTGCACTCAATCGCTCTTTGCACTCAATAGCACGATCACAAATCATAATGACGAAGATGTAGTTAATATCGTTAGCCAGTCACGCATTTTTGTTACTGTGCTAAGCGAACGCCTTGAGGCGAACAAGCGAGTAGTTCATTGCTGCATTAGCTGCTTGTCTTTTGTTGTTGTCCTTTATTTGCTCAGTCGTTAAGCTGGCAGAGTAGCGCTGCGGCTCTGCGCACCCACACTTCTGTTTAATGTCTCTCACTGGTGGGCAGATAGACGCCCAGAATCATATTGGTAGAAAGTCCTGTAGTGGAGAGAGTTCCTCTTCGCGCACCGGTCTTGTAAGCGGGACAGTAGTAGTCGTTTTGGAGATTGCGTTCAATCTTCTGCGCTGGTTTGAAGTGGATCAGCGGAACTGTACTGTAGAGTTCGCTCTAAATAATAATAAGTTACGCATTTGAATTTTGCCGCCATTAATTTATTTGAATTTTTTCCACTTACCGGTAGTTAATCGTCGATGCAGTGCTCTTCTCTATTCCAGCGTGCGCCGTCCATAAAGAAGCCGTGGATCACTACCCCACTGTCCACGACCTCGTCTAATTAGTCTGGGGATTCAGCTTCCAACACGTCAAATTCAAATCCAAGCTCGTCGATTGGAATTTTGTGCAGTCTGGCGTGTGTTTGCAACACGCCCGTTAAGAATCCTTGTGGGAAAAAGAAGCCCGAGATCCAGTAACTCTTGGGCTATCCATTGATCAGCCAGTCATTCAGGAACACAACTCTTTGGTTAAGGTCATTGTACCAAGAAGCCAGGGGCTTAAGTGATGGGTAGGCGACCTTTTCCCAATTTAGGGGCACCTAACCATTTTGAAGCTTGACAAACATCTTGTCTAGCACATCGGACATCACCACGAAGCCGTAAATTGCCTCTTTGAGTGTATCAAGGGATTTGCTTATGACGTCAATCAAGCGATTAAACTTTTCCATCTCCTGGATGAGGACAGTCGTCAGCGAGGGCAGTAGGCCGTTGGTTGTCTTGAAGATTTCCTTCTTGCCGTCCTCTTGGTTCATCTTTGCTGGGATGTCATTTTGCAGCTAAGAAATGCGCTCAAGCACCAATTATTCAGGGCTCATGCCACCGCCCGAGCTGCTTACACGAGGCTGGATGCCTAGAATCGTCTCAACGATGTTCTGTGATTCTTGCTTTTAGTAGCTGATGTTGGCGTTTTGATGCAGGCCAAACACACTTGGAGCGTCGACGAGGGGTAATGATTCTATGTAGTCTTTGTAGGACTGAAGTGAGCCGGTCGGGGGGCAGAAGTAGACACCCTCTTCATCGTAAATGTAGCCGTCATCGAGGTTTTCAGCGCAGTAGTACTTTTTAAGACTCTCAAGCAAGCATCGGCGATCCCAGTCGTCAGTGACACGACCACCGTAGTTGATTTCACCGGTCATATAGTTCAGGGAGTCCCAAGGGATTTCTTCTTGGTCATCGAGGAACATTTTTAGCATTTGAATAGACGTTTCTAGGTCAGAGTCGTTGAATTCGTATACATTGTTAAATCCAAGGGGGCCGAACTTTCTACGCTCCTGAGAGACGGCATGGAAGAATGAAAGACCGAACAAGAGTCGGCGGAACGCCTCTGGTTTTCTGCAGTCATCGAGCTTGTTGTCCGAAAATTCAGCGTATGTCCTTCTTAGGTTGGCCCTGATGCCGCGAGGAGGCTCGGTGGTCATTTTGATGGAGTTTTGCAGCACCGCTACTGGGAAGTAATCAGCGGGCATTGAGGTCAGGAATAGCCTGAAATTCTTGAATTAGTTCAGTTATTCCTCGTCAAGGTTGGGGTGGTCATCTGCGTATGACCTTAAGGCTACCACCATGCGCTCAAGATCAGGCATGAACGACTTTGCCAAGTGACAGTTCTAAAGCAAGACCCAGTTACCTTTCTCTTGCGACTCTGTGATAAGCTGGATCGCTTTTTCGCCTTGGCCTTGACCAAGTGAAATGACGCCCATTGTCTCTTTGCAGCCCATTTCCTCTGCGAATTTATCTAGCGCGAGTGTTGGGTCAGCGCCTGTCGATAGGACAAAAACTAGAGGTGTCTCTTGGTCCATATCCTCGTAGATCTGTTTCATCTGCACACTCGGACTTTCGACGAAGAACTTGCCAAGGTGGTTGATAATGTAGTTCTGGAATGCAAACATCATCTTCTCGGAGCGGAACGCCTTCAACAAGATCAGTTTCTCGAAGTCCGTAATTTTTGTTTCCCAATCACCTGGCAGTTTCTGAGTGTGAGGTTCCGCACAGGTTGCCCACTAGGTCCAAAGAGTTTCTTGTTCTTCAAAGGATTAAATTATTCCAGCAAATGAAGGCAGGGCGATCTATGAGCTATAAATGATGTCATACATCAAGGTGCTTAAAAGCTTTGGCAAGGGGTTGGCAGGTTTCTTTGACGCTTATTCCTCTGTGAATGGCATAGCGCCTCTCAAAACAATGCTCCATGCATTTGAACTTATATACTCTGAATAGCGATCGATTGAGGTTGCAATGAGGAACGAGAAGATCAATTTGTCGCGCTCAAACAAACCACGACAGATGTTTGTATAGATGATACTATTGATCGTCGAAATCAAGTTATCCAGTCGCTCTTAGGGGTTTTCGCTCGGGGCGCTTGTGTCGATGGCCTTGTTGAAGAGCATCTTCACGAATTAAAGCGAGTTCTGGTACATATCGTTGATACGTGCCATGTCTGCAATCACGAAGTAGAGGATCGATCCTCGCACTGCGACGCTCTTAAACGAGGCACGTGTTCTCGCGATGGTTTCGTTCGTTATAATAGCTTTCGCCATTCTTTCATTGATCTCACCAGCCGTGACTTTTGATTTCTCAAGAGTAATAATCAGATCATCAGCGTCAAGAATCTGCTCAATTTCTGAGTTCTTGAGAGTATCAAGGATCTTATCTTCAATTTCTTTGAGGGTCGCTTAATCCTTGGCCATCTGCGTGATAATCTCTTGACGTTCATTCTCTGTTTGCGGTTTTTCTTTGATCACGACGTCTCCAAGCAACTACTCTTCCAATCCTTAGAAGGTGACAGTAAAGTTGATGAGGGTGACCTTGATGCAAGTTTCAGGCTTGTACTCCGGGTTGGCCATCTTCGTGGTCATAAACAGTCTGAAATTATCGTCGTAGTCCTCGTTTTTGTCACCCAGCTTGATCATCTTTTAACCGTCTACCATGAATTCCTGTCTTAACAGAATCGCGTCAATAGCGGGGCTCAACTCCTCACCGATGTCTTCGATTAAGACCACTGAACCCAATTTTACAGCATAGGTCATCTGCCTTAGGAAGTCTTTGTTCTCGAAGCCCTTAATCTTCTTCAGATCCTTGGTCCTAAAGGTATTGGACAGCCATTTGTTTGCTTGCTGTTATGGGTCGATGCAGAGGCCCCATCTCTCGGCTTTAGTTGCCAAAATGGCGTTTTCAGCAGATGTGTTATCGGTTGGCAGGCCTTTCTGGTTCCAGTCTCTGATCTTGATTGGGTCTCCGAGCACCTCTGGCAGTGAGAAAGTGTCTGAGGTCGGGATCTTGCGGTCCACGCACTCTTTAATCCAGGTGTCGGTAAGCTGTTTGCGGTAGTCACCGGTGAATGCACCGAAGTAGGAGATGCATGCACAAGCAAGGAAGACGTTACCGACTAGCTTGGTAATTTATATGTTCATTTGTTCGACGTCTTTCTTCCAGCGAACACCTTCATCGGCCAGCAAGATTACAAGCCTTTCTGCGCGTCTCATGCGACCCTTAGATGTCGCCATTTGACGTTCGGTCTCAGCCTTCTTAGATTGAAGCTCATCAATGTTCTTTTACAGATTGGCGACTTTATCTTTGACTTCGCGGACCTTGTCCATCTTCACCTTGAGCACAGCTTGAGCCTACTCAACTGTCTTCTACAGTTCAGCGACCTTTGCTTTCTTAGGCTCGACAATTTTCCAGGCTTTTTGATAGTCCGACATTGCCTTTGCCCACATCGAAAGGTTAGCAGCTGGTGCTGACTGATTTTTTATTGCATTGTAGTCCCACTTTGTCTTGCTGTCTACCATCTTGCGAATCTTCTTCAGTTGACCATCTTTTAAGCTTTCGACCTTGATGTTTTTAAGCTTTTTCAAGAATTCTTAGGCATTTTGCATCTCGCGCTTAGCCGTATCCCAATCTGGCTTTAAATCAAGGAAAAGCATAATGCACTCCATGACCGTTACGCAAAGTTCGGGCGGCTTTGTAAATCCCTTAACCTCAGTGATGGCTTGCGCATCCACTTTATCGACGGCCTTCCTTGCATTTTCTATAAGCGGCTTGGCGTTTGCAAGCTCGGCATCGGCTTCATCGGCCTGAGCCTAAGCTTCAGCTGCTTGCTTAGCTACCTCTGCACCTTCCTTTGAGACGCGTTCTTCCTCTTCATCAGCGATCGCTTTTTCCACCGCCACTTTTTCGAGAACTATAGCAAGCTCTTTGTCTGATTGCTCGAGTTAGGGCTATAGGACCTTTAGCTTTTCCTTCAGTAGTGCGATTTCCATGTTGGTCTGAGTTAGTTTTTTAACACCGAGTGCGAGTCGGTCCCTATTGGCGTTGTCCTTCTTTCTCTTCCCTGCAAGCTTGTTTATGTAGAGCTTAATCAAGTCGAGATATGACTTAGGTGTCGTGTAGACACGTCTGCGAAGCTCTTCCCAGAACTTAATTGAAATCGACTCTACGGATGTGTGGATGATCATGCACATCTCGGAGACTTGGCGACGGACCTCCTCATTGGGCATCTCAACCTCTTTGAGGAACTCTGAAGATACGTAGAGGAGTGCCTCTGCCGGCCAGCGTGAGAACCAGTCAAGCGTGCAACAGTTGACCAACGATGGGAACTGACGGCAGCGAATTCTCAAAGAGTCACCGATGGGGGACATAGCCAGACAGATGTGGAAGTGCTCCCTGACCCGTTCGGTGAATACTTGCAGAATAATGTCAGTGGTGTCTATCTTGCCCATCTTCTAGACAACCTCACGCAGCTCGTTGATAATCTTGTCCTTATCTTCGGAAAGCATCAGGTTCGGGATCTCACCAGTGTTGAGAATGCTGCTTATATCCTCAAGGAACGTCTCATCGATGATTTGACTGTCAGTCAAGGTGAAAACAGTAGGTCTGGACTTCTTCTCTTCTTCTTCAACACCAGCAGTTTGGAACATGATCTGCTTAATGAAATCGCGGAAATCAGAAATTCTGTAGTCTTTTTTCATCTCTATCTGCTTGTATTAGATCTCGTAAATCGATGTTGCGAGCTTGGTCAGACTTTGCTTGCCCGAACCACCGACACCGATGAGCATCAAGTTGCCACGAGGCTGTCTTAGCGCTCTGCAGATTCTAAGGACGTGGTACATCGCATCATCGAAGAAGACCAAGGACATGCGGTTATCACTAGTAGCGTTATAGTCTTCTAACTTGCCGATGAGCACTCTCTTTAGGCGATCTCTGTTAGGGATCTCTTCATAAGGCCTTCCTGGCATATCGATTTTTAGCAAGTCTCCGAACATGAGCTTGTTTTCGCCAAATAGGTCATTGCGCTCAGCGCCACTCTTGAAGTTGTTATTTAGCAATTCCATCATCAGGTCGATAAACCAGTTAACATCGTCTTAGTTGATTAGACGATCGTGGAACACTCTAAGAGTCTCGTTTGCCCACAGCTTCTGGAACGAGGCTTCACTGGGAATCGAAGCGGGCTTGGTCATAAGGATGCCTTGGAACACTTTTGAGACATCACGCAGGTTGAACGAGTAGTGGAACTTAGCCGGGGTTGCGCGCAGCTCTGAGGAAATTCGTTAGTAAACCGTAATCGTTGAGTTGACAGCGGCATCCTCCTGTTGCTGGACCTTTTCGGTAAAGCCGGTCTTCAGGAATCCTCTGAGGATGCTGCCGAATATCTTTTTGAGCATTTCTTCCTCTGCAGGTGGGAGTGCGAACATGTTGAAGTGGGTCATAAATCTTGGCGTGAGATCTGCTCTGCTACCTGATGGGGGTGCTGCAGCAGCGATTAATGTAGCTTTGCGGACTTCTTTCCAGGTCCAGTCACTTCGCTCGTAAACACCCTTTTAGTTCAGGAATAGCCTAAGCAACTCAATTGGTGGCTGAGCACCGTACTGCTCAACAGCTGGCATGTTGACATCGTCAACAAAGATTGCAATGCGGGAAGCGATAGGAGGTGGCTAGTAGTGCTGTCTCATCTTTTCCATCTTAGCGAGCATGTTTTGCTGCGTGCGTCCAGAATTTGTTTGCGCCGAGAAGTTGATGTAGATCGGCATAACGTTGTCCTCTTGCTTTAGGAAAAGCTGCTAGAGCGTATTGCTGACAATCACAGATTTACCAACGCCTGAATCACCAGTAAAGAAGCATGGCTTTTCGACGGCAAGCAGCGTCTCAAGGCAGTAGCGATGGGCGTAAGTCGTTTCAGTGGGAACGATCAACTCGAAGTACTGAAGGTTCTTGTCGAATACGAATGCATCAACTTTGGTGGACCACTCTTTGAAGCACTTATCCTTCTTAAGGTCGTAGAAGTAGTTGAAGGCCACACCTGGGAACTGGCAGGCTTTGAATTGGTCCCTCACAGTGGAGTCAAAGACATCCTTGCCCTTAGCATCAAGGGAAGCACCGAGGCCCCATGCGTATGAGAATGCGAATAGGCATTCGAGGTCCTTCTTCTTTTGTTTTTCATCGCCTTTGAAGCCTTTCTCGGGGTCCAAGAAAGCTTGCAAGAAGGCACAAAGACCTTTAACCTGCTGGAGATTTGTAGTCTTGATTGGTTCTTTGAGCCCGGTTCTGATGCGCTCAAAACCGATGTCAACGGTGTGCTCAAAGAGGTCCCACAGGTGCTCTTGCAGCTCCTTGCCAAGAATGGCGCAGTTGCCGTACTGTTTCTTGATCCAGCTCTGGACAAATGGTCTCCAACCCATCTCTTCAGCAGTCAAGTAGACCATGCCGCATCGGCTGACCGTAGCTGGACTAGCCTCTTGTAGGTCCTGAACTTCGAATAGCATGTTCATCTCCTTACGAAGCTTGATGCGCTGTCCGTTTGATAAACAGAGCGTCTGGTTATCATCGAGGACCGTGTTCATGTTTTCGATCCAGAGTGCATCAACAGGGCCATCAAATACCGTCCAGATGCGATCATTCTCAAAGCCTTTCTGTGGTTGAGCGGCAGCTGCACGCATCAACATAGACGCCAGACCGTCAGACCACTCTTAAGTGCTCAGGTCAACCTCACCGTACAGTTCACCCATCGTGATAGCCTTAGGGTTGATGATCTCGTAAGAAATCTTCTGGTACATCTGGTTTTTGTGGTCTTTCCTGCGTAGTGCACTCATTGCCTCTGCTAAAATCTTGTAGCAAGTAGTTTTTCCGGAGCCGGTAAGTCCGACAAGCATGACGCCGAAACGGACATTGAACGTTTCCAGCAGCTAGATAACTTTCGACTTAAAGACCTTGTGATAGGATTGAAGGCCCTTTTGATCAAGTGACTCCTCAAGCTAGACAAGGAACTCGCTGTAGTCAGGCTCCATAATTACAGCCTCAGGGAACAAGTCTTGCACGATAGCTAGGAAAAGTGGAAGGTCCTACTGCAGGAACTTTGGTACGTTCGCGTCCTTCATTGCACGGATCAGAACGTCACGTTCGTCTTAGCCTTGGTTAGCTCTTTTAAGTGAGCCAGCCATCACTAGCACGGATTTTACGGCTCTCATACCGAAGTCGTAGTGAGACTGCTGCGAAAGCTGCTCAGACGACAGCTTGTAAAGTTGGACCATCTTTTCTGAGAGATTTTTACTGTTCTGGAAGCCTTCAGCGCCAAGCATAACTTCAGCGATCAGCTGATACGATGGAACCATCATTGCGACGGGACGGAAAAGGATTTTCAAGTTATCGGGCAGCTCAGTACGGCCTGCATAACCTGGATTCATCGTAATGTGGCAACCGAATTCTGGCTTGATCTTGATCTCTCTGCCTTCGAAGAAGAACTTGTCTTCATCTTCGGCTTTCTTCTCGCCCTCGTGCTCCTCTTTGGTATAGGACTTGCTTTTGAGTTTGATAAGCGCATTCCTGACAGTAAGGAGCTGTTAAGCAATAACAGACAGCACCTCAACGTCGATACGGTTGAACTCGTCGAGACATGCCCAGCAGCCTTGTTGACAAAGTCCTGAAAACAGCTTGCCGACTAGTTTGTAGTCAACTTGGTCTGAGCAGTTAAACACGTAACAAAATAACGCAATAGCTTTTGCGAGATCCTTAGTTGACTCAGTTTTGCCTGTACCTGCAGGTCCGGCGGGGTTAGCGCCCCTTTGGATGTGAAGGGCCATTGAAATAGTGATCCAGCATCGATCAGTAAGTGGCGTGATAACCAGGCGTGACGTGGCACCCATGTACTCATGACCGTACTACAGAGTGGCTTGTACTTGCTCAATGCGGCAGTTCTTCGTGGGCTGTTAGGCTTTAATCTGATCGTCTAACTCGTAGTAATAGCGAAGCTGCTTCTTCCAGGTAAAATCGTCAACTGATGTGATCTGCTCTCTCCAAAGCTCTTGCACAATGTCTCTAGCATGAACGTCCGTCGTTATCAGGGCGACTAGGATGTGACGAGGCAGGGATGCCAGATCAGGGTTAGCCACGAGCTTCGCAAGATCCTTGATGTTGTTGCTGTTGATGTTGAACTATTTTTCAAGCTCAGTAATATCATTGGCTGCAGCGCCAAGAGCGTTTTCGGTCTCTTCAGTCCATTTTATTTAGGCCATAGTGGCTACGACTTGTCCCGGGGGTGGCTTTCCGGTTCCGCTGCCGACAACCCACTGGGCACGATCTGGAGTCTAGTCATAGGTTTTGTAGCCATCATCGAGCAGTCTTGCGAGGATGCTCTTCATCTCAGATTAGACGCTTGTAAGCCAGTTTTCGACCGTCTAGTTGGTCTTTATTCCAGTCTTGAAAAAGACTTTTTCACCCTCTTTGGAGATCATGGCGATGGGCAGCTGCTGATCGTTGAGCTCAAGCTTTGTCAGACCATCGAAAATTTTATTGAGCATTCCCTAGACCTTGTCCATTTGATCAGCACCGCTGGAGGCGATGATGTCAAGGACCTCATCGAAAGAGAGGAAATAGAATCTTGGGAAAGCTACGCACTTTGTCTCCAGGACATAGTTCAACTGAGTGTTGATTTCATCAAGAATGGCGTTCTGCTCCATAAGGTCCTTGAGGAAGTCTTTTTGCTTATTACCTTCCTTGGAATTGCGTTTCTTCATAAGCGAAGCGACGGTAGATCCCCTTGTTAGCTCCAACATCAAAGTTTCCCAGAACTTGTTGATATTCTGGAACTAAGCGTGCTAAAGCGGTAGCATAGCTTTGATGTCTCCTGATTAAGGTCCAAATATTTTCTCCATGTACATCCAAGTCTTTTGCATGGTGACCCACTGGTCGTAGCATTCTTGAAAGTTGGTGAGTTTCTTCTTCATCACCTCGGAATCGCTTCTCAGCTTAGTGACGTAACGGTTTGCGAGAACCATATTGATGGCTGAGATAAGCTGGTCCAGGATGTCGTACATCTTGTCAAATTCCGTCAGCTTGTAGTACTTCTCATTGTAGGGTACAAACTTGAAGTTGATATCATTCCATTGGCTTAAGATCTGTTCGTACTCCTATTTAAGCTTAGACTCTCCAGTGGCACGGGCAGAAATAGAGCAGATTTATTCCTAAAAAGGAGTCACATTTTCTTCTAGCAGCTTCTCGAGTGTGTAGCCTTCTTCTTCAACGTTGAAAGAGGGTTTGTTGATGATCTCTCTTATCTCCTTCCAGTGGTCCTCCTTGAGGTTCTGGTTTCTCAACGCACTGACAATTGGCATTGCATCTTTGTAATTCTCAACGAGCTGCTTAAGTTCCACTTGGATCTCGTTGGGCTCCAACGCACGCTCAAGCTAGCCGGAAATCTTGCTGTACTTATCGCACTCCTTAGAGATCTCCTTATCGTTAATGTTCATGAACAAAGATTACTTGTACTTCTCAGCCAACTCTTTCCACTCAAAACGAGAATACCACAGCAGCTTGCGGTAGAAAAGCTAATCATAGCATTCTTGGACAATGTTGAATTGAGTCACACCCGTCTCGAGAGAGACTTACCACCTGTTGAACTTTTCAGAAGTCTGGGACAGCTCAGTGTATCTTAACCATTTTTCATCAAGCTCTTTGATCATCTATTGCTGGTCTGATGTAATGTCCAGATACTTTGGCTCAACTGACTGATCCTTGAGTTGTGTGACATCGGCGACGAGGGCAGGGATAAGGCGGTCAAGTTCCTTCTTGAATTTGTCCTTTTATAACTCTTCTGTTGACTCAACTTTCTAAAGCTCGTTGGTCAGATCGTTGATGATCTTTTGGGCGTTTTTTAACGATAGAGCATCGTCTTTGTTCATCACCTTCGGACCAGTGTCCCTCTCGGCAGCAATTACCTCGAGCATTTGTTCGATCAAGGAAACTGAGTCACGGTAATTTTAGAATTTCTCATTGATTTCTTTAAGGTAACCCAGTTGAACGACGAATTCTTCGACGTTGGAAGGTAGCTTCTTGATTTTTTCAGTGCTTATGTTTAACCATTAGTGTGCCTTTTAGAGGCGCTTTCTGAGTTCTTCAGGGATGTCTTTTTCAATTTTCTCGATTATCTGCTTGGGAGTTGGAAGAAGACGATCTTTTATGGCCCTAGAGTCCAGCTGTAGTAGACCGATGTCCGTTGAGGCGGGTAGTTTGGACTAGAACTGAGTGTGGTAGAACTTTAGCAGCTTCAAAGTGTTCTGCAAGGACTCAACAGGACCCTTAAGGTTCTCCAGAAGAAGCTTCGAGACGGTGAACTGCTTGTTGCGCCAGTAAATTTGGAGAAGGGGCTGAAAGCGGTAAAGGAATTAAGAGGACTTTTTGTAGGCATTATCGACAATTGTGTCGATTTCATCCTGTTTAGTTTTGTAAATTGGGTCGTTGTGGATCCATGAGTCGGGGTCCAAGTACGGGACTTCAGGGGTGTCCCAGTCGTCACCAACTGTGTCCTCCCAGTCCCAATCTTCCAAAATCGCTGAGAAGTCTTTCAACTCGATATGCTTGTTCCAACGTACGAAAGACTTCTTAATGCATCTTAGACCAGCAGTGAACGTTTTGCCGATCTCATCTTTGAATTCTTTCGCCTTAGGAGCCAGCTGGATCCATTTATCGTGGATGTTTGGAACTACCTGTCGGAACTTTTGCACGTACTCTTCGTCCATGTCGTCTACTACAGCACTTCCATCACTTTCGTCCTCCACAACTTCTGCTTCTTCCTCGATGTGAGCGATCAGGTCGAAGTCCTCAATCTTGCTCGTGCCTCTTGGTGGCAGTACGAAGTCGTCGATTGGCTCTTACTTTATCTCTTCAGGGTCAATTTCGACAGTATCGTTAAGCATCACACTGACGTAAAACAGCGGCATAAGTCCTCTAGGGGCTTGGTTGGCTTGAGGGCCAGAGTCGTCGAAGTCCATCTTTAGTATCAAGTCCAGACGTTCAGTTCCACTCTCGTCAAGCTTTTTTAGCCGCTAGATCATGTCTGCGACAGAGTTAGTGTAGATTTTGGCTAAGGACTCCATCGAGAGGAAGTCGACCAAGTAGGCAAAACGAAGGAACTTGATGCACTCCTTGCGAAGCTGGGATCGGTGACCGTAAGTCATGCCCGGCGGGAAGTTAAGCTTAGTGAAGACATCTGAGGTCTCTTTGCGTTTCATGCTGGCTGTATTTTGGTTTTAGTTCGGCTGTTGCTTGCGGGTCTCGTCGAGGTAGATTTCACCCGTGATACGGTCACGGAGTTCCTTGGTGACCTTGTTGATGCAGTCTCTCACGTTGGCTCGAGAGTTTTCTGAAATCTTCTCAATTTCAGTCTTGCATTGTTCCTGTTTGGTGAATTGGATGGCTTTGTATTCTTCTTTATTGAGAACATTTGCAGCTTTAGCGCAATTGTCTATGAACTTTTTCTGGGACATATCAAGCATCATCTTACGATGCTTAAGCAAAGCCTCGTGGAAGTGGTCTTGTAAGTAGAACAGCTTTGCCTCAAGCAGACCCGAAGCGGTACTACGCTTCTTTAGCTTGATGTTTTTCTTCCACATACGCATAAACTTCCATTTCTTGAATTGTTTGAAGAAGTCTAGGTCGCGAATGTGTTTGTATGAGTCGCGCTCTAGAAGCCACTGTCCGAGCGACAGAAACTCAACGGGGCCGTTCGGACCGTACTGGGTAATGCCCTTGCCGGAGAGTGTGTAGTATTTTTCCTGCTTGCGCCTGCCAAAAACGACGACCTGCAAGTCATACGGATTGCCCTTGTCGCTAGGATTTAAATATTGGAAAACTGTCTCTTCTTCGGTTCGGCTCTCAAGAAGCAGCTCGATGTACTTGTCGAGGTCCGTCCAAGTCTGTACTTTTTTCTCCTTCTTGTCTTTGTGCGTCTCACCCTTGTCGACATATTCGGTCGAAAGTACCAGAGTCTTTGATATGGTTGTTTCCTGCTGGGCCGCAATCGGCTCCAACAGATGCGGTGGTCGCTGTGGCAGCTTGCCTGTCAGTTTATCGACGAGGAACTTGCTGCGAGCTTTCTCCAAGTTTTGCTGTGAGAGCGAAGCGCCACCTTCGAAGCCGGCATAGACAAGCGAGGGCGGCCCTGACATTATCCTGGCAGGGTCCATGATATGTGTCTTAGCAAACTGCTGGCTGATCTTTTCCTGATATTCATTTTCGAGGGGCGCCAGCTGGTTGCTCTTACGCGTATTAAGAAGCTAACCGGTCATGCGTGGCTGGCCGATCGAGACGCCCATCCGGCCCTGAAGCTTGCGGCCGGCGACGCTCGTTGGAACTTCGGAGTTAGCCGGGATGATAACTTGCTGCTTCCTGTAATACTCCGCCTTACCTTCGCCGAGGTACTTGGCCTCCTAGGCTGCAGCGTACTGATAGCTCTGATTCAGGTTCTCGATGATAGCTGTGTTCAAGTCTTAGATCTTCTTTTTCAGCGGAGAAAGGCTTTGAATTCTATAAACGAAAATTAGCTGCCATAAGCGCCAAATTTAAAAGAAAAATTAAAAATCGTCGGTTATGATGAAATTCAAACTTACTTGCTAGAGTTCATGCGGGCTGAAAAGGGCTTTGACGAGATTTTCTCCTCGATGGGCCTTTTGACGGAGGGCATAGGGATGTTACTGATTCCGCTGTCGTAAAGGCGGCTCTTCAGAATGTTACTCTTGTTGGGGTCTGGGATATAGTTGTCTAGGTCAATCTGCAACGCAAACTCGGTTAAACAGCTGCTAACGACTTACTCTACCGGGTTATTCTCTACCAGTTGTATTGTACTCCATAAAAAAGTTCAATTAGTGTTTGACGATAAATCTGGATAAAAACGATTTACGGACTGGTGTTGACTTTACGATTTATCCATCTTAAGTATGTTTAGGTACTTGAGGTGTAGAATGAAATTGAATTATTAATTTGAAACGCATAACGCTTAAATAGGGGCTTTTCACGCCAAAACAACCAATACAATTAACATTCAAATTCACTCTGAGGGGTTTTGGGGTTTTGGGG
>Ga0169931_10009802_pt1 | contig 13759 bp, 10 predicted proteins | sample Kivu_15m_20L_FD_129675 | JGI IMG/M metagenome (GOLD analysis project Ga0169931, IMG submission 129675) | Freshwater microbial communities from Lake Kivu, Western Province, Rwanda to study Microbial Dark Matter (Phase II) - Kivu_15m_20L... | ecosystem: Environmental > Aquatic > Freshwater > Lake...
ACAACAATCAGCAAAATTTTTTTGAATTCTCGGGAAGAAAATTTTTGTTAATTTTTTCTGATTTTAAAAATTTCAGAACAAAAAGAAAATTCGAAAAGTATCAAATAGGATATAAATTCTTTTATGATGAATTCTTTCCTAGATTAAAATTAGAAACAGAAAAATTCTATTCAAATTATTTTGAAAAAAAATTCAATTCAGATTTTTCTTCCGATAATTGTATTGCCTATTTAAAATTAGTTCAAGAAATATTAGCCAGAGAAGAACAGGTGTGGAAAATATTTGATGAAGAAAAAACAAAAATAATGGAAATAATCACAGAAAAAACTCTGCTAGAAAAATTAGAATTTATTTTTAAAAAAGGAGTTCAGAAATTTCTAAAATACAATGATCACCAATCGATGGAACGAATCTATAAGTTGTTTTTTAACAATGATAATAACGAAAATAACAAAAACAAATTTTACGAAAGCTTCCAGGTGAGTTTAATAAATTATTTAAAAGAAACAGACAGCAACCTTATTAAATTCAATAATAACAGCGAAGTAGAATACATAAACTTTTACCAATACGTAGATGAACTATTTGAAAAGAAAAATAAAATTTCCGAGTTTTTAATAAATTCCTTTGAGAAAAATTCTAAAATTGAGCAAATAACTAAATTAGCGTTTGAAAAGATCATCAATAAACATGAAATCTTTTTAGAAAATTTTGTTCAATTGCTTCATGAAGAAATAAAAATTTCCATAAAAACAAAAAGCAACAAAGTAAAAGATTTTAATGAGAAATTTATAACAATTTTTAAATCAATCAATGACAAGGATTATTTTGAATTAGAGTACAGAAAATTTCTTGGAAAGAGACTTTTAAGGAATACATCAATGATAAAAGAAACTGAACATGATTTTTTTTATTTAATGAAAAAACATTCAGGTTCGAATTTCGTAAAGAAAATAGAAAATATGATCAATGACATTTACTTATCACAAGAATTAAACTTAGAATTCAGAAAATTATCGCGAAATAGAAAGAAAAAAGAAATATTAAATAATGACACTAGTACTAATTATCACCATAAACAAGCAAAATCTGATTTAGATTTCTTTAAATCCGAGGAAAACCCGCTATCTACTTATTCTAATAAGAAATTAGATTTCTATGTAAAAATCTTATCACATGATAATTGGCCTATTGAGGGAGTTACAATCAAAACAAACCGTAGAGATTCCTTTTCTTTAGTTGACATAAGTAAATCAAATAATTCTTTGACTTATTCCCTTCCTGCATTCGTTGAAATGTGCATTAATAATTTCACAATATTTTATTTGAATAAATATAAAAATAGACAGCTTGCATGGAGCTATAGCTTGTCTTGGGCGGAAGTTCAGGGAAAATTTTTAAACAATCGAAGTTATTCTTTTATTCTCTCAGCGTTACAAGTTTCAATAATTTTTCTATTCAACAAGAATTCTGTCATCTCCTACGAAGAGATTACGAAAAAGTTAAGTATAAAGGCAGAATATGATAACCTTAAAATTGTTTCAGAGAATATCTTGCCTTTGATAAAGTCCGGATTGTTACGTGTCTTAAACAAAAATTTTAAAAATTCAATTAATACTTCTGATTTCATAGAGTTGAATCGGTATTTCTACAAAGATCATAATTCAAGAATAATTTTAAATAATTCTACAAGAAAAGATAGCAGAGAACAAACAAAAATAGAAGAAAATGAAGTTTCACATTTTGTTATTGAAGATCGAAAACACCAGATCGACTCTGTTATCATAAAAATAATGAAGAGATATAGAATCATTTCATTTGACGAAATGAAAATAAAAATTTCTGAATCAGTAAAAAACTTTTTTATACCCGAAGTTAATTTAATCAAGGCAAGATTAGAAAATTTACTGGAGAGAAATTTTATAAAAAGAGATGAAAATGATTCAAGTAAATATTTATATATCTTGTAAACAATATTCTAATTATATTTACCTTTATGAAAAATATATGAATATTTATAATATTAAAATTTTTAAATTCAAAATTAAATGAATAACGAAATAGACAACAGAAAGTCTAAACCTAAATTAGTGTTAGGAAATAATTTTATTTGGCATAAACGAAAGCATAAAGAAATAAAAGAGAATTGCAATTCCAAAACAAATTTGGGAATTACAGAAAAAAGATTCAAAGTCAACCATAGCAACCAAGGACAAGTAGGGAAAATAGGAAATTCTGAGATAAAGTCTATAAGCTATCACACATGCTATTACTCCCCGATTAGCAAGGATCATGAATCAATAAACAAAGTAAATTCGTGTAAGCTTAAAGAATTTACGAATCCTAAACATTACGAAATTCATGAGATAATTAATCCTTTTTCTTCTGAATTCAAACAGGAAAATGAGCACCCTGATTCTAAATTAAATTGTACAAGAATGAACAATTTCAAAAAGAAAATGTAAAAGTTAAATTTGAGTAATTTCATAATTAAAAATTAGAAAGTCAAGTGAACAAATTATCCTGGAAGAAATGAGCAGGTTTAAATTTACTGCACAACCTTTGAAAAAGAGTTTATTTTATAAATCGAAGTTTAAGGCTAAGTCATGCTCTCATTTTGTTAAGGAGAAAGTAAGTTACATGATTTTGTTTATTTTTTAGAATGAAAAAATAAAAAAGAATAACCCTATAATTCCTAAGACTATCAAAACTAAAAGTAAGCCAGGAATAAAAATTAGAAACAAAACAGTCAGTCATAGTGAAATTATGCCTACTAAATCTCTAGATACTAAGGCCAGTTATTTCAAAAATTTATTTAAAAATGTGCACATCAATACAAAGGAACATGATTTTGTAAAAGCCCATCCTATAAATACCTTAAAAATAAAAGAAAAACTAGCAAACGATTTCACATCAAGAAAAAAAGAGGACGATATATCTCAGATCAAAAATAGTACTAATAATACCGAAATAAATCCACTTAAATCTACTCAAAATAATTTTAAGGCAAGAGTCCTCCCGAATTTTACTTACATAGAAGTTAAGAAGAGTAATAAATCGTTGACTGTCCCTAAATCTCCGGAACTAAAAACTAAAGATCGATCAAAAAGTAAATTAAAACAAAATTAATTAAAACTATATGACCTTATTATATAAAATTAATTAAATGTTAAATTTTACAATTTTGCTTATTTATTTTATAATATAATGAGTATTTTAAAATTTGAAAATTTAAATTTATTTGAAGGCAATTTAGAACATTTAAAGATAAATGACGAGTCCTGGACTAAAGTAAAATTCGTTGGAGTTAAAGGACCAAACAATTATTTAGTAGGAATCAACACTGGAAGTCTTGATGAACAGACGATCGAAGCAAGTGAAGATAAATTAAGATTTGTAATTTTACTTGATTCAAACGATCATCGAAACAGAGATGCTGACATTAAACACGAAGTCAGAATTGCTCATGATAGATATACTCCATGTGAAATATTGAATCAAAAAGGAAAATTTTATTCTATCAGATTAGATGCACAAAAAGAGTCAGAAAAATTTAAAGTCACAAAAATTATAAGAGATAATGAAATTAGAAAGATAACCCAAATTAACTTTAGTGAATTTCTTGCAAATGATTATGGTAATATTCACATAAAAATACCAAACGAGTTGAAAAATTGGACTGAATCAGATTCCTTCAAAGAATTAATAAAGAATTTATCAGAGGATTTTTCACTCTGTTTTTATTCAACCTATGTTATTGATGAACAATACCCTGAGTCAAATCAGTCAAATACTTACATACGAATTTTCTCTTACAAGAAACATTTAAATACAGTTCAATTAATTATAGAGGTTGCAATTGAAAATGAGCTTAAATTACTTAAATATGAATCAGACAAAATTTCGACACTTCAAAAATTAGAAACAGTAAAAAAAGAATTAGATAAGATTAAGAAATTCTATATAAGCAAGGAACTAGTTGGACTCTTAATAGGATCAAAAGGGGCAAACGTAAATCGCCTTAAACAAAAATATGGAGTGAATATCGTAATACAGAGTGATCTAGCTGGAGATGAAGCATTAGTTACAATCACTGGAGACAATGAAAAACATGTCGAAGATTGCGTGAAGGAATCAAAGTTTGTTAAAAAATCAGTCGAGATTAGACAGAATGCAGAGAGCAGATTAAAATCAATGATTACTGATGTTATTCAAAAATATAATCTAATTAAAATGTTCATCACAAGAGACAAATATAAAGATGAAAAGAGGGGAACTTACTACTTGCTTTACTTAAATATTATTGGTACTGAAGATTCTCTAGAAGAAGTTTTTAAATCAAAGGAAGTAACTCAGCACCTAATAAATTATTGAAAACAGAAAGCAAAAATTTCTATTTTCGTATTTAATCAAATCTAATAAAAATTTTCTTACTACTTTTAAACTCAATTATTTATAATGAATTATTTTATTTTATAAATTTTATAATATGAAATTTAATTTTATTCATAATTTCTTTTCATTCATTAAATCACAAAATCTCTTTATTTACCAACGATTATTTATGTGCGGAATGATTGGATTTTCTCTCTCATATAGAGATAAATTTATCAATAAAAAGAATATTTTATTCTCATTAGAAATACAAGAGCCAGAGTCTAATATTAAACATGTAGAATCTGATAGGAAAGATAACAATCTGTATAAGATGGAATCAGATTTGGATTTTCACATCAGAAGTTTTAAGCATTACTTAGAAAAATCATTGAGCCACGAAAAAATTAAGTTTACTTTAATAAAAGATAACGTTTCAGAATCATTGAGAATTAAAAACTCTCTAAGTTTTTATCATTTTGATAAAACGATAAAAAAATTATCCAGAGAAATCCGTAAAATAAACAAAATTTTAAGAAACTATTTGAATGTGCTTGACGACAATTTTTTAAAGCAAGTTATGTATTCGGAGTTCGATGTAAACCAAATCGTCTCACAGATTAAACAATTACAAGAAATCAAAAGCAACTCCTTTTTTTCTCAAGATGAGAAGACACAACACCATCACTCTGTTCTAGAAAATTATCTCTTTTTGTATCAGGATTTGCTAATTCTCAGATTATTTTCTGCTATTATGATAATATATAAAAACAATATAAATGAAAATAAGACTGAGAATAGAGATAATAACATTTTAACAGATGAAAATATAGAATTCATTTTAAATCACAGTAAATACAAATTGATTAAAGAATTAAAGAAGGAAGATGTAAATGAATCAGTAATATACTTTGTGAAAAGAATTTTTATAAATTATTTTGCTAAATCCAAGGATTATTTCTATTCTGATTTCATCTTAGAACTAAATAAAGGAAAAAACTTCAAACAGTTTTTCGAATTAGATTCAGTAAAAATAGACTTGAAAGATGTTGAATCAATGAAGGTAGATGACGATAGCACATTTGATTTAGATATTATATTCGTGAGTGGGTTGAATTCTGAATTTAGCAAAACATGGAGAGTGCCTAAATCTAATGAAGCTTCATCTTTAGTTGATTATTTACAATTTCTTTTATATGGAAAGAATATAGAGAAAATCTATTCTGTTCCTTCTTATGAATTATGGATACCTAAAATGTTTGAAGATAAAACATTCAAAAACAAGAATATAAGGTATCTCGTCACAAATGTTGAAACTAAGATCTTTCCAGATCAATTAAAACACTTCAACATCCCAGATTATACAATCGATGAGATTGCTGATAAAATCTGCAGCGCCTTGTCTTCTGTAGGAGTGGGTAAAAGACCCTTCTTAATAGTCTCGCACTCGATGGGAGGATTAATATCAAAAAAAGTACTTAGTAAATCAGAAGATAATAACAAATTGATAAACAACAAAAATTTAAAAGGGGTCGTGTTTTTTTCTACTCCTCATTTTGGCTCTAATATAGTTTATAATGTCCTTGATATTGCTATAAGTAAATATTTTAAATTTTTCCAAATTTTTCATACAACCTCAAGTGAATTTGGCTTACATGAAGAAGACATTAAGTCAACAGTTACTGATTTTAAATACACTAAGGCAACTAAGGAGATTTGTTTCCAATCTAAAGAAGATTTTGAGAAAGAACATAAAAATTTTAAAAACATGGGGGTGAAATATATTTGTATAAATGAAACCCATGAAACATATATTAAGGAGATAGGTGAAAATGTACATATTGTTGATCCTGAATCTTGTTATTTACCAGAGACCAAAAATTATTTTCTGAAGAATAAAATACATTCAGATGTTCAAAAATTTTCTCCTGAAAATTTCGATGAAGAGGGTTATAGAATTCTCACTCGATTTATTGAAGACTCATTTTTCAAGGACTCTGACGAACTTTTATTTTATAAGAATCGTCATTAATAGGTTAGCATTTAGATTTAATTTGATAAATTTATATTAAATTTAAAATTGTTTATTAAAAATAAAATAGCACACAAATTTCAGTACATAATAAAAATTTATTTAAATTTTTTAATTATAAATATAATGGGTAATCAAACATCAGATAACAGTCATGAAGGCGGAAACAAAAAGGCTAAATTATTAATTAATATGGAAAAAAATCATTCAAAGGATAGTTGGTTCATGAAAGAAGAAACAAGCTATAAAGGGTTTCTTTCGATTAAATCTGAATCTAGTGAAGGCCCCTCAAAGGCAGAGAAGAAAAAAGACTCTAAAGAAACTTGCGAAGAAGAAACAACAACTGAGACAGTTCAGTTAGATACTAAAGATATAAAAATCCCAACTCATTTCGAATGGAAAGAAGATGGACATGTAGTTTACGTAACAGGAAGTTTTTGCAATTGGAGTCAAAAATTTTTAATGAATAAGGTTAACAATAGATTCGAATTAAATATTGATCTAATTCGAGGCGTTTATCAATATAAATTTATCATCGATGGCACTTGGAAATTTTCAAAGCATCATCCAACCTGCAACGATGGTAAAGGGAATATAAATAATATTATCGACACCACTCAATATCCATTGCCGGTGGTAAAAGAAAAAATAATAAAATCCAGTAAAGGTCCCCCAGAAAATACTAGGGAATTAGAAATTAAGAAAGAAGCCTCCAAATTGGATGTAGAAATATATAATTCTGTTATTCCGACGAAAAATGATTTATATGTTGATGCGCTCCTATGTCCAAATAATTACAAAGAATATTACAATTTGAATCATGTATCTAACCAACATGCAATAGGAAAAGAGGAATATTTTATAAGGGAAGAAAATACTTTATTCTTCAATAATACCTCATACTGCTCCATTTCAGTTCCTCCCCACATATTTTTAAATCATCTTTCTACTCCTAGGATAAATAATAAAAAGGGGATTTTGTTTACTTCGAGTTCTCAAAGAGTAAGAAATAAATGCTGTACTATTATTTATTACAAACCTGTAAATTGAAAAGCGAAAATCAATTTTGAAATTTTATCAAAAGTTATATTTACTCAATTTAGTGCATTTCGTTACTTTATTTATTAATTTTGTTAAATCAAATTTTTATTTGTATTAACTTATTATAAGATTAAGAATTTTATATTCGTTGATAATATAATTTTTTGTTTATTCAAAATTATTTTTAATTTTAGATTCTTAATCTTAATTCTTGATATTAAATTTAAATTTATGAAACAATCATCATGAATTTTGATATTTCCTTCTTGACGTCAATCTTTTTACTTGTGTAATAACCAAGAATTTTTAATATTAGTTTGTAGTTAATCAACTTATTCCTGGAATTCTTTTCTGACATCATATTATTTAAAAATTTGATTGTAAAATAAAATGTCTCCTCTGTCACGTCTCGAGTTTCTAAAAACGAATCGATTATATGATCAAGGAATTTATGATAAATGTAATGCATAATATCGTACTCGTTTATATCCGATTTAGAATTATCCTCATTAGAGAAAATTCTTTTTACCAATGAATTATTTAGCTGATGAGTATATATTCGGACATCACAAAAAACTCCAAATGGTTCATTATAATCTCTGCTATTCCCTATGTACTGTATGGTCTGTGGAAGAATAATTTTCTCCTTTTCATATCTTTTGACTTCATTTCCATTAACATACCAAATAAGAGTACGCTGTTCATTTATTTCAACTGCCGAGCTTTTGTTCTTTGGTCCTGCTTTTATTCCATATGTCATTGCAACATGAATCCATTTCTTAGAGTACTCTTGATCATTCAAATCGATTCCTGAATCAATAAATTTTCCTTCGGTTGTAAAACAGCCTAATTTTGATTTCGAAGCGTCAACTACAATCAAACCTCCAATGCCTGAAGGATCTTGCAACAAAACATGCCAGTTTTTTGAATTTATGACTGGGTTGAAGAATCTGAAGCTGATAGTGAATGTGTTTCCTAAATGAAGTTTTTTAGGAAGAATAAGCACATGTTCTCCGTAGAATATGACTCCCATTTTGTCTGCATAGGATTTTACCTATATATATAATTAATTAAATTACTTTTAGATAGGGTGGAAATAATATTCTCTCTTTATCTGGATTGTCTTGATCCCAATCAGTTTCTTCATTTTTGTACTTCAACAACAAATCGGAATAATTGGAATTATCAACGTGAACTTTTTTGGAATCGAATTTAAGCCAGAGCAAGGTATTCTCTGCGAAAGTCGTAAGTGTACAAAACAATCTTAGACATTCTCTATTCACAATAATGGAAGATTTAAATTCTTTGAAGATCAAATTTTTAATTTCTTCTATTAACCTCTTTATAGTTTCTATCACCGCCTTGTGATTTCTTTTGTAGTTTAAGAGTCTGTTTATAGCATACAGAAGTTTATGAAGGATATCATGATCTGTCTTGTATTGCTTAAGGTAATCAAATAAAATTTCTAAATTTTTAATTTCTTCTGATTCTTCTTTATCAGCTGCTTCTAAATCACCTCGCTTCTTTCCAATTTCAAATTTCCCATCTGGATTGTTTATAAGACGGGCTATGACAATCTGAACGGTGTACTTTGATAAATAATTGTAATTATTGTGATTTCCAAATTCATTTATTAACAAGTCGTTTTCTTTTAAGAAAGATTCAAAATTTGATAAGGTGTATCCATTAGATTCCTCATTGTTTATAGATTTAATAAAATTCAGATTATCAATTATAGAGAAATCTTTTGAATTTATATCTTCAGGTTTAATGTCATCAAAAAAATTGGGATTATTTTGTAAGAGAATATTTTTGGAGTTTTTGTATTCATTAGTCATCATTAAATTTATAAAAATAGACATAAGCAATCCAAATTCTAACAAGGTCTTAAAAAATAATTTTTTTGATTCTTCACAAGATGTTTCTACTATTTGAATATTCTCAACAATTTTGTCATAAAATTCAGCATCAAGAGTTTTTCTATTTTCGTCGATCAAATTTTCTTTTTGTTTAGCCAAAACTTCATAAATAGAATAAACCCTTTTAAGATCTTTAAAAACAATCTGTAATCTTAAATGTAAAAAGTTTATAATCTGAGTGTTCTTATTTTTCAGCGCCTTCATTTTACAATCGTTGAAATAAGTGAAAACATTCATTGTTTTCAAGATTTCTAATTTATACTTAGGATGATATACATGAAAGAGAAAAATCACTGCATCAAAATATTTTCTGAAATAATCTGTGTGAAAAATTAGACTAAAAGTCTTCTCGTCAGAAATGACATCAAAGATTCTATAGAAAATCTCTAAGTATTCGATTCTTCTTAAAAAGACAGGGTCATTTTCCTTAAATTTTGAAATTTTAAAAGTTTCAGCTATATAAAATTTCATAAACCTCTGAGTTGGTTTAATCATTTCTAAGCTATTCAAGCATTCCCAATTCTGTTGTACAGCTGAAATAACGAAAAAGAGCATAGAAATCAGAAATTTTATATCTTGATTTTTCACATCAATAAAAATTTGAAAAATTTTCTCCTCGATTTTTTTGTTTGTGGCATGGAACAAATTAAAATTTTCAAAACATTCTTGATTAAGAGAGTTTATGTAAAAATTTAATAGGAATTTTAAAGTTTCAATAACAATATCATCAGCTGCTTTTAAATCTATTATGTAAAATGAATGCTCAACTTCCCTTTCTGAATTGATGAATTGATTATAGATAACAAAATCAAACTGAGCAAGTAAGTTGAAACACTCGATGATAATTTTTTGCATTTCGAATGTAACAGTATTGTCTAATTTTGTTAGATCTTCAGACATTTTTGTGAAAACTTTAGAGTTGTAATATTCATTCTATTCATATGAATTAATTATTCTTACAATAGTTAATTTCACGATATTTAAAAATTCTTTGTTTTTAGGAGCTTGCGAATCCCTTCCAAAATTTCCGTAGAGATTTCTGAAAATAATAAGAATTACCTTCAAAAAATTTAGCAAGCTTAATTTTATTTCTTTATCTTTACAGAATATAGGGTCGATCAACATTTTCGCAACTGTCGACATTTTACGAAGTCCCGTCAAATTTTGTATAATTAAATTCTCATCTGAATTTATATAATTAACAATGTCATTGAAGAGTTTCAGCAATTTATGATAAAATATCAAACTTTGCTTAAGTTCATTTACTTGTATCATGTTGCATAATTCTTCTAAAGAATTTTTAACGAAGAAGAATAAAAATTCTTTCTCTTTTACTAATAAAAAATAAAAATTAAAATGATTACTTAAATATGAATAAATGTCTAGGAGAATCACGTAAATATCCTTATCTGTAAAATTGATTTTAATACAAAAAGTTATCATATTACAAAACTTCCAAGACTTCATCATTGACTTTTCATTCTCAATATTATCAATTTGATCTCTCATATTGGAATAATCTGTCATCTTATTTATATCCGTTTCTTTATGTTCATAAAAGATGGAATTTTTGTCGTTTTTTAAATTCCTGTAATAATAATTGTCCTGATTAAAAAGAGTTAAAATATTTTCTAATTTCTCACGAATTTCTTTTTGTTCTAATAAGTTTATACTAGTAGTGTCAAATTCTGTGACAAATTTTTCTAAGTTGTATTTGCCTGATTTGTTTCCCATTAGATTTATTATATTTTAATATAATTTATTAAATGAATGGGAATTTTTTAAACAGCGATTTAATTTACAAAATTGAGGAAGAAGATTTAATTGTCAGAGAAAATGAAAACACAACAAATAATGAGCTCAATAGTATTTGTGTATTTGATTCAGAGTATCTGGATTTTAAAGTTGATTTTGTTATTATTAAATCCGATGATATTCTAGAAAAAGAAATTACCGAAAGAATAAAAGCGAGCAATTTCTACTTACCTGCTTTACTGGGAGTTTGTAATTATTCTTCTCTTGGTAATGGATTAGTTTTAGAAAAAGTCAAAGGAAAATCTCTGCATACTCTCATCTACAACAATGAGATAAATTTCGAAGAAAGGATTGAAATTATTTATAGCCTAATTTCTATGTTCGATTTCAGCAATTCAAGAAATTTGTATTTTAAAAATCTAATTTTAAAGGATTTGGTATATGATAAAAAATCAGACAGAATCTTCCTTAATAAATGTCCTATTAACAATAATGAAAATTATTACAGTAACGAGCAATTGACAAATCTTCCTCCCGAATATCCTAAAATGAATGAAGGATCGACCAAATCGGAAACTTGCGAACCTTATAATGACATATCAGTTAATGTTAATGAAAATTCTAATTCTTGGATATTGGGATTACTCATAGCTGAAATATTGGAAGGGAAACATATTTTATTCAATGGAAAGGAAAGTAAGCGAGAAATTTTGAAAATACTTTCTATCCTAGATAATAACTCAATTTTTAAGAAAATAAATAGCCTATCTTATAATCAATATTTGAAAAACGTAATGAAAAAACTTTTGAAAGTTGATCCTAAACAAAGAAGTAATTCAAAGCTTATAAAACAGAAATTCAATAAAAATCTGATTTTGAGCTTTTCGAAAAATTTAAAATCAAAAGTAAAGGAAGATTTTAACGACACTGCATTTCTCATTAAAAACGAAGCATCCTTAATGGATTTATCCAGAGATTTGAATTTTAACGTGACTATTAATAATGACACTGTATGCAACAAAAGAAAATTCAGTGAGGAAATAAATTTTGAAACAGAATGTAATATAGTTGTCAAGAGTGTTTTCAATAATGAAGTAATTATTCAGGAGAACATTATAAAAGAGGATATTTTTATCAATGAAAATATTGATCAAACTGAAGTCACAGCAATTTCTTTGAAAATTAATAAGGAAGAGAACTTAGATGTTCAAGATAAGGTTGTTGAAAAATTTGGCGACATCTTTAATTTTACTCCTAAAGACAATAAGAACGATGAATTATATGGACTAAAAGAAATATTTGAGAAAAAAGAAGACAATATAAATTACGAAGCTAGCAATAAGACTGAAATTCTAGACGAGGAAACTAGAAATGTCCCTGAAAGTCAATTTATTGATGTAAATGAAACAAACAACGAGAATCTAATTGAGGAAATACAAATCAAGCTAGGTGATAAAGAAAATCATGAAAATAAATCCATCCGTGATTCGAGTAGAGATATTATAGAACTAAACAAAAGTAAACCATTTTTAATTATTTAGTTTTTACAAAGCCTGTGAAAACTATCACCGACAGATTAGAAGAACTAGCAAATGATTATCAGATAACTAGCTCTGAAAGATATCTCGAAGAGATTGAAGATATCCTAAATTGTTCTTCAGAAAATTTAAGAACAGAAATCAACTTGGATTCGATCTCTAAAAATTTATGGGATACCCTTATGATAATTGCATTTAAGCATCTAGAAAATGACGATTTAAAGTCACATTACGCATTGTCTTCAATACTCTACACAAGTGTGGATAAGATTTATTCAGACAATATTTTAAATATAGCATTGGCTAAATTTCATTATGCGAAGTGTATGAAAGATTACTCATGCAATTATTCTCTTTCCCTTAATTTATTTCTCGAGTCTATCAATCTTTTAGAAAAAGTAAATGAAGCTGATTCCAAAATCGGAATACAAGTGAAATTTTTCCTGGGTAATTTATACACGGATATGGGAATGAGCGATGAAAGCATAGCTATTCTCAGAGATGTTTTAAATAAACAAATAAATTTATTTACAGAGCAACATTCCTTCACTGCAAGGACTTATAATTGTCTAGGAATAGCTGAAGATAATAGATGTAATTACAGACAAGCAAGAGAATATTATCAAAAATCCTATACAATATTTAAACTCCTTTCGTATGGGTTAGAAACAATTGACAGCGCTAAAGTTTTAAATAATCTTGCTGGCATTTATTTCAAATGGGATGATTTCACTTCGTCTATAAAATTTTATTTAAAAGTCCTTGAAGTTTATTTGAATAAATATGGTGAAAACTGCTCTTATGTTGGAGTTACTTATTATAATCTTGGAAATTGTTATTTAATGATCAACAATGATGATAAAGCAATGGAATATTTAAAAAAATCAAAAGAGATATTTACTAAAGAACTTGGAGCCTCTCATCCACAAACAGCAATGAGTTGTAAAAATTTAGGAGATTTGTATTATACTTTAAATGAAGATAAAAATGCACTGGAGCTTTATTCCCAATGTATCAATACATTCTTAGAAAAATTTGGAGAAGATCATGATCTATATGTAACAACATTAGCAAAAATAAAAAAATTGAAAACCTAATTA
>Ga0169931_10009804_pt1 | contig 13758 bp, 12 predicted proteins | sample Kivu_15m_20L_FD_129675 | JGI IMG/M metagenome (GOLD analysis project Ga0169931, IMG submission 129675) | Freshwater microbial communities from Lake Kivu, Western Province, Rwanda to study Microbial Dark Matter (Phase II) - Kivu_15m_20L... | ecosystem: Environmental > Aquatic > Freshwater > Lake...
GGCCTGCAGCCAGGGCAGCAACAAACCGGTGCCCAGCAACTGCTCCAGCAGGGCCGGCTCGGGCCAGTGCAAGTGCAGCGGTTCAGACTTAGCGATGGGGGCAAGATCAGACAACGCTAAGTAGCAGCCACTGCGGCCAATCTGATCACGCCGCGCCAGCCCTGCCAAACCACCCCCATGCCCACCCCGGCGGCCAACGGCCAACACCACACCGAGGCGCTCTGGCAGCAGACGTGTCTGGCCCTGCAGCAACAGGCCTGGCCCGAAGCCGAGGGCCTGCTGTGGCGCCTGTGGAGCCTGGCGACGGCGCCGGGCTGGGAGCTGCGCGATGCGCTGGGCTACTGCCTGCTGATGCAGGGCAGCTACGGCCTGGCCGAGCATATACTGCGCCCTGCGCTTGAGGCCGGCGATCGCAGTTTCTGGGTGAGCCACAAACTCGGCGATGCCCTGCGCGGTCTCAACCGCCCCAGCGAGGCCGCCGCGCTATACCGGCGCAGTGCCGCCGAAGGCTCAGACAGCCCGCTCACGGCGCGCAACCTGCTGCAGGTGTTGCAGCAGCTGGGTCCTGACCACGGCCTCGAGCAGCTGGCGCGATGGCAGCAGGCCACCGACACCCCGGCAGCGTTCTGGGCCGGGGCCTGCGAGGCGGCGCTGCTGCTGCCCACACTCGAGGTGGCGCAGTGGCTGTGGCGGCACGGCCGCAGCGATGGCCCCTGCAGGCGGCGGCTGCTAGAGGCCGCTTGCTATGGCCTCGAGCTTGATCGCTGCTGGCAGATCCTGGGCACCACGGCTGCGCCCACGGCCTGGGAACGGGCCCTCAGCCAACGGCTTCAGGGCCTGGGGCTTCTGGCAACAGATGCGAGCCCAGCCGCTGGCGAATGATGCCCGCCAACCGTTGCGGGGCTAGCCGCTCGCGCACGGCCTGCCGGCCCCGTTCCCCCAGGGCGTCAGCGGCCCGGCGATCGGCCGCCAGCTGGACCATGGCCGCCGCCGCCGCGTCGCCATCGGGCTCGGCCCAGGTGGCGCCAGCCGGGTAGTCACCCGCCGTCGCGGGCAGGGCGACCGGCTGCCAGGGGATCAGGGCGGCACAGCCCGGCAGGCAGAAGTCGAGGTTGCCCGAATACCCGGTGGCGATCACCGGCACCCCCAGGGCCATGGCTTCGGCCATCACCAGACCGAAGCCCTCGGCGCGGTGCAGGCTGACCAGGGCATCGGCGCTCACCCAGAGCTGCTCGTACTGCTCGGGGGCCAGCAGCGCCTCGATCCAGTGAATGCGTGGATCGGCCCCGGCCAGGGCGCGCAGCCGGGCGGCCTGGGGGGCAAACTGCTCGGCACTGCTGGCCTTGATCAGCAGTTCGACCGGTGGATCACCGCGGCGCCCCAGCGGGAAGGCCCGCTGAAACGCGGCGATGACGCCCGCGGGGTTCTTGCGCTCCGGAGTGCTCCAGTAATCGAACAGGGTCAGAAAGCGAAACACGCCCCCGCCGGGCGGTTGCCCTGAGCGGGCGGCCAGGCGGCGCCGGCGCAGGGCCTCGAGCCGCGGCCAGTCGGGCAGGTGGGGCAGCGCCACCACCGGCAGCGGCGCCCGCTGGGCCAGGGCCTGGGCCGTGAAGCTGCTGGGACACCAGATTTCGTCATAGCCCCTGAAATGTTGCTGCCAGCCCTCGGGAAACTGCTCCAGCTCCCAGGCCCAGTAGCCGATCCGAATCGGTGCCTGCAGGGCGCTGGGGTCGAGCAGCGCAGGCATCTGCTCAAGAATGTTGGGGTTGGTGTGGACCAGATCGACCTGCACCGGCTCGTTCTGCGCCAAGCCCGGAGCCCACAGGTCTGATGCTGCGTCCAGCGGCGGATGGGTGGGCAGGGCCAGGTCGACCGGCAGCACGCGACACCCGGCCTCTTTCAGGGCCCGGCAGGTGGCCTGGGCACCGCCGGCAAGGCCGAAGGCGGCCCGCAGATGGCCATAAACGCGAATACCGATATGCACGAAATCGCTGTTCGCTGGTGTTGCAGAACGTCTGCAGGCAAATTGTTACCTATGCAGCGATGGCCAGGGGTCAGATCAGCCGCGGTTTCCCCACCTCTGTCTAGCTGGACCCTGCTGGAGGAGTCCCGCCAGTTGCGTGAACAGCTGCACCGACGGCATCGCGGCCCCTGGCCTGAGGCCCTGCAGTTGGTGGCCGCCCTGCAGGCCGAGGTGGGTCTGCCACTCGATCAGTTGCACCGGTACATGGGGCCGTTTCGGCTATTTCGACAGGGACGTGATCAGCACACCCCGTTTCATCAGCAGCTGTATGCGGCACACCACCGGGTGAGCGATCTGTTTGAGGCGCTCGCCGCACGCGTGGTGCGCGAGGTGATCGGCGAACCGTGTTATGTGCAGCAGATCCCCACCTACCGCTATGGACTGCCGGGCAACCGCTGGGTGGGCAGCTTTCATCACGATTGCGACTTCGGCCATCCGCCCTTTGAGCTCAATGCGGTGCTGGCGCTGACACCGATGCACCAGTCGGCGGCCCTGCAGGTGGAGACGGCGCCCGGCAACTATCGCTACGCACCGCTCGAGCTCGAAACGGCCGAGCTGGCGCTGTTCAACCACATGGAGCGTCGCCACGGCTGCCGCCGCAATCGCGAAGGCGTCTCGGTGTGCAGCCTCGACGTGCGCTTTGTGCCGCTGCGGTTTGCCGCCGCAGCTTTTGACACCCCCCGGCACAGCCTCAACACCGGCGTGACCATGACCCCCGGCGGCTACTTCAGCGCCCAGCCGCTGCCGGGCCGCTGATGGGGGCCCGCAGCCTGATGTGGCGTGAGCTGCGCCGCCGGTACCAGGACTGGAACCGCTGGCAGCAGCAGACCGTGGCCCCGCTGGCGGCACCGCTGCAACGGTGCTGGCAACAGCGCCAGCTCACCCAGATCCGCACCCTGGCGCGGGTGAAGCAGCTGTACTGGCATGGCTGCCCCCGACCGCCGCAGCGCCTGGCGCTGCTGTGCCACTACGCCCCGCAGGGACGGCTGCAGCGGTGCATGCGGCGCCTGCTCGACGATCTGCAGCAGCGGGGCTGGAGCGTGCTGGTGCTCAGCAGCGGCCTCGATACCGATGGGCTGTCCTGGTGCCGGCAACGTCAGATCGCGGTGCTGCTGCGGCGCAACCAGGGCCGCGACTTCGGCGCCTTTCAAGATGGCTGGCTGGCCCTGGCCCACGAGGGTCTGGTCAACGGGATGGAACAGCTGCTGCTGCTCAACGACAGCGTCTACCCGGTGGTCGACCTGGAAGCCAGCAGCTGGCCCCGTTTTCTGGTGGGCGACCCCGCGGCGGTGGTGGGCTTCAGCGACTCGTTTCAGAACGGCTACCACCTGCAGAGCTATGCCCTGCACATACCGGCGCGGGTGCTGCAGCAACCCTGGTGGCACCAGTTTTGGTGGTGCTATCCCGGCTGGGGCGGCACCGCGGTGGCGATTCGCGATGGCGAGATCGGCCTGTCGCAGCTGCTGCTGCACCAGGGGGTGCCCCTGATGGCCCTGCACGGGGTGGTAGCCCTGCGGGCCTGGCTGACCAGCGCCGCCCTGCATGAGTGCCTGCTGGCCCTGTGCTCGGCCCCGGCGGCCGAGCTGCTGCTGCGCCAGCTGCTGGAGAGCCGCGACCAGTCGATCATCCATCTCTCACCCAGTCATCAGCTGGCGATCCCGCTGCTGCTGCAGGGCTTTCCGTTCATCAAGCGGGACCTGCTCGAGTCGAACGAAAGCCGCTGCCTCGACCCGCTGCTGCTGACGGGGGGCGCACCGCAGTGGCTCGACCCGGTCGAGCTGGTCGACTTTTTGCGGCCGCCGATCATCGGCTACAAGCTGTAGCCGCCACCTAGAGCCAGCGAATCACCGCCATGCGGCGGCGATCGATCCAGGCCAGCAGCACCAGCACCAGCAGCAGCTGCACCGCCAGCACGCCCAGCTGCGGACCCCAGTGGACCGTGCCCAGAAAGGGATCACGGGCCAGGCGCACCCAGCCATAGAGGGGATTGAGCCGGGTGACCCAGGCCAGGGCGCCCAGGCTCTGGCGGTAAAACAGGATCGGCGAGGCCAGAAAGCCGATCTGCAGCAGAATCGGCACCAGCTGGGGCAGGTCGGCCACGGCCACCGCCAGGGGGCTCACCAGCAGCGCCAGCCACAGGCAGCCCAGCAGCAGGTTGAGCAGGCCCAACCAGCCACCCTGCAGCAGGCGCAGCCACACCACCGGGTCAACCAGGCCGATCACCACCAGCAGCAACGACAGGGCCATCACCAACCCAAACACAGTGGTGAGCCACTCTTCGAGCACCACCACCCCCAGGGGCAGCGGCTGGTTGAGCAGGCGCTCGCGGGCCCGCTCCATGAGCGTGCAGCTGCCGGTGATGCTGCCCGCCAGGGTCGACCAGCTCACCAACCCCAGCGCCACATAGACCCAGTAGGCGGGCCAGTCGTTCACCCGGGTGATGGTGCCGTAAATCGTGCCGAGCACCGCCACCGACAGCAGGCTGGAGAGGCCGATCCAGCCGCTGCCGATGAGCGTGCGGGCAAATTGCACCGTCAGGCGCAGCCAGGCGGCATAGGCCAGCGCCGGCAGCTGCCGCTGGTAGGTCGACCAGTGGGCCGACCAGTGGGCCAGGAGCCCCCTCATGGGAGCAGGCCCTCGTAAAGCTGCAGGGCCCTGAACAGGCTGCCATCAAAGCGGATGCGGCCCTGCTCCAAAATGATGCCGCGGCTGCAATAGCGCTGCAGCAGGTCGACCGCGTGCGAGGCCAGCACCAGGGTGCCGGCTGCGGCAATAAACGCGTCGATCCGGGCCCGGGCCTTGTGCTGAAACCATTGATCGCCGGCCACCAGGCCCTCGTCGAGGGCCAAGCCGCTGAGCTGGCGGCTGGTGATCAGGGCAAACGAAAGGCGGGTCTGCATCCCCTGCGACCAGGTCTTGATGGGGGTGGCCAGGGCTTCGCCCAGCTCGGTGAATGCCTCGATCTGCTGCACAAAGTCGGGCCAGTCGCGGTGGGCGCTCTGATGCAGCAGATAGCTGTAGTAACAGACCTGCAGGCCACTGAGCTCGCGACTGTGGCCCAGCGACTGGTCGATGATCGGCTCCAGCCAGGGGCCGCGGCGCTGCAGGGTGCCGGCGGTGGGGGCATAGATGCCGCTCAGCAAGCGCAGCAGGGTGGTCTTGCCGCTGCCGTTGTGGCCCAGCAGGGCGATGCGCTCGCCGGGTTCGATGACCAGGTCAAGGCCATCGAGGGCCAGGGCACGGCGCCCCGAGCGCCGCCCCAGGGCCAGGGCCCGCAGCGATCGGCGCTGGGCGCGGCCGCGCAGATCGACGCACACCCCCTGCAGCGCAAACGTCGGATTCACGGCCGGCCGGCTGGTGCCCGGCTCCAGCCGGCTCAGATCGGCCTCCCCCAGCAAGCGGGTCTGGGCGGGCACGCCGCGGCGCTCGCGCTCGAGGGCACGGCCCAGCTGCTGGCGGCGGGTGGTCTCGATGGCCAGCAACTGCTGGCCCAAGCGGGGCTCGCGGTTGATCAGGGCATCGACCGCGGCCACCAGCGCCGGCTCCACCTGCCCCAGCGTGGGGGCGGCGAGCAACCCCTCGTAAAAGCGCAGGGCGAGATCCTGCCAGGGACTATCGACGCCTTCGAGCTGTTCGGGCAGCCGGGGCAGCGGCCGCGGGGCGATCAGATCGGGCGGCGGGGCCTTGGGCAGCAGCGCTCCCAGCGGCGGGGCAGCCAACTCGGCCGCTGGGTCATGCAACAGGCGCTCAAAGCCCAGCAGCGGCCAGCGGCGACGGGGGTCGTCGGGCGTCTGGGGCAGCAGTTCGAGGTTGTGCCGCAACCACAGCGCCAGGGCCTTGATCGGGTGCATGTCGTCGCGGTAGCCGATCGAGCGCACGACAGCAAAGGGATGGCGCACGATCGCCACCCCCAGCTGCTGTAGCGCGGGGGGCATGACCTGCCGCCAGCTCGCCCAGGTGCGGCACAAGCGCGGATCCTTGAGGGCCAGCAAGCCAGCGGCGGGCACGGCGTCCAGCCAACCCCGGAGGCTCAGTTGGCATTCACGCGCCAGGCCCGCATCCGGCAGGGGGTCGACGCTGGCCTGCAGGGGCCAGGTGCCGTCCCAGGGGCTGCCGCTGCGGGCCAGCAGGGCCTCATTGAGGGCCACAAAATCGGCCGACTCCTGGAAGCCATCGGGGTTGTCGGCCGCTGGCGGCAACAGGTTGGGCGGTAGCTGCACGCCGCAGCGCCCCAGGCAGCGCACCAGCAGCGAGGTACCGCTGCGGTGCATGCCCAGCACCCACAGCGGCCTTGCGCCCTGCGAACCGATCAGATGAACTGAATGTCTTCGTCGCGGAAGACCTCGCCCTGGCTCACGATCGTGGTGGTGCCGCTCTGGGCGCCGCTCAAGGTGATCACGATCTGTTTGGTGCCCTTGCCGGTGATCGTGACCAAGCCCTGGAGGTTCTTGGCGATCTGGATCTTGTCGGAACCGCTGGTTCTGAAGTCGGAAATCGTTTTGGTGAAGGCACCTTGCAGCTGGTCAACGGTCAGATAGACGATGTCGTTGCCCTGGCCAAGGGTGACCTGATCGTTGCCGGTGCCGGTGCGCACGATGTCGTTGCCGGCTCCGGCATTGATGACATCGTTGCCGGCGCCGGCGCGGATGAAGTCGATGCCCGAGCTGCCCTGAATCTCGTCGTTGCCGGCGCCGGTGTGGATGTAGGTGTCAGGGGTGCCGCTGAAGGTGCCGGGGGGGGCATTGTCGGCGATGGTGCCGACGCCGCCACCGGTGCCGGCGAGGCTGACGTTGCCACTGACCTTGGCCCCGCCGATGTTGGCGCCAACAAGGTTGACGACCTTGCTGCCGGTGCTGTCGTCTTGGGCCTGGATCACCGCCCCACCCATGCCGAGGGGGTTGCCGTTGGCGTCACGGGCAATGCCAATGTTGATATTGCCGGTGTCAAGAACGACCTGAGCTTTCTGGGTACCGACCGCCAGGGTGCCGTCACCTGTGACGACCACAGGGCTGGACGCAGCTGCAGCGTCGGTGACCACCACTGCTGGTGAGTTGGGCAGGAACTGAAGGGTTGAACCGGCCACCGGTTGCACGGTGTTCGCCGTAACCGTAACGGGCGCAACGGTAGGAATTGCAAACGACACGCTGTGACCGGCAAATCAATGCCTTTAAATCTACAACACAAGGCTGTAAATCCACCGCATTCAGCATCAGCATTCGCGCATGAATGCAGCCTCTGAATAACAATCCCCTTAATCTGACTAGATCGTCCATCCTTCAGGGCCCCGGCGCCAGAGGCGGCCCCCCTTGAGCCCGGGCGGCGACGCGCCAGCCCGACGGGGCGGCCGGGCCAGGGCCAACACGTCGACCGCGCCGTGCAGCCCCGCCTCCCAGTGGGGCCAGCTGCGCAGTTCAGGCCCACCTGAGGCAGGCAACAACCGCTCAAGGTTGCGGGCCTGCAGCAGCGGTTCGGGGCTGGCCAGCAGCCAGATCAATCGCAGCTCAGCCCTCGCGGCGGCATCGTGCAGCAGGGCAGCCAGCGCAAGGCCATCGCTGTCGGCCCAGAGCACCAACTGCTGGGCCCCGCCGGCAGCCGCCGGGGGCAACAGGGCCACCGGCCCGCGGGCACCCAGGGCGCCCAGGGTCTGGGGCGGCAACAGGCCCGCCAGCGGCTGCAGCCAGCGCTGCTGCCGCCGCTGCCAGGGGGCGGGCAGGGGCTCGCCCGCCTGCAGGGCCAGCGAGCCGCGGGCACCCAGGGCCAGCAGCGCCTGGCGCAGCAGCTGGGGCGCCCAGGCATGGCCAGGGTCGCGCGCCAGCACCTGGCGGGTGTAGTGCACCGCAGTCGCCGGCTGCTGCTCGCGCAGGGCCTGGCGTGCCAGCCGCATCATGGGCGGCAGCTGGTCGGGCTCCTGCAGCAAGCTGTGTCGCCACCAGTGGGCGGCGGCGGCCCAGCGCCCGTCCTGCTCCAGCAGGTGGGCCAGGGCATTGGCGAGCCCCGGGCTGATCGTGCGCTCGGCCTGGCTGTGGTGGGCCAGCAAGCGTTCGAGCAGGGCCAGGGCCAGGGCCGGGCGCTCGGCCCGCTTCCAGCTGCCGGCCAGGGCCAGCAGGCGCGCCTCGGGCAGCGGCGGTGGGTCGGCCAGCAGGTCCTGCTGCAGGGCCTGGGCCGGTTCCAGGGCCCCCTGCTCCAGCAGCAGGGCCAGGCGATCCCAGCCGGCGGCGTGGCCGGCCAACAGGCGTTCGGCCTGATCAAGCTCCCCCAAGGCCATCCAGAGCTGGGCCAGGGCCTGCTGCAGCTCGGCCTGGGGCGGCGGCATCAGGCTCCAGAGCTGCCAGCGGGCAGCCGCTTCGGCATCGCCGCAGCGGCGCCGCCAGCGCGAGACCCGCTCAAACCACGCTGGCAGGGGCTCGGCGGCGGCCAGCCCCAGCAGAGCTTCGCGCAAGGCAGGGTCAGTCATGGGGTGTCGAGCCAGGCGGCCAGGGCCTCGGCGGCTGGGCTGGCGCCAGACCGCAGATCGATCGGAAACGCCAGGGGGCCTTCATAGAGCAGGTCCTGCAGGGGCCAGGGGGTGGGGGCCGCGTCGAGGCCGCGGTGCCGCAGGCCGCGGCGCGCCACCAGCGGCGCGAAATAGGGCGGCCTGTAAGCGGGGTTGGCCAGCTCGAGCAGCATGGCCCCCGCCGGCGCCGCGATCAGGTTGGCCATGGCAGCGCCGTGGGGGGCCACCAGCCGGCCAGCGGCGGCCACGGCCTGCAGCTGGCCCGTCACCGGCCCGTGGGGCAGGTGGGCCAAGCCCGTGCCGGGAAGCCCCAGCACCGGGCGGCGGGGGCCCAGCGGCCGGGGCAGCAGCAGGGGCGGCCCAGCTGAAGCTGGGGCTGGCGAAGCTGGGGCTGGCGAAGCTGGGGCTGGCGGCACGGCCCAGAACGCCTCGAGCCAGGCCAGGCTGGCCTGGGCTGGCTGGCCAAACCCGCTGGCAAAGCCCGGCACCAGCAGCAGCTCGGCCTGCAGATGCGGCACCTGATGCGCTTCGATCAGCCGCTCGGGGCCGATGCCCAGCCTGGCCAGCGACTCGGCCACCCAGGGGGACGAACCGCCGTTGTGCCACAGCCTGAGATCGGGCCACTGGGCCAGCAACTGGGGCCAGCAGCGCCCCAGCCGCGGCAGCAGCTCGAGCATCCAGTGGTAGTAGAGCTCGCCCGAGAGCTCGGCCACCGCCAGCACCGGGCCGCGGTGGGGCACCGCGGCCGGCAGTCCTGCCGCCGGGGTGGCCTCGAGCCAGGCCAGCTGGCGCAGCGCCTCGGCCTCGAGCGCGTCGTTGTGGGGGCAGCAGGGCCAGGGCCAGGGGTAGCGGCGGCACAGGGGGGCCACATAGCGGCCCTGGGCGTCCTGCACGGCTACCCCATGGCTGTGGCCCCAGGGGTTGGTGTGGCGCTGCAGCCAGCAGCGACCCTGGGGCAGCGACCACAGCCGCAGGTCTCGATCGGCGGGCGCCGGCCGGGCCTGGCAGCTCGCGCAGGCCTGGGCCTGGCAGGGCAGGGCGGGCCAGGGCTCCTGGTCAGTGGGCCCCAGCGGCTCCTGCTGCGGCTCTGGTGCCAGCAGGGCCGCGCCAGTCACGAACCCCATGCGCCGGTAGAGCCCGGCCAGCTGGCGGGCCAGGCGGGGGTCGGGGCCACAGCTCCAGGCCCGCTCGCTGTGCTGCAGGGCCCGGCCCGGGGCTTCGCTGCGGCACAGGGCGCCCCAGTCGCGCAGCAATGCCCCCAGAGCGGCCACCTCGGCCTCGCCCGGCTCGCCGTGCAGCAGGCCGTGCAGCAGGGTCAGGGCCTGGCGCCGCAACGGCGCCAGGGGGTCGGCGGCCAGGGCCGCTGCGGCAGCTTCGAGATGGGCCTGCACCGCGGCGCGCTCGTCCAGGAGCAACTGCCGCCACTGCCCCAGCGCCTGGCGCGGACGGCCCTGCTCGAGATCCAGCAGGGCCTGGCGGTGGCAAGCTTCGCTGCTCATGGCTGCAGCAGGGCCTCGGCCCGGGCCCAAAAGGGCGAGGCCCGCAGCGCCGCCGCGTCAAACGGCGCACCAACCCTGGCGGCACTGCGGGCAAACACCTCAAGCAGATGCACCGGCCGGCGCACGGCCGGCCAGGGGCAGCTGCGGCCGCAACGGGCCAGCAGGGCTTCGGCAGTCGCGCCGGCCTGCTGCGACCAGGCCAGCCACACACACCAACTGAGGGTGGCGTAGTGCAGCTCGGCGGCCTCGGCGGCCGGCAGCAGCGGCAAATGGCGCTCGACAACCTGCAGCAGGCCGTCGACCTGGGCCGGCAGGTCGCGGCTGGCCGCCGCCGGGTGCACGCGGTAGCGCACCAGGGGCTGGGGAATCCAGGCGCCGGCGTGGCCAGCGGTCGCCAGGCGCAGCAGCAGGTCCACGTCTTCGGCCTGGCGCAGGTTGGCGTCAAAGCCGCCCACGGCCTCCAGGGCACTGCGGCGCACTGTCCAGGCGCTGGGCAGCACGGCCTTGTGGTTGAGCGCCTCACGCAGGCCGAAGCCCGCCCCCTCCAGCCAGGGCTGCACCAGCTGCAGGGGGCGGCCCTGGGCCGTGACCCGCCACCAGCCGCCGTGCACCTGGGCCAGCTCGGGCTGGCGGGCCAGGGCCTGCAGCGGGGCCCCCAGGCGGGCCGGCATGGGCCGATCGTCGGCATCGAGAAATGCCACCACCGCCGCACGCGCGGCACCCAGGGCGGCATTGCGCGCCGCCGACACCCCCACCCCACCGGTGCGCAGCAGCTGCAGCCGCCAACACGGCCAGTGGCGGCACAGCCGCTGCAGCAGGGCGGCGCTGCCATCGCGGCTGCCGTCATCGACGGCGACCAGCTCAAACGGCACCGCCCACTCCTGGGCGAGGGCCGCCAGGGTGCGGGGCAGCCAGCGGGCCGCATCGCAAAACGGCAGCAGCACTGATACGGCCGGCTCAGGTGCCATCAGCCCGGGGGTTGCACCTGGCCCAGGGCCCAGCCGCTGTGGCGCTGCAAAAAGCCCTGCAGTCGCTCAAGCAAAGCCTGTGGCAGGGCCGGCTGGGGCAGGGGGTTCACGTTGTAGGGCAGCAGCTCGCCCCAGGCCCAGCGGGGTTCGACCTGCAGAAAGCGGGCCACCTGCTCAAGGGTGGCCTGGGGCCGGGCAAACAGCTGTTCGCTGGCTAGCACCAGCAGCTGCCCGTGCCCATAGGCCGCCTGCCAGCGCCGCAGCGGCGCGTTGTAACAGCTGCCCAGCAGGGCATTGGGCCAGATGAAACCGGTGCTCTCGAGCGCACCCTCGTCGAGGGCTTCGAGGGCTTCGAGCTCGGCGGCCAGGTGCTCGGCGGGGTCGCCCTGCAGGCCCTCGAAACGGCGCAGATGCATGAGCCATGACAGGGCCCGCTGCAGGGGGTCGCGCAGCAGCACGATCAGGCGAGCCTGGGGCAGCAGCTGCTGGACCCGTCCCGGCACCTGGGGCAATTGGAAGTAGTTGGGTGTGGCCTCACCACAGGCGATGCCCGCCTCGGCCGCAAACACCGGGAAGTGCGACTGATACCAGACGGGGCCATGCTCCCAGTCGCCATCAAAGAAATGCAGCTCCTTGCGCGGGTGGCACCAGAGCCGGGGGTGACAGGACAACCACGCCAGCAGCGACGAGGTGCCCCCCTTGGGCACCCCCAGCACCAGGAACCCGGGCAGGGCACCGGCCGCCTGGCCTGGCTGCAGGCCACTGGCCTGGCGGTTGACCGCCACCGCCTCGGCCTGGGCACCGCTGCGCAGCAGGTAGTGGGCCAGCAGCTGCCGGCACAGGGGCTGCTCGGGGGCCGTGGCCACAAAGCCGCGGTAGGCCGCCACCACCCGTGGCAGCAGGGCGGGGTCGAAGCGGGTGAACTGCAACGAGTTATGGCTGTAGCGGTGGCCGGGGTCGCGCTGCAGCGCCGCCAGAAACCAGGCCGCCGCCGCCTCGAACTGGCCGTTGGAGCGGTGCACCTCACCAAGGTGGTAGGCGGCTTCCAGGGCCAGCTCGGGATGGGCGGCGGCGGCCGCGAGCGACACCTGGGCCTCGGCGGCCAGTCCCAACTGGTGCTCGATCACCCCACGCAGCAACCAGGCCCGGGGCTCGGTGGGGGGCCAGGGCATCTGCAGCAGCAGGGCCAGGGCCTCGGCGGGACGACGCTGCTCCCGCAGGGCCAGGGCCGCCGCCAGGCTCATGGCAGCCACTCGAGGCCAGGGCAACGGCCCAGGGGCCCGCTGCGCAGCTGCGCGACCAGGGCCTCACCCAGGGCGGCAAAGCTGGCATCGGCCAGCACATCGCGATGGCCCACCAGAGCCAGCACATCAACCAGGCCCAGGTTGTAGTCGAGGGGCCTGAGGTTGTAGAGCCGCGCCAGGGGCTCCACGCGCTGGGGGGTGGCGTACACCAGGGTGTGGGCGTCGGCGGCAACGGCCTCCCAACGCTGCGGGTCGTAGTCGCATGGGCCATAGGGGCTGGTGGCCAGACCGTGCTGCTGCAGATGGCCGTTGAGCAGGGGCGCGGCGCCCATGGGCAGCGCCGGCGAGGGGTAGGCGGCCAGGTCGTCGGGCGTCAGGCCTATGCGACGCTGCAGCGGGTGATCGGCATGGGCCAGCATGGCCACCCGCAGCCGCAGCAGCGGCAGGGCGCACAGGGTGCGGCCCAGGGCGATGCGCTGGTGACGCAGCTGGGCCAGGGGGCCCTGCAGCAGGGTCTGGGCTTCAAACAGGCTGCCCAGCCACAGATCCAACAGCCGGCCATCGAGCAGGCTCAACACGGCGGCGGTGTTCATGGTGTTGAGCGGCAGCTGGCGCCAGCGAGTGGGCAGCTCGCAGTCGCCACACTGCCAGCCCACGGCGCTGCGGGGCCGGCCGCGGCGCACCCGCAGCTTCTGACAGGCCTCGCGCAGGGCGCCCAGCACATCAAAGTTGGCCTGGGGCGCATAGCTGCCGTCGATGCGATCGAAGCCCAGATCGAGGGCTTCACTCATGGAGCGATAACGGCGCGAACAGGTGCTCTGCGAGAGGCTCAGCAGCTCTGCCGCCTTGACGGTGCTATTGAACAGCTCGAGATAATCGAGAATGTCAAGATCGGCAAAAATCTGTTCGTCCAGCATCCAAAAGAACCCTGTTTATCACAAAAGAACCGTCAACACCCACGAACTGGGCGACACCAACTAGAGAGAGAGAGAGAGAGAGCTAGCTAGCTAGCTATGCAATCTAAAGACTTTCTACAGCGCCTAACTGCATAGATGCAACCCAGAAATGCAGCTTCAACATAAATCAGGAATTACAACCCAATATATGCAAATCAGTATGCATAGAGCAAATTTCTTGAGCGCTACAGGGGCCATGTGATGGACCAGGCGACACGCCAACGCCGACAATCGGAGCATTGCTGACTGTGCTTTGCCATGGCCAAATCGCCAGCACGCCGTTATGCCAACCGGCGTGCCAATCGCACAGGGCTCAACCCTGGCGACGCCCCCAGGCCGCCGGCCGACGACGCCCTGGCCGATCGCTACTACGCCATGGCCGAAGAGATGAACAGCCGCGGCGCCATGGAGCTGGCGGTGCCGTTTTACCGCCAGGCCCTGGCCCTGCTGCTGGCCGAGCGCGAGCAGCTGCGGGCCCGCCTGCCCGAGGCACCCGAGCCCCGCCCCCAGGCGCTGCCGCTCGACCAGTTGCACGGCCTGCTGGAGGCGGCCCAAAGCTGGGACCAGCAGCAACC
>Ga0169931_10009805_pt1 | contig 13757 bp, 4 predicted proteins | sample Kivu_15m_20L_FD_129675 | JGI IMG/M metagenome (GOLD analysis project Ga0169931, IMG submission 129675) | Freshwater microbial communities from Lake Kivu, Western Province, Rwanda to study Microbial Dark Matter (Phase II) - Kivu_15m_20L... | ecosystem: Environmental > Aquatic > Freshwater > Lake ...
CGACACGTTCTCCTGTCCATCAGAGCGGCACAACACGGCTGACCTCGCCGTCGCCCCTGTGGCCTTGGTTCGGACGCAGCCCGACGCCGACGGCGATTTCGTGCACGACGAGATTGATAGGGCTCCATTCGACCCATGCGATCCAGTCCCGGCTGCCTCTGCCTGCGGCGACCGAGACGGCGATGGGCTCGGCTTCTTCGAGGAGCAGGACCTCGGCACCGACCCCGACCGCTCAGACACCGACGGCAACGGAACCAGTGACGGGATCGACGCCTATGCCGACATCGTCTTCGCGACCCTCTGCACCAATGACCACTGCGATCTGGTGCTTGTCGATCCTGAGCGCGATCTCGTCCGCAGGAGGACTCTGCTCGAACTCATCGGATCCTCCGATGCGCTCGTGAAACGACTGGTCGTCATCGACGGCTTGGCTCTCGACGAGGATCTTCGCCTCTTCGGTTTCGAGAACGACAACGGCCGATCCGCGTTCGTGCAGATCGACCGGTCGACCGGCTTGGTCAGGCGGGTCGGCTCACTGCCGATCGGCGTCACCGTCGTTGGTGCGACGCACCATACAGATGACGAGTTGCTCGTCGTGCTCTTTGACGCGAGCGATGCTGCCGGTGTGCTGCGGCTCGGGCGTGTGAGGACAACTGACGGTCTGCTGCTGGGCTCAGTCGTGATCGCCGGCATTGATGCCGCGCAGCCCGCCGACGGAACCGCGCTCATCGACCTCGCAGCAACCGACGACGGGAATATCGTCCTCAGCCATTGGGGGGCAGACGGGCGCCCTCGCCGTTCACGGTTGGACGTCTTCACAGCACGCGTCATCGCGACCTCTGAGCTGGAAGTATTTGAGCCGTACATCGGCCTCGCTCGGCACGGCGCTGCGCCGGATAGTGCTGTCGCCATCATCAGCGAGGGCAGCGAATGCAAGCTCGTGACATCGCGGAGCGACGGAAGGGAAGCTTCGCGCAGCAGTGCATTCTCATGCGTCTCCAGCGGCCGTCCAGTGGTGCTTGGCGATCTGGCCACGACGCCGGCGCTCATTCGTTCGCCCGTTGGTCTCGATCGTGACGGCGACTTCGTTCGCGACGTCATTGACCCAGATGATGCAGATCCGTGCAAGCCCGACCCCAGCGCCTCGGCCTGCACCGACACCGATGGTGACGGGCTGGGTGGCTTCGAGGAAGGAGAGCTTGGCACCGATCCGCGAAATCCAGACGATCCGAGCACGGCACTCCGAGGCGCGCTGTGGGCCCTAAAATGCGCAGGCAACGAGCCATTCGTCGACGCCACGCCTTGCCAGCTCTCATTCATCGCGCGTCCAGGCCACGCCGCCGACGCGGGCATTGTCACCGTGGACGATGTCGCCGTGGCGGTCGACGGGTTGGCCATCGCCCGCGACTTCGGTCTCTACGCCTTCGTCCACGATCGGGGCACGAGTCGCCTCGTGCGCATCGATCGCAGCACGGGGCGTGCGCTCCCCGTGTTCGGCCAGTTCCGCGGCACAGTCGTCGGTGCTGCGTTCCTCGGTGACGCAGCGGACCAGCCCCGCGGCAAGGACGTCGTGACCGCTGTCGCCATCGAGGGCGAATCGTTGGTGACCATCGACATCGACGTTGTCCAAGGACGCGAGCTGGCTCGTCGCCCAATCGATGTCGGTGTTCCCCCCGGCTTGCAGTCGGCGCCATATGACATCGCCCGTGATCGGGCAGGGCTTGTGTGGCTGCTTGCAACGCTCAACGAGAGAGAGACGCTGCTCGGAGTTCTCAACATCGCCACGGGCGCCTTCAACAAGGCGCCAGAATCCAGCTTGCCAAACGGCGACGGCGGACCGGGCGGGCTCGCCTTCCTGCCGGAACAGCCAGACGCTCTCCTCTTCGAGGGCAACGGCCGAGAAGACATCTACACAGTCGACATCTGCTCGGGCAGGGCGAAGGAGTATTCGCTCGACGTCTCCCCCGTCGTCGATGCCGGCAACCTCGACCTCGCTGCTGTCCCGATCGATCGGGCAGACCAGAATGACGACGAGGACGGCGACGGCATCCTGACCCACATCGAGTTCAAGCGCGGCGCCTGCGTCGACAGCGATGGCGACGGCACACCAGACGTCGCCGACAGCGATAGCGACAACGATGGCCTGGAGGATGGGCAAGAGGACACGAACAGCAACGGAATCGTCGATGGCAATGAGAGCGATCCCGTCGACCAATGCGATCCGAACCCAATTGCCGCCACCTGCGACCAAGACAGCGATGGCGTCGTGAACGGCGTCGATAACTGCCGCGACGTGGCGAACGCCGATCAAGCCGACCGCGATGCCGACGGGATCGGCGACGTCTGTGACCCCGATACAGAGGGGCGGCCTGTCAACACCGTCCCCGCCGGTCAGACGATCAACGAAGACAACACGCGCGTCTTCAACGTTGCCAACAGCAACGTCATCAGCGTCACCGACGTCGACAGCAGCACTCTGACGATCACGTTGAGGGCGACCTCCGGCGCGCTCTCGCTGTCCGGCATCGCCGGCCTCTCGTTCACGGCGGGCGACGGCACCGCCAATAGCACGATGACGTTCAGCGGCTCGATTGCGAACGTGAACGCAGCGCTGTTGGGGCTGACGTTCGTCCCCACAGCGAACTTCAACGGTGAAGCGAATCTGCGCATCGAGTCCAGCGACGGCACTGGCGGCGACGCCGACAATGTCGCCATCACTGTGGCGGCGGTGAACGACGCGCCCGTCAACACCGTGCCGGCGGGTCAGACGATCAGCGAAGACACCACGCGGGTTTTCAACGTTGCCAACAGCAACGTCATCAGCGTCGCCGACGTCGATCGAGACAATCTCACCATCACCTTGACCGGCACCTCCGGCACCATCTCGTTGTCCGGCATCGCGGGCCTGTCGTTCACGACGGGCGACGGCACCGACGACGCCGCGATGACCTTCAGCGGCTCCATCGCAAGCGTGAACGCTGCGCTGTTGGGGCTGAGCTTCATCCCCACGGCGAACTTCAATGGCACGGCGACCCTGCGCATTGAATCAAGCGACGGCGCCGGAGGCATCGACGTTGACACCGTCGCCATCGCCGTCGACGCAGTGAACGACGCGCCGGTCAACGCCGTGCCCGCCGGTCAGACGATCAGCGAAGACGCCACCCGGATCTTCAACGTCGTCAACAGCAACGTCATTACGGTCTCCGATATCGACAGCACCACTCTGACCGTCACCCTGAGAGGTACGTCCGGCACCATCTCCCTGTCCGGCATCGCTGGCCTGTCGTTTACGACGGGCGACGGCAGTGACGACGCCGCGATGACGTTCAGCGGCTCGCTCGCCGACGTGAATGCCGCGCTGTTGGGGCTGAGCTTCAGCCCCACGGCAGACTTCAACGGTGCAGCGAACCTGCGCATCGAGTCCAACGACGGCGCCGGGGGCGTCGACGCTGACAACATCGTCATCAGCGTGGACGCTGTGAACGACGCGCCCGTGAACACCGTGCCGGCCGGTCAAACGATCAGCGAGGACACCACGCGGGTTTTCAACGTCGCCAACAGCAACGTCATCAGCGTCACCGACATCGACACAGATGCCCTCACCATGACCTTGACGGGCACCTCGGGCACCATCTCGTTGTCCGACATCGCCGGCCTGTTGTTCACCTCGGGCGATGGCAGCGACGACACCACGATGACCTTCAGCGGCTCACTCGCCGACGTGAACGCCGCGCTGTTCGGGCTGAGCTTCAGCCCCGCGGCAGACTTCAACGGCGCGGCGAACCTGCGCATCGAGTCCAACGATGGCGCCGGCGGCATCGACGCCGACAACGTCTCAATCACCGTGGACGCGGTGAACGACGCGCCCGTCAACACCGTGCCCGCCGGTCAGGCGATCGACGAAGACGCTTCGCGCGTCTTTAGCGTCGCCAACAGTAACGTCATCAGCGTCGCCGACGTCGACACAGACGCCCTCATCGTCACCTTGACGGGTACCTCGGGCACCATCTCGTTGTCCGACATCGCGGGTCTGTTGTTCACCTCGGGCGACGGCAGCGACGACGCCGCGATGACCTTCAGCGGCCCGGTCGCCGACGTGAACGCCGCGCTGTTGGGGCTGAGCTTTAGCCCGACGGCAGACTTCAACGGCGCAGCGAACCTGCGCATTGAGTCCAACGACGCCGCCGGCGGCATCGACGTCGACAACGTCTCGATCACCGTGAACGCGGTGAATGACGCGCCCGTCAATACCGTGCCCGGCGCACAGAGCGTCGATGAAGACACGACTCTCACCATCGCCGGCATCAGCGTCAGCGACGGTGATTCAACCGACCTTACGGTCACATTGCTCGGCGAGAACGGCACGAGCACGCTGGCCTTGCCGACGGGTGTCACTTTCAGCGTCGGTGATGGCATCAACGATGCCACGATGACGTTCACGGGCACGCAAGCGGCGATCAACGATGCCCTTGCCATCTTGAGCTTCGTGCCAAACGTGAGCTTCAACGGTGCCGCCTCGCTGCGCGTGACAACGTTCGACGGCGCGCTGCAGGATCAAGACACCATCGCCATCACCGTGAACGCCGTAAGCGGCGCCGTGTGCGGTGACGGCGTCCTCGAATGCGGGAGCGAGGAGGTCTGCGACGATGGCAATACCCAAGACGGTGACGGATGTGACGGAACCTGCCGTCGCGATGGGCCGCTGGCAGTACGTTTGCGCGCTCCGTTGACCACACTTGTCGGCGCCATGCCGTGCGACGCCTACGAGCCGCGCGTGACGTCGGTCCTGCCGGGTGACATCGTGGTGCTCGACGCTGTCACGCCGAGCCTTGGCCCTGTCGCTGCGATCGATGCCGCCGGTGTCGACGTTGTCCTAGAGAGCGGCTTTGTGGGCGTCGTCGAAGCCGACGATGTTGTGGCCTCATCACTCGACGTTCGCGCGGGCGCCGCACAGTTCAAGCGCCTGCAAGCACAGCGGGTCAGCCAGAGCGGCGGTGCGCTTCGGGTCGAGCTGCTCGAACTTACCGCTGACGGTGTGGTCGATGCTCCAACAGCCGTGGTCGACAACCTCGACAGTGCGGGCAACGCCGAAGCCTTGGCCCCGCTCACGCTCCTGCGAGACGCGCGGCTCGGCGGCGACTTCGTCGGTGAACTGCACTTCAGCACGAGCGGAAACCATGACGTCTTTGCGGCCTCGGGGCCCGCGGCACTGACTCGCCTTTCCGTCGTCGACAGCGCAACAGTCCGTCCGCGTGGGCCCCTCTCCATCACGACCGCGACCATGGCTGGGGGCGTCTTGGTCATGCCCGAAGACAACCGCGTCTCAATCGAGGAAGCGCTGATCGATGATGGCGTCTTCACGACGAGCCCCGGCGCAACGTTCGTTCGGCTGTTGGCAAGCGACGGGATCGTCGTCGGCGCAGATGGGATGCGCGTCCGCTCAGTGTTCTCTCTTGGGAGCGCGCGCTTCTTCGCTGGCGCGCGCACGTTCCTCGGCAACACAGCGGGACCGATTCAGCTCGATCTCGGTGCCGCCCTCTTTCGCTCACTCGTGCTCGACGGCCCAGAGACGGTGTTGACGGCACGATCGTCGCTCCGCGTCACCGAACTGTGGACGGCCAGTGGCACGGTGCGCGGCGTCAATAGTGACGGCCAATGGTCGGTGCGCGCGACCGCCACGTCGTTTGGGCCGATCGCCGTGCGCGACTCATTGAACCTCGACGCTGAGCCGCTGTTGCCGGACGAATTTACGAACCTCGGCAACAACACGCGCTGGGGCCCACAGCCAAACCCATCGGCCTGCGGGAGCCTGCCGGGTGTTGTCGGACCAGTGCTGCTCGAAACCGACGCCGACGTCGCTGCTTTCAACGCGAGCGGTGTTCAATGCATCGATGGCGACCTGCAGATTGGTGAAGACGTCAGCGCCGCTGTACTGGAGAACTTGACGCTCTTGACGGGGACCCTGCGCGTCCGTGGCAGTGCCATCACCCAGCTGGAATTGCCTGCGCTGACGACGGCCGGCGCGGTCGATATCGGCGACAACGATGGCCTTGAGGTGCTGCTGTTGCCGCAGCTCGTCACCGTCCGTGACGACGTCACCATCGACAGCAACGACTCTTTGGCGAACGTCAATATCGGTTCTCTGACGGCCATTGGTGGCGACTTGGTGCTCAGCGGCAACGACGCGCTTGAGACGATCGTTGCTGCGAGCCTCGCCTCTGTCGGAGGCGACCTCATTGTCAGCGAGAACGAAAGCCTGCGTGAGCTTGGCTTGCCGGTGCTGGTCACGGTCGATGGCTCACTTGAGCTCGCGGACAACCAAGACATCGTGGCCCTGCTCCTGCCACTGCTTGAAGAGGTGGGTATCAGCGTCGTCGTCAGAGACAACGGCGCCCTCGTCAGTGTCTCCGTCCCAGTCCTCGCTTCGGTCGGCGAAGACTTGATCATCAGTGACAACGACGGCGACGCAGTCGTCGACATCGGCCGTGCGACCATCGGCGGCGACCTCGTTGTTGCAGATGCGGTCATCATCCGCTGCGGTGATGGCGTGATCGCCAGCGACGAAGCTTGCGATGATGGCAACGCCATCGCCGGTGACGGTTGCGATGCAACATGCACCATCGAGCCGTTCACCGTGTGTACCGGCGCCCCGAGCCGCTGTGTGCCCGATGGCGACGGCGACGGTGTCCCTGACGACGTCGATGTTTGCGTCGCTATCGCTGATGCCGACCAAGGCGACAACGACGGCGACCGGGTCGGCGACGCCTGCGACAGCGACTCGACCAATCAAGGTGGCGGGGTCGTGTCACCAGAAGACCAAGACGGTGACGGCCACGATGACGCCGTCGATTCGTGCCCAAGCACGCCCAACGCCGGCCAAGCCGATGTCGACGACGATGGCGTGGGCGACGCCTGCGATGATGACGCTGACGGAGACGGTGTGCTGGAGACCGATCCGTGCCCGTTGCTCGCCGGTGTCACATCATGCGCTGCCGACGAAGACGGCGACGGTCTGGTCGACGAGCTCGACCCCTGTCCAACACAAGCTGGCGACGACGCAGACCTTGATGCCGACGGCTACGGCGACGCCTGCGACGTGGATGTCGATGGCGACGGCATCGAGAACGATGTCGACGTGTGCGGGCGCGACCCAGACGCTGACCAGATCGACACCGACGGCGACGGTGTCGGCGACGCCTGCGACCTCTGTCCGGACGTCGTTGGCGTCCGCGCTGGCTGTCCGGTTGATCCACCGTTGCCCGTCACACAAGACGCACCAGGAGGGTGCGCGAGCACTCCATTGGGGCTCGGCGCATTGTGGGCGCTGCTCGCGCTCGCAGTCGTGAAGCGGAGGCGCAGCGGCGTCGCGGGCGTCGTGGCATGTGCCTGTCTCGCGGCGACGTCTGCGCAGGCCGCGACATGGGTCGGCAGCATCGACGACGACACGGCCAACGCTGCCAACTGGGACGGTGGCGTCGTGCCCGGAGCCGCCGACACCGCCACGTTTCCTGCCGGCGCACCAACGGCTCGCATCACGCAGATCCTTGAGGTTGAAGAGCTGACCGTCATCGGCAACGTCACGGCGGATTCAACGGCCGTGGTGCTCGCCCGTGACGTTGAGGTCTCCGGCTCGCTCGAGGCCACGCTGGTCGCCAGCCCGGGCGCTGCGGTGCGCGTCCTGCCGAGCGGCTTTGTGCGCGCCTTGTCCTCAGGCGCAACAGAGCTGACGACGGTCTCGAACAACGGTGTCATCGACGCCCTCGCAGTCCCGTCCACCGACGGCGCGGTCGCGCTGACGGGCAGCGGCGCCGTCAACGACGTCGATGTCGTCGGTGTCGCCATCTGGGACCTGACTGAAGCCCAACTCACGACACTGTCAGTTCGTGGCGTGGTCGTCTTTGGTGGTCACGCTGTCGAAGTCCGCGCGCTCGACAATCGAGGCGTGATCAGCGGCGCGGCATCGCTGCGAGTCGAAGGAGGCCCGGCGACGCTGGGGGTGATCGCCGATCGACCCGCCGTGACGCTGGCGTGCCAAGGCACCCTCGACGTCACCGTCGATGCGCTCGACGTGGCGAGTTTCACCGTGACCGGGGCTGGCACCGTGGCGTTCGTCAATCCGACGGCGTCGATCCGCGCGACATCACTCCTCTCGATTCGCGGCGACGGCGTCACGCCGCTTCGCATCCTCGGGCCAGTCACCATCGAGCTGCCCGCCGACGAGGATGACGTCGATGTCGCGAACGTTGAGATCCGCGACGTGACCGTCGCGCGGGGCCGCTTCATCGGTGGTCCAACCGTCGTCGACCTCGGCGGCAACCGTGGCATCGGTGCACCGCCAGGCGCGTGTGGCGACCTCCCTGCCTTCGCCGGCGACCTCTTTCTGCCAAACGACGCGGCAGCCAGTGCGTTCGACGCGAGCGGTATCGCCTGCATCGACGGGGACCTTGCCTTCGGTCGTGACGTCGTTGATGCGTCGTTGCGGTCGCTGATCAGGGTCACTGGGACCATCTCGGTCCGGGGCGGACGCATCGAGCAACTCGATCTCAGCGGGCTCGTCGAGGTTGGCGCGATCGACATTGACGACAATGACAGGCTCGAGGTGCTTGAGCTGTCGTCGCTGCAAACGGTCGTCGACAGCGTCTCGATCTCTGAGAACGATGACCTTGAAGTGCTTGTTCTGGAAAGCCTTGTCGCGGTCGGCAGTGACCTGTTTGTCGCGGACAACGAGTCGCTCACCGAAGTGACGTCGCCCGCCGTCGCGGCGATCGGCGGCGATCTCGTCCTGAGCGGCAATGAGGCGCTCGCGGTCGTCGACCTGGCGAGCCTTGCTGTCGTCGACGGCGACGTCATCACCCTCGACAACGACGTTTTGGTTGCACTGCTGCTCGAGGCGCTCGAGGAGATTGGTGGCAGCGTCGTGATCAGCGGCAACGCCGCGCTCGAAGTGGTTGCCCTTGATGCGGTATCGGTGGTCGGCGGCGACCTCATCGTCGTCGACAATGCCGATGCCGCGGCCGCGCCGACGCTCACGAGCCTCGAAAGCGTTGGCGGCGACCTCAGCGCCGACGTTGAACCGGAGTTCCCCGAAGGCTTCACTTGCGCCGGCGGTGGCGCGTGCGCGCCCATCTGTGGCGACAGCCTCATCGTTGGCAACGAGCTCTGCGATGACGGCAACGTCGCATCCGACGACGGCTGCAGTGCGGCATGTCGCTTCGAGCCCGGCTTTGTCTGCGCCACAGGCACAAGCTGCCGACGCGACCGCGACCAAGACGGTGTGGCCGACGACAACGATGTCTGCGTCACGATTCACGACCCACAGCAACGCGATGCCGACGGCGACGGCATCGGTGACGTGTGCGACGCCGATCGTGACGGCGACGGCCGGGCCAATGTTGATGACAACTGTCCCGACACAGCCAATGCCGACGCTCGCGACGAGGACTGCAGCGCGACCAACGCCCTTGACGGCGACGGCGACGGCATCCCGGATGCTGACGATCGCTGCCCCACGCTCCCTGATGTGACCGGCGCCTGCGCCGACGTGCCATGCCAGGACGGCTTCGACTGCGACGCCGACGGGGTCCCAAACACCGACGACGCGTGCCCAACAGTCGCCGCGCCAGAGTCAGGACACACTGACCTCGACGGCGACGGTCTCGGCGATGTCTGCGACTCAGACCGCGACGGCGACGGCGTGCCCAACTTCCTGGACGCGTGCCCCGACCTCGCCGACCCCAGGCAGGTGTGCGGCACGCCGGTCGAACCTGGGCAAGGTGACGACGCCTGCGGCTGTGCAGCGACAGGCTCGTCTGACGCGCTGAGCTTCGCGGTGCTTGGCGCCCTCTGGATCGGCCGAAGCCGGCGACGACGGATGTAGGCAGTTTGCCGACATGGGTCGACAGGGTCCGACATTGGCGCCGGGCGTGGCCAGTTTCTTCCGAGTGCCGACATCGCATGCGACAGTGACCGTGTGATCGAGCTCTTTCACGTCGGCAAGGTCTACGACAACGGCGAGCGGCCAGCCCTCGTCGACATCAACCTCAGCATCGCCAAGGGCGAGTTTGTCGTGCTCGCTGGTCCCTCGGGCGCGGGCAAGAGCACGCTCATGCGCCTGCTGTTCTGCGCCGAAAAGGCGACCACCGGACAGGCGCTCTTGATGGGCAAGAACCTCGCGCGCCTGAAGCGGGCCGAGATTGCCCGCGTGCGCCGCACTGTCGGCGTCGTCTTTCAGGACTTCAAGCTCCTCCCGGAGCTGTCGGTCTTTGACAACGTCGCCCTCGCCCTCGAGGTCCAGGGGCGGCGCGCAGACGACATCACGCGCCGCGTGCTCGGTGTGCTGACGGAAGTCGGCCTTGCGCACAAGGTGCACCAGCCCGCGGCGGCGCTCTCAGGCGGTGAGCAGCAGCGCACGGCGATCGCGCGCGCGCTCGTCGTCGAGCCCGCCGTGCTGCTGTGCGACGAGCCGACCGGCAACCTCGACGCCGAGCGGGCCAAGGAGGTCATCGATCTGCTGCTGACCGCCCACGTGCGCGGCACGACGGTCATCGTCGCAACCCACGATCCGCAGCTGCTCGCCGCTGGTCGTCGTCGCGTCGTCGTCCTCGAGGGCGGTCGTGTCGTCCACGATGCCCCCGCCTTTGGCGAGTCCGCGCTGCCGCGGCTGTCGAGCGCGTCGCGCGAGAGGGCCGCATGATCGCCATCTCGCTCAGCGTCCTCAAACACGGTGCACGCAGCCTCCGCTCGGGCGGCCTCCCGCTGTTCTTCGCCGTCCTCATGAGCGCCCTCGGGCTGTTCTCGATCACGGCGTTCTCGACGTTGCTGTGGAACTTTCGCGCCCTCGCCGACAGCGTCAGCCAATCGGTCGCAGCCGTCGCCTTTCTCGACGTCGACTCCGCCGCCGCTGCCGAAGAGGCCCGCGCCCAGGCGCAGCTCTTGCCGAACGTTGAGCGCGCGACGTTGCTGACGCCCGAAGAAGCGCTCGCCCGCGCCCGCCGCGGCCTGTCGGGCATGGCTGGCCTCGCCGGGCTGCCGACGACGATCGACGCTGCCGGCCTGCAGATGCCGTGGGTCATCGAGGTCATCCCATCGGTGTCACGCTCAGAAGACAAGGACGCCCGCGCGGCGCTGCTCGAGTCGCTCACGCGCATCGACGGCGTTACCGACGTCGCCCACCCCGCCGGCGAGCTCAAGCGCGTCGATGCCCTGCTGCGGCTGCTGCATGGTGCCGGCTTGTTCCTCGGCGTGCTGATCAGCTTGGTCGTCGTTGTCGTCGTCAGTAACGCCGTCCGCCTCACCGTGCTCGTTCGCAAAGACGAGATCGCGATCCAGAAGCTCGTCGGCGCGTCCGACGCCTTCGTCGGCGCCCCGCTCATGCTCTCGGGCATCGCCCAAGGCACGAGCGGCGCGATCCTCGGCGTGCTCGCGCTGTCGATCGCCCACACGTCCCTCGCCCAAGTCGTGAAGGTCGCGCTGTCTGGCGCGCTCGGTTCGTTCTCCTTTCAGCCCCTGCCGATCGGCTGGCTCTTTCTGGTCGTCGTCGCGGGCGGCGCCCTCGGCGCCATTGGCGCCGGCCTGAGCGTGTGGCGCTACGTGCGGGAACGCTGATGCGCGCCTGCGCTCTCGTCGCCCTCGCCCTCATCGCCGCCGCCAGCGGCAGGGCACAAGACGTCACCGCCGAGGTGCGCGGCCAGAGCGTCAAGGATGTCACCGAACGCGTGCTCGCGATGCGGGCCGAGCTCGAGACCAAGCAGGCGGCGCTCGAGAGCCTGAAGAGCGCGGAGTCGTCGCTCGTGCAGTCGCTCGGCGAGCTCGATGAGTCCATCGCCAAGCTCGACGACGAGCGGCGCGCGGCCGCGCAGAAGCTGAGCGAGTTGCACACAGAAATTGCTTCGCTCGAGCGCGAGGCCGGCCTCGATGAAGCAGAGCTGGCCCGGCTCCGTGGTCGGCTGCAGGCGCGGCTACGCGCTCTCGTCACCGACGGCGACGGCGGTGCGGCCCGCGCGATGCTCGGCGCCGAGGGCTTCACCGAGCTCGCTCTCAGGCGCCACTATCTCGGCCGCCTGGCAGACACCGACGCGAAGCTCATCAAAGACGTGCGCCGCGTCGAGGCATCGGCCGTCGGCAAGCGCCAGGCGCTCGTCACCCGCGCCAACGAGGCCCAGCTCCTCGCCCGGCTCATCGACGAGCAGCAATCGCTCCTGCGCGCGACGCGCGATGAGCGCCGGGTCACCCTGGAGCGCGTGCGCGGCGAGCGCGATGTCCTGAAGCGCGCTGCCACCGAACTGTCAGCGCGCCACCGTGACCTGCAGGGACTCGTCGCCAAGCTCGGCGAGGGTCCGCGCTACAAGCCGCCGACGGGCACCACGGGAATGCTCCGTCGGTCGCTCCTATGGCCAACCGATGGTGCGCTCATTCGTCGCTTCGGCAGCACCGTCGACAAAGACACCAAGGCCGAGCTCGTGAGCAACGGCATCGAGGTCCGCGCCGACGACGGCGCCGTCGTCGCCGCCGTCGCCGCCGGCCGCGTCGTGCACACCGGCTGGCTGCGCGGTTTCGGCCGCATCATCATCGTCGACCACGGCGAGGGTCATCACACGCTCTCGGCCCACCTGTCGCGGGCGATGGTCGGCCGCGGCGACGAGGTCGTCGCCGGACAAACCATCGGCTTCGTCGGCGACACCGAGAGCCAGAATGGGCCGAAGCTCTACTTCGAGCTGCGAGAAAACGGTCGACCGCGCGATCCGCTGCCATTCCTCAAGCGCCGCTGAGACACACGGATCGTGGCGTTCCGCCCTTCTTTCGGGGCGGAAGAATGGCACGGCGGAGCCGAGCGTCTCTGCTACCATGTCGCTGATGTCTCTCCGCAGCGCCCTCGTCGCCGTCATCGCCGGCGCCTCGCTCCTTGGCAGCACCGCCGTCCGTGCCGACGACCTCGCCAACGTCCTCGTCGGCCGCGTCGACAAACCCTTGATCGACCCTGCCGGCTTCTACGCGGTTGTGCTGCCCGCAGGCTTTGACTGTGAGGCCACGCCGCGCCGGGTCCGCTGTCAGGGCAACCGCGGTGTGCAGTCGCTCCTCACCATCGACGTGCTCGATGTGCCGCAGTCGGCGTCGGTCGAGCTGTTGATGCTGAACCAGATGGACGCCTTCAAGAAGAAGCCGCACTTCAAGCTGCTCAACAAGAAGAACCTCTCCATCGATGGCCAGAAGGCCCTGATGGCGACATACACCTTCGACCACTTCGGCAACGTGCAGCTGCCGGGCGGCGCGCAGGCCGTGTACCTCGTGCGTGTGAACAAGGCCTACGTGATTCACTTCGAGGGCCGTGCCGACCAGTTCGCGGTTCACAAACAAGATCTCGAAAGCCTGTACGCCAGCTTCAAGACCGCGCGGCTCGACGGCGGCGGAAACCCCATCGTCGAAGACCTCAAGCCGAAGGTGAAGAGCTCGTCGGGCGACCCTGACATCGACCGCGCCCTCCGCGGCGGCTACTGATCCCACGCCGTCGACGGCTCGCTCTTCCGCGCGCGTCTGGCGCGACCTTGTTCCGGAGTCGGTATGAACCTCACGTCTCTCGCCATCGCGCTCGCCCTAGCCGCGGCGCCGCCCACGACGACCGAGCTCGTCACGCTCGGCGAGGGCCTCGTCGGCCGTGGCGACGGCAAGAAGGCTCAAGTTCACCTCGAGAAGGCCCTCGCCGATCCAGCCATTACGCCGAAAGACAAGCTGCGCGCGAGCGTCGCCCTCGGCCTCGCGTA
>Ga0169931_10009806_pt1 | contig 13757 bp, 9 predicted proteins | sample Kivu_15m_20L_FD_129675 | JGI IMG/M metagenome (GOLD analysis project Ga0169931, IMG submission 129675) | Freshwater microbial communities from Lake Kivu, Western Province, Rwanda to study Microbial Dark Matter (Phase II) - Kivu_15m_20L... | ecosystem: Environmental > Aquatic > Freshwater > Lake ...
CCTGTCTTTTGATACATAATAGCGCCATAATTGAAACTAGAGAAATCATCTGAGTGTGTTTCCAACGGTTGGTCAAGTCCTAAACTCGCCAATGAACGGTACATGATGTCGCCAGAATCGTGGTGGTCGAGGTCATTGAGGTGGAAACGCCCACCAGCAACCATGTCTGAAAAACTGGTGTTGTCTGGGTATTTAGTTTGCACATAACGCATTTCATTCAGCGTATTGAGCCCTTCGTCCATCCAGCCGTGCACGCGCTCATTGGAGCCCAAAATACCATAAAACCAGTTGTGTCCAACTTCGTGCACGATGACAACCTCGAGCTCTTGTTTGTTACTTGAGTTGCCAATAACGGTGATCATTGGGTATTCCATACCACCACCAGCGCTGATGGTGCCGTCTATGGCGGTCACGTGTTTGTAAGGATAATCGCCATTCCATAAAGAATAATAGTAAGTGCCATCGTGGAGGTATTCAAGTGCATTCGCCCATAACTTGGCATTTTGAGGTGTAAACATAGCCCACGTTGTGACCGTGTCTTTGGAATGCGGCAGTACAACCTCACCTTGTAAGACTAAAAAGCGTTTGTCGGCAAACCAAGCGAAGTCGTGGACCCGATCTTGTTTGTATTGAATGGTTTTCCAGGTGCTCGCAGATTCAGGGAAGTTCTTAGAGCGGTCTGTCTCTTCTTTGAGTAATTTCTCTAGTTTTTTCTTGCTTTCGGCGACTTTAGTTTGCAAAAACGAAACTTCGCTTGCCGTTTGTAGCTCACCGGTTGCACCCACCACATAGTTGGAAGGTACGGTAATCTTGACATCAAAACTGCCAAATTCCGAATAAAACTCACCTTGATTAAGGTAAGGCATGGCATTCCAACCATTTTGGTCATAGACCGCAGGTTTGGGGTACCATTGCGTAATTTGATAAGATTGGCCGATATGTCCCAAGCGAGAAAGACTGCCGGATGGAATCTTGACTTTGAAAGGCGTAGAAATCTGAATTTGTTGCCCAGGTGCAAGCGGTGTCGCTAAATGCAAAATAACGATATCGATATGCTCAGGATCGTAGTCCCATTTTACTTGATTACCATTGACTTTGAAATCAAGGGAATCGATGAAACCGAGGTCTTTGGCTTCGGCTTTGGCAATTTTGTTGCCATCATTGCGCTTGAGCTGCTGCGCAAGAGCTGTTTCTTTGTTTTTGTATGCATTGGGCCAAACGTGCATGTAAATAACGTCAAGCGTTTGGGGTGAATTATTCTTATAAGTGAAAGATTCAAAACCACTTAAAGTATGATTCTTATCATCGAGTTTGACCTCAATCTGATAACTGACGTCTTGCTGAAAATATTGACTAAGTGCAGAGAAAGGCAGTAAGAGTAGGATTAATTTTTTCATATGGCAAATTTGAAATAAAAGTACAAAGAATAAGGAATAAAAAAGCCACCCGAAGGTGGCTTTCAACTATTGACGCAAGGCGTCGAAAAAAGTTACAAGTTAAAATTTGCAGATGCGCTGTACCAAGAAATGATTTGCATCTGTAAAATGAATCAAATAAGTTCCTTGCTCAAAAGTGCTCAAATCAAATTCAAAAGAAAGACCCATTGCCTTTTCTTGAAGGAGCACCTTCCCATTTATATCGGTAATGGACACCTGGCCATTGATCGTTTGGGACAATTGAACATGAACTAAAGATTGTGTTGGATTTGGTACGATTTGAGCATTTAAGCTGTTGTTTACTAAACCAAGTACACCATCAACACCATCACAGTTTTCATCGATGCCATTTCCTTCTGTATCGGTTGCGCCAGGATAAATAGCGTTGTTGTTGTCGTCGCAATCGCCGTTTTGAGTTGCGTAACCTGCAACAGGTGTACAAGAAACGGTTGGATTACCTATTCCAAAACCGTCTCCGTCAAAGTCAAAATAGTAATTCAAAAAGGTTAAACCCTCATCATTTTGACCGTTACAGTTGTTGTCAAAGCCATCGCAAATTTCTGGAGCGCCTGGGTAGATTGCGTTATTGTTGTCATCGCAGTCACCACCGATTGGAATTAAATTCACAGGGGCTTGGCAGAATGGAGTTGCAGTGGCATCATCTCCAAAACCGTCATTGTCGGCATCAACATAATACATTACTGGCGCAGTAATTCCAGCGTTGTTGTCGTCGCAATCGCCACCCGCCAATACGTAACCAGACGGTTGCAAACAAGCCGTTAAAGTGACCGCAGTGTTACCCACTTGGTCGTTGTCTAGATCTTGATACCAAACAGTGTTTGGATTCACCGCGGCGTTGGTGTCGTCGCAGTCGGTGTTATTACTTACAAAGCCAGCCGGTGCGTTGCAAACAAGTGTGTCGTTTGCTGCATCACCAAAGCCATCACCATCAGTATCTGCATAATATAAAGTGGGGGTAATCGAAATAGCGTTGCCCCACACCGAAACGTTATCCATACGCAAAGTTGAAGTGGATGTGGCTTGATTGATGACATAAAAGCGGAAAGTAACTGCTGCAACATTTGCAAAAGCAGCCGGAAGTAAAACAGTATCTGAAAGCATGACATTTCCATTCCAAGAGGAAGCAATTGTATCAATGTTAGCTGTATAGTTATCTAAACTAGAACGCACAAAAATGGTTGGCGTTCCACCTGTAGAACTTGTGCGGTGATTCAAGGCTAATTTTGACAAATTTAAATTTGTACAGTTAGCGCCTGTTATGGTAAATTGGTTGTATTGACCGGCATCAAAAGCTGCTGATTGGTTCCAACCACTGCGGTTAAAAATACCGCCACCTGCTGCACAACTTGTGCCTTGTGCTGTAAAATCTGAGAAGGTCCAGTTGGAACTTGTATTGGTCGCCGCTACATCTTGGGTAGCGCAATCTACCGTACCGGCAAATTCATAAATACCCAACTGAAGCGGTGCATCAAAACCGTTGCAATCTTCGTCAATGCCATTGCCAGGAATATCAATAGCTCCTGGATAAATAGCGTTGTTGTTGTCATCGCAATCTAAACTATTGGTGACATAACCTGGAATAGCGGCGCAACCAGACTGAGAAACCGCTGCATTTCCGTAACCATCGTTGTCTAAATCTTGGTAATAAGTCAATGATCCAACAATTGTTAAATTGAGGGTGATGGTGCTGTCGCAACCTGCTACATTCTGAGTAAGTTGGGTGTAGGTTCCAGATGCACTGTAGGTTTGATTATTTAATGTATAAGCACCGCAATTTGTAATGTTCAAAGTAGAAGTATTGGCATTGTTGATGGTCAAATTCAAGTTGATGATGGAGTCACAACCTGCCGCATTTGCGTTGGCCAAAGTTTGTACATAGGTACCTGAAGTAGTGTATGTTTGATTATTTAGCGAATACGAATTACATGCTGTAGCCGTCATGGTATTGTAAGTCACACATGATGCAGCTGCACCCGGCGTTACAGAAGCCCAGGTCTCACCTGCGCGGATTTCGTCGATTTCATAATTTCCTGTACCGGCTGCCTGACGCAAGAAAACGGACTGAATTCCATTTGCAGGCCAAAAAGAGGTCCCGCCTGCGTTGGTAACACCTGCAGCAGGTTCAGCAGTACCAGGAACTGGATTTACCCACAGCGATGCTGTTATGGCACCTGCAGCAGCAGGGGCGCTGGCTTTGGCGACAACAAAAAGTGTTGTGCCAATAGCATATTCAGTTGAGATGTAGGTTGCTACCGCACCGGTACCACCCGCCGTATTGAGGATACCTAATTGGAAGGTATTCGGGGTTGCGCCAAGTTTAATAAATAAACGGGGGAAGTAAATGGTAACGCTTGCACCAGCGGTTCCACCAAAACCGATAAAATAGGCACCAGTCGTAGTTAGACCGGTGGTATTTGTGACGTTCAATAAAAATGAAAAATAGCCCTGCGTTCCGGTAGTGGTAAAGGCTTTATTGATGTCTTCGGTCGCTGTATTTGCTAAACTGATACGGTTGCCAACAGACGCCTGAAGACCCGCAAAAGACAAGCTGTTTCCAGATGTAGATGGCGTCGTTAAAGCTTGGATTTCGCCTGCGGTACCGCTATGCGTTATCCAACCGTTTGCAGAGGCTAAACCCGTAAAATTAAAGGATTCAAAAGCTTGAGCGAAAACGTTGGCGCTCAGAATTGTAAGGATAAAAAGTAGGCCTTTTTTCATAAATTGATTTTTGGTAGCGTAAAATTACAACTTTGTCCGTTAATATACGGTAACTTGAGTTAAAGAATGTATTAAAAAAGGGTGAAGTTGCCTCCACCCTTTTGATTTATTTGCGAGAAATTTTTATTCCGCGGCAGGTTGTTCTGGTGCCGGACGTTCCGGACGCGGCAACAACACTTTGCGCGATAATTTCCATTTTTTGGTTTTTGGATCTTTGCCAAGCACTTTGAAAGTGAGCATTTCACCTTCTTTAACGACATCTTCCATTTTTGCTGTTTTTTCCCAAGCAAATTCAGAGATATGGATTAAGCCATCTGTACCTGGTACGATTTCAACGAAACAACCAAATTCTTTCACAGACTTCACTTTACCTTCGTAAGTTGCACCCTCTTCTACTTGAGGTGGGAATGCAATTTGACGGATCAAGCGAATGGCCTCTGCCATGTCGTTTCCGTTGTTAGAAAGCACCTGAACGCGGCCTTCACCATTTGGAAGTTCTTCGATGGTAATGGTCGTTTTGGTTTCTTTCTGCAAACCTTGAATGATTTTTCCTCCAGGCCCGATAATAGCGCCGATCATTTCGTTTGGTACATTGAAGGCCTCTAGACGCGGTGTTTGTGGCTTGAGCTCTGGGCGTGGTGCTGGCATGGTTTCGGTAATTTTACCAAGGATATGCAAACGACCCGCACGCGATTGCTCAAGAGCTTGCGTCAATACTTCGTATGGTAAACCATCGACTTTAATATCCATCTGACAAGCCGTAATACCTTTGGCTGTACCTGTGACTTTGAAGTCCATATCGCCAAGGTGGTCTTCGTCTCCGAGGATGTCGGACAAAACAGCAAATTTACCTTCGTCGGCTACCAAGCCCATTGCGATACCTGAAACAGGTGACTTGATTGGAACACCGCCATCCATAAGTGCAAGCGTTCCTGCACAAACAGTTGCCATTGAAGACGAACCGTTAGACTCGAGGATATCAGAGACAATACGAACTGCGTATGGGTAGTCGTCGGGCATTACTGGCTTCAATGCGCGAAGCGCCAAATTACCGTGACCGATTTCACGACGCGACGTACCGCGCAACGGGCGCGCCTCACCTGTTGAGAACGGCGGGAAGTTATAATGTAGTAAAAACTTCTCTGTTCCCTGGAAAGTAGCACCGTCGATCATTTGCTCATCCATTTTACCGCCAAGGGTAAGGGTGGTCAGTGATTGGGTTTCACCGCGGGTAAACACGGCTGAACCATGCACCATTGGTAGGTAATCTACCTCTGCCCAAATCGGACGAATTTCGTCAAACTGGCGTCCATCTAGGCGCTTGCGGTCATTGAGCATGACCCAACGAACTGCTTTTTTCTTCACTTCTGAGAAATAGGTAGAAATGAATTTAGAAGCTTGCTCTAGTTCTTCTTCTGAAAAACCTGCTTTTACTTCAGCTTTAATGGCGTCGAATAATTCGGTGCGTTTTGCCTTATTAGCCAAGCCCATGCGTGCTACGTCTTTGCACTTTTCCATGGCGAGTTCGTACACTTTTGCGCGTACATCTTCGTCGTGGTTTTCGTGGCAATATTCGCGCTTAGGGTTTGCTGTTGGGATTTCAGCAGCGAGTTCTAATTGGAAATTACATTGTTCGATGATCGCAGCATGTGCCAATTTGATGACTTCTACTAACTCTGCTTCAGAAATTTCTTGCATTTCGCCTTCGACCATATTGACGTCTTTTGCAGTTCCTGCAATAACGACATCGATATCTGAAAGTGCGATTTCTGCCATGGTTGGGTTAATGATGTATTCACCATTGACACGACCTACGCGAACTTCAGACATTGGGCCATTGAATGGAATATCTGAAACGGCAATGGCTGCAGATGCAGCAAAACCACAAAGGGCGTCTGGGTTATTGACGCCATCGTAAGACATGAGCTGAATCATGACTTGTACTTCAGCGTGGTAATCGTCTGGGAAAAGTGGACGCAACGCACGGTCAACTAAACGCATCACGAGGATTTCAGTTTCTGACGGACGCGCCTCGCGACGGAAGAATCCGCCAGGAAAACGACCCGCAGCTGCGTATTTTTCACGGTAATCTACGGTTAACGGAAGAAAATCGACGCCTTCCTTTGCGTCTGGGGCTGCTACAACAGTAGCGAGCAACATGGTGTCGCCCATGCGCACCACAACAGAACCATCTGCCTGTTTTGCCAACTTCCCGGTCTCTACAAGGATTTCCTTGCCGCCGGTCATGATTGACTTTCTTGTTCCTATATTCATCTTTATTTATTTACAACTTTTAAAACAAAAGAAGGGGCTATCGATGTTATCGAAGCCCCCTCTCCCATAAATTTTCTCCGAGTTTGACCCAGAATTAGCGACGTAAGCCTAATTCTTTGATCAATGCACGGTATTTCTCGATGTCATTCGCCTTGAGGTAATCAAGAAGACTACGACGCTTACCAACGAGCAATTGAAGCGCGCGTTGTGTTCCGTAATCTTTGCGGTTCTTTTTCAAGTGCTCAGTAAGGTGACTGATGCGAAATGTAAACAAGGCAATTTGCCCTTCTGTAGAACCGGTATTGGTTTCTGAACCACCGTGTTTGGCGAAGATCTCTTTCTTCTTTGCTGAATCTAAATACATGCTAATATTTGTGTAAATGATTATTATGTAGACTGACCACCTTGGTCAATACGGGTGCAAAGATATGAACTCTTTTTGAATCTTACAAAAAAAGCCGCCTCTTTCGAAACGGCTTCTTTCTCAAATGACTGGATTAGTGCAAAACGCGGTTTATTGAACAATTGTTCCGCTCAACTCCTCAAGCATTTTCATGATAGAATCAACTTGATTTGAAGTGGTGTCGCTGAGGCTATTCCATTGGAAATAAACTACAAGTAATGCAGCCAACACCAACCACGCCAACCAAGGCTGTTGGTTGTTTTTACTTTGTTCTTCGTCAATGGCAGCGACTATTCTCGAACCATTGTGTGCATCGTAGATCGGCTTGACAGTATGGGCGTAAAGATTAAATACAAAAGCAATTACGATTGCTAACAAGGCATAATTGGCAATCAGCAACAATAAGTATGTCAAGCAGTAGCTCATCCAATTCGCAGCAAAGCGCTCATTTACTTTTTGTGTTGCAGCAATTTGCATTTCCAAAAATCGATTGTGACGCTCTTTGGATATAGACAAAGTCTTACTTAAAGACTTTAGATTATTGCGCATTGGCATGTAGAATTCAGCTAAATCCGGGTTAGAATTAATGGTAGCATTGATATCTACTATTTGATCATCGAGTGATTTTAATTGATCATTATAGTTTGCATTTACTGATTTTTTATACCCACGTAAGACTTCTAATTCCTCAGTATTGGCTTTTGTGTTTGAATCGAAATCAGCTGCCGTGATGATGGGCTTTAGATCATTAGTGCCAAAAATAAGGGCACTTGACAAGTAATCAGTGTAACGCTTGTTTTCAGCGAGTTCATAGCGCAAAGTCACTTCGTTTTGGAGTGTCTCAAGTGCGGTATCGAAGTCTGCATTTTTTGTGCTATCTGGATTAATTAAAAGAGCAACTTTATTCAACACTTGATTTTGATCAAGTTGGTCATTGATTGCCTTTGTTTTTGCACTTAAACGATTTTCTACCCAGTTTGCAGTTGCAAAATTGGCGCCTTGCTCTAAAACTGCCCAAGGCAAAATAATTACAACAACGGAGACTGCAACAACTAAAATAGGTTGGTAAACAAATGCTAAACTATGGTTGAATGAAGTTTTGATGTATTCGTAAATATTTTCTGACCATTTATCTGAAGCATGTTCATTAGAAAAAATGACACCCACATTGGTGAGGTATAGCAAAGCAAGCAAAGTTAGTACGATAATTGTTGCTGCCACAACATTTGGCGCATGTAAGATTCCGGATAAAATACCTCCCCATTTTGTATTTCCGTCGAAGATGTTTAAGAAATAAAATACGCCGAAAATGGCAACAAGAATAGCCATGATGGTCAGCGAAAAACGCAAACTTTTCATCGCGGCATCTTTGCTTTGATAAATTGTAGATGCTACAACCCAGACCAAGGCAAGTGATAATGCAAACAATGGGCCGTATTCAACAAGCAATTGCTGGTCTGTAAGAAAACCAATAAACACGAGGAGTCCTGAAGCGATTGCTCCGTAAAGTGTTGGCCAAAAAACATTTACATATCCTTGACGATTCAAGGTTCCTGGGACAGTGTGAATAACGGCTAGTAATAATTGAAAAGGCCATTTAATGAGGTAATGAAAGGCAAGTTTAGCTAACAACCAAACGGATGGTTTGAAAACTTCGTTCCAGAGCCACAACACGATTGTCGAAACCCATTTATAAACAAAGTTGGTTACAAAGGTAGTGGCTTCTAGAAGTAAAAAAAGTGCATAGACACCAACATTGTAAACCACAGACAAGGCTATTGCAATAATAGACAAAGGTGCATACCAACTTGATTCTTGTGCAATTCGCTGCGCCAATGCATCGCGATCTATTAAACCCTGAGGTGATTTAGACATCCATTTAGATAGGATGTATCCGCCGAGGGCAAGCGCCATCCAATTAGCGATAAAAAATGACACCCAATTCGAAAAAAAAGCACCATTTCCGAACAGCTCATTGAGCATTTTTAAAGGTAAATTAAGTAGTTCCATAGCAATATAGATTTAGGATTAGCATGACCAATATAAGAATAAATATTTTTAATACATCCTGATAACAGACTGATTTATTAACAATTAGGTCTTTTTTTTACATTTCAAAGTAAAAATTTAAAACATCCAAGCTACCATTGCTTATTTGTGTACCTTTGTATCGTTCTTTGGTGTTCGCTTGTCGAACTTAATAAGGAATCCGGTGTAAATCCGGAGCTGTATCTGCAGCTGTAAGTGTCTTGAAAAAGGCGTTTCAAAACAACCACTGCATCGGCGGGAAGGTGAGACGTCAATAAGCACGAGCCAGAAGACTTGCCTACGAACAGCGTGAAGACTTCAGATTAAAGTCGGTATCGCCAAGGGCTTCGTATACCCTTGCCGCTCCACTTTTTTCCATGTCATTGTTTAATTTTTTTAATTTTCAACACATGAAAAAAGGATTATTTTTTGCTGCTGTATTGTGTAGCTCTGGGCTCTTTGCTCAACAATACACCCACCAAGTACTCATTGCCAACGAAGGTTTTTTTGACTTTCAAACCAATGCGATCATCGAACCGGCAACCATTGGTTCGTACAATCCAAGTACCCAAGCGTATGTTGTAGTTGATACCCTAGAAGGGCAGCGCTTCAGTTCCGATGTACTTATCGATGGCAACACTTATTTTGTGGCTGCCGACACCAAAATTTACAAGTTCGACTTAAATTCTCACCAAGAACTTGGCAGCATTACGCTACCTGGCGTTCGAAATTTGGCTATTTCCGGCAATCAACTGATTGCCACCCGCGGAGAATACCTCCAAACATTCGCTTCTTATTTGCAAGTCTTCGACAAAAACAGCCTACAACTACTTGCTGCGTTGGACACCATCACCGGCCCGAAGTGGGCAAGCCAAAATATCGTAGTAATAAACAACATTGCCTACATCGCTGTAAATAATGCCTACGAGTGGGGGAACGAAAAAGGTCTAATTGGCCAACTCGACCTCAATACATTAACTTACGGCTCCGAAATTGACTTAGGCGCTGAAGGTAAAAATCCGGATAACATGTTTGTGTTCAACAACGAATTGTATACTGTGAACAACAAAGACTGGTCTGGCGCTTCGGTTTCTAAAATCAGTTTAAATGGCGCGGTCAATACGCAAAACATCGCAAATGCAGTAACGGGATGTGGAACCTCCGCCCTGCGCGACGACAAACTCGTGTATCAAATCTCCATGGAAAATACGCTTAACGACTACAACCTGCTCAACATGGCATTCGTTGGCCCGATTGCAGGCATTAGCAATAATTTTTACGAGCTTGCACAAAATCCACAGAGCGGTCAACTTTACACTTCCACGACAGATTTCTTTTCGCAAGGCATGGTACACATCTACGATGCAAGCAACACACTTCTCAATCAATTCAGTGTAGGTGTCTCTCCTGGCACTATCGTTTTTGATATCCGTTCAAGTGCGGGTCTCAATGAGATAGAAAATGTACTACAAGTTTATCCGAACCCATCGAATGGTATTTTCCGTGTTAACGGGCTTCAACCGGGTCAAACGCTTCACATTTTCAACGCTGCTGGTCAGGAAGTTTTAACTTCAAACCAAGCGGAAATTGACCTCAAGAGTTTTCAAAGTGGCATTTATTTTTTAAAATCTAATGAAAGCAACATTAAGCTCGTTAAAAACTAAAAAATAACCTTTAGAAAAAAGGCCGCTCAATCGAGTGGCCTTTTTTGTGTTTGTTTATCTTTGTTGTATGCAAACAATTCTTAGTCAGCAGCAAATTCAGCAAAAAATTGTCCGTCTTGGTCATCAGCTCATTGAAACAGCCTTTGATCAAAATGAAATTTATTTAGGTGGTATCGTCGGCAACGGCTATCTTCTTGCACAACATTTGGCAAATGTAATTGCAGAGAACAGTTCGTTAAAAGTGATTTGTTTTGAAATAAAACTCAACAAAGACGAGCCTTGGAGTGAACCCATCACCTTTTCTATCGAACAGAAGGCACTCAAAAACGCTTATATTGTCTTGATTGACGATGTCGTCAATAGCGGCAAAACCATGCAATATGCCTTACTCAAGTTTCTAGAACAGGCAACTACTGCCATAAAAACAGTTGCACTGATCGATCGCCAACACAGACGCTACCCGATCAAAACTGATTTTGCTGGTTTAAGCCTGTCAACAACCCTCAAAAATCATGTTGAGGTGGATTTTAATGCTACGGACGCAAAAGTATTTTTGTACTAATGGAAAAAATCACCGAAGCGAGTTCGGTTTTTAACAACCTCGAACAAATGAGCACCCGCGCACTGCTAGAGGGCATCAATTCTCAAGATCAATTGGTGCCAAGAGCCGTAGCGCAAATCATCCCCGAAATCGAAGCATTTGTCGAAGCGTGTTTTGAACGCATGCAACATGGTGGACGACTTTTCTACCTTGGCGCTGGTACGAGCGGCCGCCTTGGTATAGTCGATGCCAGTGAATGCCCGCCAACATTTGGTGTAGACCACGGACGCGTCGTTGGCTTAATTGCAGGTGGCGACACCGCCATACGCAAAGCAGTCGAATTTGCTGAAGACGACACCGAACAAGGATGGAAAGACATCCTTGAACACGAGCCAACACCGCACGATACCGTTGTAGGAATTGCTGCATCTGGTACCACCCCATACGTTTTGGGCGCACTTGAAAAAGCAAATCAACAAGGGCTCTTGACTGCCGGAATTTCTTGCAACCCCAACTCGCCGCTTTCCCATTTGGCTCAACATGCCCTTTGCCCAATAGTAGGTCCTGAATTTGTCACGGGCAGCACACGAATGAAATCAGGTACTGCACAAAAACTTGTCCTTAACATGATTTCAACCAGTCTTATGATCAAACTAGGTCACGTCAAAGGAAACAAAATGGTAGATATGCAACTTTCCAATGAAAAACTCGTTGAGCGTGGCGCAAAAATGGTCGCCTCGGAACTACAAATTGACCAACAAACGGCCCAAGAATGGTTACTTGCGCATGGCTCTGTCCGCAGAGCAGTTGCAGCATACCTCAAACAAAAAAACAATGAGCAACTTTGATCCAAATGGCGTAGGGATTGCCAATGGCAACATATTTGGATTTCCTTATTCAGAATCCGAAGCAGAGCTCGTATTGATTCCTGTTCCCTGGGATGCCACTGCCTCCTATGGAAAAGGAACCAGCAAAGGGCCGCAAGCCATTTTAGATGCCTCGACCCAACTCGATTTCTTTCATCCTGATTTGCCGCGTGCCTACGAAACTAAAATCTTTATGTCGCCGGTTTCAACCGATTGGTTGGAGATCAATGACCGCCTCTGCGAAAAAGGCAAGGAATACATCGCATATCTCGAAGAAGTTGGTGAGGAAATTGCACGGCTGCGTTTTGAAGAAACCATCAACGAAATTAATGAAGCGCATCGTGCGCTACGCGAAAATTTAAAAGAGCGTTGTTCGGCATTATTGGCTGCTGGTGTAATCCCTTGTGTTTTGGGCGGCGAACACTCTACGCCTTTGGGTTTACTTCAGGCCCTAAACGCACACCACGACGCATTTGCGATTCTTCAAATTGATGCGCATGCGGACCTCCGTAACGCATACGAAGGCTTTGAACAGTCTCATGCCAGCATCATGTACAATGCACTAAAAGAGCTCAACAACTTGGTTGGCCTCACGCAGGTAGGCATACGTGATGTTTCTGAGAAAGAAATTGAATTTGCCGCCAACGACCCAAGAGTACATACTTTTTACGATTGGGACCTCAAAAACGAAGTCTACCAAGGTAAAAATTGGTCTGAACAAGTACAGCAAATCATTGCGACGCTACCGCAAAAAGTATATATCTCTTTCGATATAGACGGCCTGACCCCAAGTTTGTGTCCACACACCGGAACACCAGTTGCAGGTGGTTTTGAACTGCAGCAAATCGCTTTTCTTTGTTTTGAGCTCGTTCGAAGTGGCAGACAAATCATTGGTTTTGACCTTAACGAAGTTGCACCAGGCCCCGAAGGCGATTGGGATGCCAATGTTGGCGCACGCGCACTTTGGCATTTGGTTTGCGCAACTGAACTCAGCAGAAGACAACACGCATGAAAATTACACAAGCGAAAATATTAACCGCTTTGACACTTGGTTTTGGACTACTGAGTTTGTTTTCGGTCTGGAATATCTACAATTGGGATTTTTTAGGTTGGGGAAGCAAATTATTTTTATTTCCTTTCCTTACCGTCATTGCACTTATGGCCAAATTGAGTCCTAAAAAACCAAAATGGATCAGCAGCATCCAAATTGGACTCATGGCTTTGCACGGTGTGTGTTACTTCGTTGTTTTCAACGTACAAGATCCACATCAGCCTAATTTATTATTACTGTTAGTGCCCATGCTTTTGTCCACTATTTGCTTAATTGCAGCAAAGAGTCAACAAAAACAAAGTATCGTATTTCTTGCGATAGCCGCAATTTCATACATACTACTTGGAACCACAGCCAACCCCGTTTTTTTCTTTTCTGGTATTTGTTTTGAACTCTTCGGTTTGCTGCTTTATTTGTTCGCCATTATGCGTTCATCTAAAAGCTTTTAAGGATACAAAGCGCGGCCATAGCCAACGATTCGACTTTGCCAATAGGTAGAATGCTCGATGTCCACAATTGTAATGCCGATACTTGAACTCGAATGAATCATTTGTTTGGGTGCATTTTTTTCAGAAATCAAGATACCAACATGATTGACATCTGTTCCGTTGGAGAAAAACACCAAATCACCGGCTTTTGCCTCTAAGGCGCTTATCTGCTCACAAAAAGCAAATTGATCTGCGGCGCGCCTTGGTAGTTTTACGCCTTGTTTTTCAAAGACATAACAAGTGAATCCGCTGCAGTCAAAACCCGTA
>Ga0169931_10009807_pt1 | contig 13755 bp, 13 predicted proteins | sample Kivu_15m_20L_FD_129675 | JGI IMG/M metagenome (GOLD analysis project Ga0169931, IMG submission 129675) | Freshwater microbial communities from Lake Kivu, Western Province, Rwanda to study Microbial Dark Matter (Phase II) - Kivu_15m_20L... | ecosystem: Environmental > Aquatic > Freshwater > Lake...
CCCGGTTGTCATCGTTCGATTCCGGTGGGCATGGGCCACCTCGTGTGCGTGCCGCACGACGCACCCGATCTGCGGCGCCATTGGCACAAAGGTTGTTGGGAGCGTCGACGCTGACGTCGACTACTCCACCAACCAACGCACGAAGGATCCGACGAGTTCGATGGCGTACACGATCACAAATATCACAATGATGATCGCACCAACGGTGGGTTCTTGCAGCACGCGCAACGCAGACAACAGCAAGAACCCGATGCCACCGCCACCAATGATGCCGAGCACGGTCGACGAACGCAGGTTCACATCGAGCATGTACAACGTCTGACTCACCAGGTTTGGCAGCGCTTGCGGAACCACGGACGTGAAGAACTCCTGAACTCCCGTCGCGCCGGTGGCGAATACTGCCTCCCTTGGCACCGGTGACACTTCTTCAAGAGCGTCACCGATCAGCTTGGCCATGAACGTTGCCGTCCCGAGTGTGAGCGCGAGCGTTCCTGGCACGGGGCCCAGGCCCATCGCCGCCACGAACAGCACGGCGACGATGAGTTCCGGCAGTCCGCGCAAACCAAGCAGGAATAGACGGGTCGTGCCGAATACCGCCCGCTTCACCACGATGTTGCGGGCCGACAGAATGCCAAGGGGTATCGAGAGCAACAAGCCGAGCGTTGTCGCGATGAAACCAATGGCTACCGTCTCGCGGATTCCTTGCCACAACTCCGGTCCGGCCGTGGTGAAGTCTGGCGGAAACAGTCGACCGACACTCTCTCCGATTTCGTCGATCAGACCGAACGCAGAGAGCAACGGCATGTCGATGGTGACAAACGAAATCACGATGAGTGCAAGGAAGATGAGGGCGGCTGACGTCCGCACGATTCGTTCGTACGTCCAAGGGGGCGTAAGTCGCCGCGTTGTCACCGCATCGATGATGAGGCGTTGATCGCGTCGTTCACGGGCCTCGGTTCGCGCATTCTTGGTGGTCGGAGTCGACAGATGGTCGCCAATAATCGAGGTGCGCAAGCGCGTGGACACCACCTCGATGAGCGTGATGACGGCAAAGATCACCGACACCGCTGCGATTGCCCGCTGGTAGTCGAGACTGCGCAGGGTGGTCTGAATCACGAAACCGACACCACCCGCGCCGACGAACCCGAGCACGGCCGACTCGCGCAGATTGATATCGAGGCGATAGAGCGAGGTACCAATCCATGAAGGCGTTATCTGCGGAACGATCGTTGTGAGCACCGTCTGCCACTTCCCGGCACCCGTTGACGTAACCGCTTCTCGCGACATTGACTCGGTGTTCTCGATGGCTTCGGTGAAGAGCTTGCCGATCATGCCAATGGAGTGAATCGCCAGCGCCAGGATTCCAGCAAGCGGCCCAATGCCAAGCGGCAAGGTCAACACCGCCGCAATCACCAGTGTGGGAACCGCTCGCGAGAGCGTGATGATGGCTCGCGAAGCAGCGAAGGTCACCGGATTCGGCGTGGTGTTACGTGCCGCAAGAAACGCCAGCGGAACGCTGAGCAGCACTGATGCAGTGGTACCGATCAACGCCATCCAGATCGTCTCCAATGTCGCGTCGAGCACTTCGCGAATCCTGTCGAATCGCGGCGGAAGCATGTACGTGACGAGGTTCCATAACTCGGTGAAGCCGCCGAACAACGTGCTGAGCGTCATATTGATGTATCTCCACGACCACACGGTGCCGCCCACGTAGGCAACGAACACCGCGAGGAGCGCCCAGCTCTGCCACTTGCGTGGCGCGCGCGGTAGTCGTTTGGGGGTCGAGCGCGAGAATGCCTCGACGTGCGCTCCGCTCACGTCAGACCTTGACGTGGTCGGTGACTGCTGCCACCGTGTTCGGCGCGCCGCTGGCGAGGTTACTCTCGCGATCAACTCGCTGGTACACCTCCATCACATCATCCTGCGTCAGCCCACGCGCGTCCCGGTCGAGAACGACCCGCCCATCTCGCAGTCCGACGATACGGTGTGCCCATCCGAGCGCCAGCTCCACTTGATGCAGAGTCACGATCACCGTCATGTTCTCCTCGGTTGCGACGCGCAGGAGCAATTCCAGCACTTGATGGCTCGATTCCGGGTCGAGCGACGCGACGGGTTCGTCCGCCAGCAACAATTGCGGGCGCTGCATCAATGTGCGGGCGATCGCCACGCGCTGCATCTGGCCTCCCGAGAGCGTGTCGGCACGTTGGTACGCCTGTGGCGCCAACCCGACGCGTTCGAGGTGATCAAAGGCTTCGCGACGCAATGAACGTGGATACGAAATGACGCCATAGCGCGGTCCGCGCAATCGCCCGAGTGCACCGCTCAGAACGTTCTCCAAGCAGGTGGCGCGGCCGACCAAACCGAATTGCTGGAAGACGAAACCCACATTGCGACGCACGCCTCGCAGTGCACGATTCGAGGCAGATGACACCTCGACACCCATGACATGCACGGTTCCTGCGGTCGGCTTGTGCAAGCCATTGAGGTGACGCATCAGCGTCGATTTGCCCGACCCGGACAGCCCGATCAGCGAGAGCAGCTGCCCCGTGGGCACCGTCATGCTCACATTGTCAAGGGCGAGGGTTCCGTTGGGGAATCGCTTCGATACCCCGGTGAGGCTGATGAGGGAACCAGCCCCACCGGAGAGTGATGTTGTCATGAAAGCAGTCGAATGTTGAAATGATTCGTGCTATCGGCAACGACTGGACTTGGTGGCTTCGCAGACTTGACGAATGTCGTCGTAACGAGCGTCGGTCGTCGGACGGAAGCCCCAAGTGGCGTCCTCGATGACGTTGCACGTTGCTTCATTCGTGCACAGACCCATCGAAACGAACGCCGTCTTGTTGATCTTCTCGAGAATGGTCTTCTTCAGCACCTCGAAAAGATCGGCGGGCAAGTCCTTGCGAACTGCAATCGGCGAGTTGGGGATCTGACCGCTCTTCCACACGACCTTGAAGTCGTTGACGTTGATCAATCCACGCTGCGGGAGCAGCACGTCGAACATGTCGTCGTAGACGAATCCGGCATCGCATGTACCTGCCTGAACTGCCAACACCGACTTGTCATGGCCACCCGCGAGAATCGAACGGTAGTCGCTCGACTGGATGCCTTCTTTCAGCAACCCTGCCGTGGGATAGAGGAATCCCGAGGTGGACGCAGCGTCGACGAAGCAGAGGTTCTTGCCGACGACGTCCTTGATCGAATTGATGGAGCTGGACTTCCGGGCAACGAGATATGACAGGTAGAACCCTTGTGGCGTGGTCGCATTCGGCACCGACGCACCAACGGCTTCAATTTTTGCGCCGCGGGCTTTGGCCAGCACGTACGAGAACGGACCGTAGAACACCACATCGGCACGACCGGCAACTTGGGCCTCGATTACTCCGGCGTAGTCGGTAGCAGAAATGAACGTGGTTGAAATACCCGTCTCTTTTTGCACGACATCAACGAAGTTCTTGTATCGCAGGGTCATGGTCGCGACGTTTTCACTTGGTACCGCTGCGATCACCAGCTTGCTCGGCCAGTTTGCCTTGGCGGTCGACTTTGCAGCCGCTGCTGCAGCAGTCCAGGTGTACTTTTTCGTCTTGGCGTTATAGGTGCAGGTCAACGTGCCGCTCTTGCGGTTGAGCTGGGCCTTGGTGCACGACTGGCCAGACTTCGCGGTCGGGCTCGCCGCTTGGGCCATCACCGGTGTAGTGACGGCGGCGACGAATGCCAGCGTGGCCACGATTCGAGTGGCTCGCTTACCGAGGGTGTTGAACGATTTCATGTTGATCTCCTTTGGGGATGTGGTGCTGGGACTTTGGGGTTGGGGTGCTGGGTGTGGAGTTACTTGCTGGACTTGGACTTCGCGGGCGCGGGTGCGGTGAGTTCGAAGAACGCCACCGATCCCGACAATTCATACGAGACAATGAACATCGGTTTGCCGGTCGGGCTATCTTTTCCTTCCACGAACAACACGCCCTCAGGCGACACGTCGCCGCCTTCGCCAAACAGGATGTTGCCGCCGGGCAACGAGGTATTGATGTACTGACGGAATTGCGGCTTGACCGGGTTCGTCACGTCGTAGAGCAACAATCCGCTGTCGCGCTCGAGAGCAACGACCAGCCAGGTACGACCATATGCCGTACCGACCGCCAAGCCCTCAGGCTCTGGGCCCTTCGCAGGTGAGCGTGACTCGAACGAACTCACCAGGCCGGTCGCGGTGTTCCAATCGGCGTTGAAGAGCAACGGACGATTGCGGGCCACGATGCGCTCAATTTCGTCGCCCGAGTCAAACACGATGTCAGCACCGAACACGCCATCGATGGAGTTGGACTTCCACACCGTGAACGACCTGGTACCGAACGAGTAAGCCGGAGTCACCTTGGTGGTGGAGCGCACGTTCGTGCCGGTTACGACGGCCGGCGGCATCACCGTGACTCGCAAGCGACCGGCAACCGAGGACGAAGTGAGGTTGGTATCGAGACCAACATCCGCATATCGCGGGTCTTCGCGCTCCACGGCGGTAGTGCTGGTGCCACCCAGCAAGCACGGATATTCGCGCGCATCACCTTCGTTCGCGGTTATGAGGTACGTGTTGCCGCCTGCGTCAACCGAGGCAATCGCGTCGGGGAGGTACATACCCTGCACGTTCAGCGGGCGGATGTTGATCTGGTTGTCGCGATCACTTGCATCTAGACCGGTGTTGTAGACGTTGTGGTTCTTGTAGCCAAGACCCAGGATGTTGGTGATTGTTGCCGAGGCAAGATCGACGGTGGCAATACCGTTGTTTTCTTGCAATGTCACGTACGCGGTCTTGCCGTCCTCTGAGATGGCCACGTACTCGGGTTCGATGTCTTGCTCAACGCTGGCGCCCGGGCCGAAAATTCGACCACCTGCGTAGATGATCGCATTCTTGCGCTCAGCAAACGCCGTGAAATCAACCGTCTTCACCGTTGGCGGGTTGGCTTGCAGGTCGACAATCGAGATGCTGCCCTTCGGATCGGACGTCAATGGCAACTGTCCGTTGACGAGGCAATAGTCCTTCGGCTCACCCTCGTTCGCGCTCACTGCGTAGCGACCGTCTTTGCTGATGGCCACGTTGTCGGGCAGAGCACCGACGGTGAGGCCGGCTGGGAGACCTTTGCGCAACACACCGTTTGAGTCCATGATGAACAACTTGCCATCGGCCGTCTTTGATGCGCCGGCTGCTGCGACGATCACGACACCGTCGCGGGCGGCGACGCTCTGGATGCCAGACGACCCGAGGGCAGTGAAGTCAACCGACTTCACGAGCTTTGGCTTCTTCAAATTGCTGATGTCAACGATGTCGATGCTGTTCGTCGCGCCGTTGGTGATGAACAGTCGCTTCGACTTGGCATCAATCGCCGAAATCTCCGCGCCACCGAGTCGCGAAGGAGACAAGTAACGGTTGACGAACCGCAACTCGCTGCCATTGACGGGCAACGTGTCGGCCCCGGCGGTCTGTGTGGTGAAGGCGCCAGCGCCAAGAACGAGGGTTGATAGGACAGTGAGGGAAAGAATTTTCTTTTTCATCGGTGGTAAAAGTACGCCGATGAGGTTTCCGGAATCTAAACACCAAGAAACCAAACAGTGAGGAGTTCCTGAATTATCTGCGACGATTTTGTTGACCGGCGTTCATGTTCGCGACACTTGTATGGGCTATGTTGCTGAGTCGTGGATTCGGCTACTCCCGCTCGTACGCCGTCACTAATCTCCAGCGATGATCTCGCGTTCTATCGCGAACATGGCTGGCTGATTACTCGTCTGTTGACGGCCGCGCAGATCGCGGATCTGCGCACGTGGGTGTCCGAAGTGCAGGCGTGGGACGATGCAGGCTCTTGGATGAACCACTACGAAATGACCAGTAACGGTGCTCGAAAGTGTCGCACCGAATACTTCACTCCGTTTCACGACGAACTTCGCCAGCTGCTCCGCCACGGTTCCATGAACGATGTTGCAGGAATCCTGCTCGGAGAGCCCGCCGTGTTGTACAAAGAGAAAATCAACTACAAATTGGCGGGTGGCGCGGGATGGGAGCCACACCAAGATGCCCCCGCCTACCCGTACATCGATTCACATATCTCTTGCATGATTGCCGTTGACGATGCCACGACGGAGAATGGTTGCTTGGAAGTCGTATCGGGTCTGCATCACGAGTTGATCGCCACCGATGAGCGCGGCTGCATTCCCAGCGAAGTCGCAGACGCCCTCGAATGGCAGCCGGTTCCGATCGAGGCCGGCACCACGCTGTGGTTCCACTCGCGCACGCCCCATCGCAGTGGCGACAACCATTCGACTCGCGACCGCCGCGCGATCTATCCCACCTACAACGCGCTGAGCGAAGGCGATTTGCGGGAGGCGTATTATTCCGCGAAGCGAGCCGAGTTCGCAAAGGCCGGCGAAGGTGACCGCGTGCAAATCTCGTTGATCGACGACTTCCGCGGCATCCCGGTGACGAGCCAATCATGACCAATCTGCTACCTGAAGTTGCCGCGCTCTTCGACAAGTGGGGCACCAACCGCTATGACGAACAAGTTTCGCAACTCGAACACGCCGTGCAATGCGCTCGGTTGGCTCGCGATGCCGGCGCCGACGACGAGTTGATCGTTGCCGCGTTACTGCATGATGTTGGGCACTTGCTCGAACTCGAGCGCCAGTCGGGTCAGGTCAACCTGGGTCGCAACGACGCACACGAGGCGTCGGGGGCTGCGTACCTTGCGCGCTTCTTTGGCCCTGGTGTCACTGCCCCGATTGCTCTGCACGTGGAAGCAAAGCGCTACCTCTGCACGGTGGAGGAATCGTATTTTCACTCGTTGTCGGTTGGTTCAGTTCGATCACTCGAAGTGCAGGGTGGACGCATGAGCCCCGACGAGGTGGAGTGGTTCCGCTCGCATCCTTCCGCCGAACGCGCAGTCACACTGCGTCGATGGGACGAAGCCGGCAAGGATCTTGCACCCAGCGGTGCGCGGCTTGCCGACTTCGACGGCGAAGTGCAACGCACATTGCGCTAGCCGACGTAACACGCACGGCGCTAACTCGCGTTCTCCTTTTTGTCACGTCTCGTTCACGGGGGTCTCGTACCCTCGCGTTTGGTGTCGGTAACTGTGGCTTCTCCTGCGAACCGAGTGTCGCTCATCATGCGCGCAGATGTGGGTCGTCTTGTCGAAGTCGGTGAGCGTTGCCTTGCCAATGCGGCGCTTAGCGCTGGTCTGCGCATCATTCATGCCCCCACCTCGGGCGTCGTGATGATGCAGGTGCGCGAACCAGTGCGCAAGGAACGCTTCTACCTCGGCGAGGTCGTCGTCACACGCTGCGAAGTCATCATCAACGACATGCGTGGCTGGGCGATGGTGGCAGGCGAGGACAAGCGCGCGGCACTCGCAGCTGCGGTGTGCGATGCCGTGAGTCGGTCTACCACTGGAGAATTTGCCGAGCTGCGGTCCGCTGTCGACGCACTCTGTATCGAGACCGCCGAGCGCCTACGGGCCGACGAATCTCGTGAATGGTCCGCACTCGAGCCAACCCGGGTTGCCTTTGAGGAGTTTGAGTGATGCTCGCCGCGCTCAACTCTCAAGAATCGACGCTTGTCTTTCGCACCATGCTGAACGCGCTGGCGTTTCCAGGTCGACGATTTGATCTCCCGAACAATCTTGTGGCGCAGATGCCAGCTGCGACATTGCCACTGCTCGCACTCGTCGACGTTGAAACAACGTTCTGCGCACCTGGTGCCACGCAGTGGCAAGCCGACATTGCGATGATCACTTCGTCTCGCGTCGTGGCCGCTACCGATGCGCGGTTCGTGCTCTTTGCAGATTTGCCGAGCGCGAGCGACGTCTTGCATCTCGGCCGTGGCACAGCCCACCGACCCGAACTCGGTTGCAAGGTGGTGTTGGCGGTTGAACACCTGCCCGAGAGCCGACCTGTAACCGATGACGAGCGACCGACAGGTGCCGGACATTGCGCAACCCTGCGCGGTCCCGGCGTACAGACATCCGTCGTCGTTGCAATCCAACCTGGGGTCGATGAATTCCTCACCGCGCGGGCCACAGCCGTTGCTGACGCCCCGACGGGTATCGACTGTTGGTTCGTCGCCAACGACGGTGGAGTCATGGGTTTGCCACGCACCACTCACGCAACGTTCGACGGCGCGGGGAACTAGTCGCCGTGGGATACGTCTCGGCACGCGGGGGACTCGACGCGATTCATGCAGCCGAACGACTCGTGCGTCGACTCCGTCTCACATCCGACTCGAACTGGCTCGAAGAAACACAAATTCTCGACAAACTTCGGTTGCTCGTCGACCGTGTGATGAGCGAAGCAGGTCTCTGGGATCCGCGACTCGCCGCCGCCGCCGTGCGCCAAAGCGAGGGCGACGTAACAGAAGCCGTGCACCTGCTGCGCGCCTACCGCTCCACCCTCCCGCGCTTTGCGTACTGCGAAACCGTCGATGCCGATGCCGTACGGGTGCGCCGCCGAATCGTTCCGGCGTTTCAACGAGTACCGGGCGATCAACTACTCGGTCGTTCAGTGGATTACACGGCGCGATTCCTCGAACGCACTCCCGACGACGAGGCTCGCGAAGAAGCAGAAAAACTGCGCGCGCAGGGAAATGTCGGCGAGAGCACGGACGAGAATCTCGGCGCGTCGAATGACGGTCAGACACCCGGCGAATCGAGCGACGTGCGATCCCCGCGTCGGCTCATGGAATTGTTGCGCGAGATGGACATGCTCGTTGACCGTCGTGTCGACGGCGATCCTGAGCCGTTCGACATCACTCGCTCCCCCGCGCGACCGCCCGCTCCGAGGTCGGCGTTACTGAGCTCCATGTCGCGAGCCGACACCGGTGCACTCGTCAATCAGTGGTACCGCAACATCCTCGGGCCCGATGGCTACCTGCATGAGGTGACCCTCGGTGAGGTGCGCCATGGTCTGCTCTCGGTCGATGTTGCACACCCCGTGACGGGCGAGAGCGTCTCGGTCGCCGACGTGAGAGTCACCGAAGTGGAGGCAATCGAGGATCTCGATGACATCGAGGAAGATCGCACACGCTTCGACGTGGGCTACGGGCTGTGTTTCGGCCACAACGAGCGCAAGGCAATCGCAATGGCCAACCTCGACATCGCGTGCCATCGTGACGCCGGACGTACCCAGCTCGAACAATCACTACTGCTCACCACCGACGCACTCGACTCGGCCGGGTTCCTTGAACACCTCAAACTTCCGCACTACGTGACCTTCCGCTCGATGATCGAACGCAAGCTCGCCGTCCGCAAAGCGAGTAAGACCAATGACGTGCGCGAAGCGGAGCACACCGATGACGATTGACGAACTGATCGACGAGCGCTCGAACACCGAATTGCTCGATGAGTTTGCAAAACGCGAAATTCGGCGCACGATACTGTCGGCGGTCGCGATTCCCGGTTATCAGGTTCCCTTCGGGTCGCGTGAGATGCCGGTGGCTCGCGGTTGGGGTTCTGGCGGTCTGCAGGTGACGCTTGCTGCCGTACACACCGACGACATCGTGAAGGTAATCGATCAGGGCGATGACGATGGAGTCAATGCGGTGAATCTTCGACGCCTCATCACAACGTCGACTGGTTCGCAGGAAACCTCGGTGGCGGATGAAGCCGACATCGTGCAGAGTCGCCACCGGGTGCCCGAGGACGGCCTCGATGAATCGAGCATCTTGGTGCTGCAGGTGCCCGTGCCCGAACCGTTGCGCGGGGTTGAACGCGATATGCGGGAGCTGGCGCGCATGCATGCCGAGGCCGACTACTCGCGGATGTGGGTGAGTTTGTACGAAGACAAGGTGCGCAACGGAGTCATCACACAGACGACCGGCTATCCCTGCCTCGTCAACGGGCGCTACGTCGTCGCAACGACACCGATTCCCCGGTGGGACATTCCACGGTTGCACGATGCCCCGTTCATCACGTTGTTCGGCGCAGGACGCGAAAAACGCATCTACGCGATCCCTCCGTACACAGAGGTCGAGCCGCTCACATTCGAGGATGTTCCGTTCGAAGTAGAAGATGCAGACGGCGCGCACTGTGCACTGTGCAATTCGAGCGAGAGTTTCCTCGTATCGCTTCCGAACTCGTCGACATGGTTGTGCAGTGACACCGACTGGTGCAGGCGCAATCGCAAGGGCAACGCATGACTACGGCATCCACCGACCGTCGCTTCACCGTTGCTCGCCTGAGTGTTCCCGCATGGATGCTCAAAGTCGAGGGTCTCGGCAAGGTGTACGGCCCGCACGATGATCGAATCGTCGGCTCTACCGGACCCGAGGCGGGTACAGCAAAAAGCCCCATCAACGGATCCGTCGTCGCAGCGTGGAACGTTTCGTTCGCCGTTGCCGCCGGAGAAGCACTCGGCATCGTCGGCGAGTCTGGCTCCGGCAAGTCCACGGTGCTGCGCTGCCTCGCCGGCGACACCTCGTCGACGACGGGTTCAGCAACGATTCGACTCGCCGACGGCGATGTCTCATTGCTCGATGCCGACGCCGCCAAACGTCGACGGTTGCGCATCGACACCGTGTCGGTCGTCTACCAGGACCCGGCCGAAGGCTTGAAACTCAATGTGACTGCCGGAGGCAATATCGCCGAGCCACTCACGGCGGCAGGTTGGCGCAACTTCGGCAAGATTCGAGCACGCGCAAGCGATCTCCTCTCGCGCACCGAGGTGCCCCTCAACCGGATGGACGACCTCGTACGCGCATTTTCCGGCGGTATGCGCCAACGTGTGCAGATTGCCAAGGCCCTCGCCAACTCCCCCAGCGTCGTCTTGTTCGATGAGCCGACGACGGGGCTTGATGCAAGCGTCGCCGCAGGAGTTCTCGACCTCATTCGATCGTTACTCGAGGAACATCGCATCGCCGCAGTCGTCGTGTCGCACGACTTCTCGGTGATCGAGATGCTCACCCAGCGTTGCCTCGTGATGCAACACGGGCGGGTGGTCGAAAGCGCGCTCACCGACCAACTGCTCGAAGATCCGCATCACCCGTATACCCAACGTCTCGTTGCGGCGGCACGCGCATGAGACGTGACCCTGTGCTCGATGTTCGTCGCCTGAGCAAGTCATTCATCCTGCACGCGGTAAGTGGTCGCGAAGTAGTTGCCTTCAACGACGTGTCGTTCAACATCACCGTTGGCGAACATGTTGCACTCGCCGGAATGAGCGGTGCCGGGAAGTCATCGCTGTTGAAGTGCATCTACCGCACCTACCGACCGAATGAAGGAGAGGTGTGGTTGCAGATACACGCCGGAGAGTACGTAGACATGTGTGCGCTGAGCGACGTGGAGATTGCGGCGATTCGCAGCCACGAGATCGGATATGTTTCACAATTCCTGCGTTCAGAGCCCCGGCGCGGTGCGCTTGACATCGTGGTCAAATCGGCCCTTCAACGCGGTATGAATCACGATGACGCGCACGATGCCGCAAAGCTCGCGCTGCAGCGTGTCGGTATCGAGCCGCGGCTATGGGATGTCTATGCCTCGGTGCTCTCGGGGGGCGAGAAGCAACGAGTGAACCTCGCAGCGGGCACGGTGCATCCGCCACGGTTGCTGCTCTTGGACGAGCCGCTGTCGGCGCTCGACCCCGAGAATCGGGCGCTCGCTCTCGATCTCATCTCCTCGCTGTCACATCGAGGTGTGGCAGTGGTGTCGATTTTTCACGACCTCGAAGCCATTCAGCGTCTTGCCAGCCGAGTGCTCGTGATGGAGAAAGGTCGGCTGATCGCCGAACGCAACCCACAGGAATTGGACGAACGACTCGCGGCGGCTGCACGATGACGATTGCCTCTCTACCTGGACGCAACACGTCGTTTGCCCTCCGCAACGTCACCGCCGTGCTGCCGAACACGTTGATGGAAGATGCACATGTCGTCGTCGAGGATGGTGTGATCACCTCGGTCGGTAGCGGACCCGCACCGGCGCACGCCACCGATGGCCACGGCCTACTTTGTCTGCCCGGGCTCGTCGACACCCACAACGACGGTCTTGAGCGCGAGATAATGCCTCGCCCGGGTGCGCCGGTCAGCCCGCACTTCGCCCTCGTTTCTTTCGAGTCTCGCGTGCGCGCTGCAGGTATCACGACGCTCTTTCACGGCATTAGTTGGGAGAACGATTCGAAATGGAACCGCACCGTCGAACTCGCTGGCGAGTTCTGTGCAACCATCGCCGAATTCGAGACCTCGGGCCAATCGCTCATCGACCACCGCGTGTTGCATCGTCTCGATGCGCGCGACGGCGAAGGTGCACAGGCATTGCGCCAATACCTCGCCACCAGAGAGACGCGCCACGACTTCGGCCCGAGCACTCCCCTCGTGTCATTCGAAGACCACACACCCGGACAAGGTCAATACACCGATCAATCGGGCTTGGTTCGTTATCTCATGGGCACGAAGAACCTGACCCACGAGCAGGCGACCACCGAGATCGAGAAGTTGTATCACGAACGCGAGTCAAAAAAGCATCACCGTGACACCGCGTTGCAATGGATTACGGCCGATGCACAGTCAGGCGAGATGCGACTGATCGGCCACGACCTCGCAACAGCAGACGAAGTGCGCGAGGCGACGCAGTGGGGTGCGCACATCGCAGAGTTTCCGACGACGCTCGAGGCTGCTCGACTTGCGCGTGAGGAAGGACTGCGCTCGGTATGTGGTGCGCCGAATGTGCTGCGCGGGGCCAGCCACAGCGGCAACGTGAGCGCGCGTGAGCTCATTGCGCTCGAGTTGTGCGACGGCCTGTGTTCTGACTACTTGCCGTACAGCATGGTGTCGGCAATCGCCGTGCTCGTCGCAGAGGACGTCTGTTCTCTCCCTAAGGCGACGCGACTCGTGACTCGCGGCCCTGCGCTCACCGTCGGGCTGGAAGACCGCGGTATTCTCGCCGCCGGCTACCGCGGTGACCTGGTACTTGGTCGAATCGCGGGACGCAACGCGCAAGTGATCGCCACGTACAGCGCAGTCACATCTCGTGAGACACTCGACGATGGTATGCGTGAGCTCGTCGAGGCGTAGTAATGACGAGCAATTCACTCACACGATTGCTCGGTGAGTCGCTCTCAGTCGCCAAGCTGGCATTCGCCGAGGCCATGACCTCGCTGTCACGCGAACAACGGGGGGCGATAGTCGGGCTCGGTGGCGACGGAACCCCGACACACAAATTGGACGTACTCGTCGAGGCCCCGGTACTTGATGTGCTCGAACGCGCCCGCGTGAACGTACTTTCCGAGGAAGTTGGCTGGATCGATCGTGCGTCGGCCGCGACGGTAGTCATCGATCCGCTCGACGGCACGGCGAACGCAATCGCCGGTGTACCGCTGAGCGCATTTAGCGCAGCACTAGTGGTTGACGGCGTGACAGTCGAGGCTCTCGCGCACTGGTTTGAAGCTGATCGTACGTGGCATGCGCGCAACGACGATGCGCAACGTCTCACGGTGACGGCACGCCGCAGTCTGCACGGGGCCGCAGTGTCAATGCTGCGACCACGTCCCGAAACGGTGCAAGCGTGGAACCGAGTCGCGGAGCAAGCGGGCCGCGTACGGGTGCTCGGCAGCTCCGTGCTCGAGGCATGTTTGGTGGTGGACGGCGCCGTCGATGCATTCTGCGACCCAGGCGGCGACGTGCATCGCATCGTCGACCTCGCTGCGGTGGACCTTCTCGTGCGTAAAGCAGGGGGAACGCTGCGTGACGTACGTGGTCGCCCGCTCAACTTCGAGCCCGACTTGCGTCAACGCTGGAGC
>Ga0169931_10009808_pt1 | contig 13754 bp, 14 predicted proteins | sample Kivu_15m_20L_FD_129675 | JGI IMG/M metagenome (GOLD analysis project Ga0169931, IMG submission 129675) | Freshwater microbial communities from Lake Kivu, Western Province, Rwanda to study Microbial Dark Matter (Phase II) - Kivu_15m_20L... | ecosystem: Environmental > Aquatic > Freshwater > Lake...
CTTGCCGGATTTGCAGGCCCATAGCCCCGCTATGGGCCAAGAAGACGGTGAGAAATGGACCGCTGCGGCCGATTTGCAGCCGGCGACTCCCAAGTCCGACAGCCTCCTAGGCTCCACTCCCTCCTGGCGGGGGAGGGGCTGGGGCAGAGGCCCATGTGGCGCCGCTGGCGCCACCGACTCGAGCCCCGGAACCAGGCAGATCGTAGCCCGGGCATGGCTCCCCTCCCCCCTCGCGGGGGAGGGGCTGGGGGAGAGGGAGATGAGCGCCAAGGCCACGGCGTTCCCCCCTCTCCCCAACCCCTCTTCCGCGAGGGGAGAGGGGCTGAAATCCGGGCGTTTCGGGTGTGGTTCCTGGGTAGGGGGATGAGCGCCAAGGCCTCGGAGTTCCCCCCTCTCCCCAACCCCTCTCCCGCAGGGGAAGAGGGGCTGAAGACCGGGCTTCGGGCGTGGGGTGCGTGGGTTGGGCATGCGAAGGAAGCGCATCCGGTCAAGCGACGGCGCCGCCCGTGACGCGGGCGTCGGCGCCCGCGTGCGTCAGCCCCACCTCGAGGGCGATGCGCACCCCGCGCACCTGATCCGCCAGCGGCAGCGTCGGCCGGCCCGGGTGCGCGGCCGCCTGGGTGTCAAGCAGGGGCAGGTGCACGAAGCCGCTGCGCACGCCCGTGCCAGCGAGGCGGTGCTGCAGGCCATAGAAGACGTGGTTGCAGACGAAGGTGCCGGCGCTCTGCGACACCGCCGCAGGCAGCCCGGCCTGGCGCAGCGCCGCGACGATGGCCTTGATCGGCAAGGTGCTGAACCAGGCCGCCGGGCCACCCGCGACCACGGGCAGGTCCACCGGCTGGACGCCGGCGTTGTCCGGGATGCGCGCGTCGTCGATGTTCAGCGCCGCGCGCTCGACCGAGATCTCGCCACGCCCGGCCGCCAGCCCGAGCGCGAGCACGAGCACCGGTGAGGTGGCTGCCAGCGCCTCGTCCAGCCCCCGCAGCGCGCGCCCGAAGACGCAGGGCAGTTCCACCGCCTGCACCGTGGCGTGCGCCACGCGCTGGCCGTGCAGCGCCCGGCACACCAGCGCGCTCGGGTTGACGGGGTCGCCGCCGAAGGGCTCGAAGCCGGTGAGGAGGATGCGGGGGGTGGAGACCATGACGCAGGATTGTGTTGCAGGCGAGCCCGGCAACCCGACTGCAGCCCTCCCTCAGGTGCCAGGCAAACCGGTCGGATGAGCCATTCAGGCCGGACGATCAGGCCAGCAGCTCGTCAGGCGGCCCGAGAGCGCCCGCGCCAGAAATCCGCCGCCGGCTCGACCCGGTAAGTGCGCAGCGCCGAGGCGACTTGTGTGGCCTCGGTCGTCTCCGCCGGGTGGAGGCGGTAGCTCGGGGCGACGATGGGCTCGACCGCCGTGGCGCGGACAACGATGACGCCGCGGAGCGGGAAACGCGGCCCGGCCATCGCCACCAGCGGCGCGGCCCAGTGCGCGTGGTCGGCAGACCGCCGGTCGACGTGGCGTGCCTGACCCCTGACCTTCCAGCCCTTCTGGACGAAGATGTCGACGAAGCTGACGCACACGGGCACGCCCGACCCGACGTTACGCGCACTGGCGGGCGAGGCGATGTTCGCGATGACCAGATGGACCTCGTCGAACACTGCGAAGATCTCCTTGGGCGAGACGTTCGGCTGCCCGGCGGCGTCCACCGTCGCCAGCCAGCACAGCGTCGCGCGCTCGGCGCAGGCGCGGATGTCATCGTTCAGCATGTGCAAGACTCATCGAGAAGGCGGCGCGCGAATCCAGCCTGAGGCAGGCCACCCGCCGCTGCGGCGAGGCGGCTCTTCAGGCCGCGATCAGCCGCCGCAACACTCCTGCATTTTCGGCGCACAGTTCCCGGAAACCGGCGCTGATGCGTGCGTCATCGGCGGCCGCCTGCCAAAACGCCACGGCGGCGCGCGCCGCCGCCTCCCAGGTCTGCCGCCCGGCGGGCAAGGGTGGCTTCGGCCGGAAGTCCCGAACCGGCAGCTCGACGCCGCGCGCCGGGGCGTACCCCATGGGCAGCATGTCGTAGGCTGGCGCCAGGCGCAGCGCGGGCTGGCCCGCCAACACGGCGGGCTCGAACGACAGGTTGCCGTCGTGCATGTCGTTGTTCGCGATGCACTGGCCGAAGCACCAGAGCAGTTCGGTGTGCCGTGCGTCCTGCGTCGACAGCCAGCCGCGGGCGACCAGCTGCCGCGCCGCCTCCGGCCACGCCACGCCGGCCAGACCCAGCAGCGCACCGTTCACGGCCGCCCAGGTGGCGACGCCTGAACGACCAAGCGAGCCGTGGCGGTCGAAGCGCTCCACCTCGAGGAAGGTCCGCGCGCCGAAGCGATGGACGCGCGAGGCAGCCGCCCGGACACCCAGGTCGGCGGCCAGCACCCGACCCGCAAGGTGCTCACAGACCAGCAGGTCGGCCCAGCGCCGGGTGCCCGGTGCATCGTCCGAGCCGGAAAACTTCACCAGCACGTGCCGCACCCGCCCCTGACCGTCGCGCCGCACGGTCTCGAACTTCGGGAACTCACCACCTGCCGAGGAGCCGACCAGCCCCTGGGCCATGGCATGCTCGGCAAGGGCTTCGTAGGCCTGCGGGACGCCCGCGTCATCGACAAGACCCTCGTCGCGCCCCAGCCGCAGCGCCTGCTCGCGCTCGAGCCACCGTCGGCAGGCCGCGTCGCCGAGGATGAGGTCGCCCAGCGGGTCGGTGCCCAGCAGCGACAAGGCATGCAGGGCGTCGTCGTCGGACCAGGCCGTCGGGTCTTCGGGCACCTGCAGCAGGGCCGCGTGGTGCCGCGCGAAGCCGCGCCCCAGGAAGCCCTGGGGACGCATGTCCTGCAGGGGATAGGGTAGCCCGTCGAACCAGCCCGACTGCATTTCCTCGTCCAGGGGCCAGCCGAAGTCGCCCAGGAACTCAACGGCGCAACCGTCAGGATGGGTCAGGTCCAGGCGGGCGACCTGCTGCACGGCCCCCTGCGGATCGACGCGGTACAGGGGCAGTGCCGCCTTGGAGCCGCGCAGAGCGCGACGGGCGGCGTAGACGGTTCGGCGGGCACTGCCCCGCACGACGATGTCCTCCCCGGCCGCGCGCACGCGACGCATCAAGGTCGCGCGACTGACGCCGAGCGCCTGCTGCAGCGCAGCGGCCGGCAAGCGCCCGTACAGGCGCAGCGGACGAAGAGGGTCAGGGCTCAAAATGAAACGATTCGAAGACGCGCATCGATTGAATTCTTGCACCCGAGATCGAGTCATCACAAGGTGTGAATGAAACGATTATTGAAACGATCAACACAGGTGGCGAACGGCCCACCACCCCACCGCCTCAAGCGCCCGCCCCCGCCAGCATCCCCTCCACCAGTTCCTGCACCGCCAGGGCCTCTTCGGCGGTGGCGAGCCGGTGGGGCCGGCCCTGCAGCCACAGGTCGGCCTGGGTGAGCTGGCGCTGCAGCGCGCTGCGGCGCGGGTCCTCGCCCGTGCTCCAGTCCACGACCTCCACCCAGGGCCCGCCGTCGGAGCGCCAGAGCTGGTTGAACTCGCGGAACTGGTGGTTCAGGCGCTCGCCGCGCACGGTCACCTCCTGCCGGTCGGGCTGCCGCCCGCCGGTGGTGGCCAGCACCGTCACCGGCCGTCCGTCGGCCGTCTCGAGCCGCGCCAGCATGTCCAGCTCGCACAGCCGCGCCCCCCCAGGCCCGGCGGGGTAGCGCGGCGCGGCCCAGCGCAGGCGCAGCGGCCCGAGGAAGCGGCCGGCCAGGAAGAGGAAGTGCGAGATCACCTCGCGCGTATAGCCGCCCTCGTCGCGATAGCGCAGCCAGTCGGCCTGCACCTGCCAGGCGCGCGGCCAGGCGGGGTACTGGACGACGATGTCGATGCCCAGCAGTTCACCGGTCTCGCCCGCGTCGATGGCGCGCTGCAATTCGTCGAAGCCGCGCGAGGAGGCCTGGGTGAAGTTCACGACCGCCGGCAGCCGCGCGCCGCGCAGCCGGGCCACCAGCTCGCGGCTGGCCGCGTTGTCGGTGCCCAGCGGCTTTTCCATGAAGACGCCCAGCCCGGCCTCGGCCGCGGCCAGCGCATGCGCCTTGCGCGGCCCCGGCGGGCAGGCCAGGTAGACCACGTCCGCACCGCGCATCGCCGCCGCGGCGCTGGCGGCCACTGGCAGTTGCGGCCAGAGCTCGCGCGCCTGCGCCACCGCTGTCTCGGACGGGTCCCAGACCCCGCTGACCTCGAAGGCCGGATGCACGCGCACGTTCTCGAGCATGCGCCGGCCCATGATGCCCAGGCCGATCAACGCCATCTTGTGTGTCATGAGGGTGTCCTGTCGTCGTGAACGGGTCTTGCGCTTCAGGCGGGGGCGGGCTCCAGCACGTCACCCTCGGCCACGTGCGCCTCGATCTCGCCGGCCGTGAGCCCGGCTTCACGCAGGATGTCCCGGCCGTGCTCGCCGACCTGAGGCATCGTCGGTGGATGGGGACGATCGGTCCACGAGGGCGCGCCGGGCACCTGCAGCACCGGGCACGCACCCATGCCGGCCAGCACGACCTCGCGTACCAGGCCCATGGCCCGGGTCTGCGGGTCGGCAAGGAAGGCGCCGACCGAGCGCACGGCCGCCGCCATCACGCCGCCGTCGTTCAGCAGCGTCTCCCAGTCCCCCGCGCTGCGCGTGGCCAGTGTGCTCTCGATCTCGGCCTTCAGCGCAGCGGCGTGCGCAGCGCGCGCGGCAGGCGTCTCGAATCGGGGGTCGGTCTTCAGCTCGGGCCGACCGATCAGCTCGCAGAACGGGGCAAAACCGGACGGCAGGTGGGAGGCCACGGTGAGCAGGCCGTCGCCGGTGGCGTACTCGCCGGTCGGCGAGGGGAAGCGGGCGGGCGGCGGCTCACCTCTGCCGAGCAGCGCGGCGAGGATGCGCGGTGCGATGAAGGCCGCCATCGCGCCGACCAGCGTGATCTCCAGGTGCGCGCCCTGGCCGAAGCGGAACCGCCGCAGCAGCGCATGCGCGATCGCCTGGCTGGCGTACAGGCCGCAGATCTGGTCGGCAAGCACCGTGGAGCGCGTGCGCTGCGGCACGCCGTCGTCACCGGCGTTCAGGACCATCCAGCCGCTGAAGGCCTGCGCGATCGGGTCCATCGCACCGCGCCCGGCCAGCGGCCCCTGCGCGCCGAAACCGGAGATCGAGGCGTAGACGAGCTCGGGCCGCGCGGCGGCGAGGGCCGTCCGGCCCAGCCCGAGACGGTCGGTCACGCCGGTGCGGAAGTTCTCGACGAAGACATCGCAGCCCAGCGCGATGCGGCGCGCGAGCGCCTGGGCCGAAGGCCGCTTCAAGTCCAGCGCCAGGCTGCGCTTGCCGATGTTGAAGGCCAGCGATGCCGCGGTGTGGCCGCGGTAGCGCACGGGATTGGCGCGGATCCAGTCGCCGGCGGCAGGCTCGACCTTGATCACGTCCGCGCCCTGCGCGGCCAGCATCATGGTGCAGAAGGGCGCCGCCACGCCCTGACCCAGGTCGAAGACCTTCAGGCCCTGGAGCGGCAGGGGCGTCGTGGGGGATGCCATCAATGTGACCGGGATCTGGCGGAAGAGCCCGCCAACGGGTTCGATCATCGCATCCGGCAGGACGGCAGACCCGGTTCAGGGGGGGCTGAAGCCCCGGCCAGCGCGGCAGCCGCCCATGATGAAACTTCCCCACGCTCCGAGGGTGCAGCCCATGGCCTTGACCGATCAGACCCCCCTCTCATCGGGCTTCCACGCCCGCTCGACCGGCGCCGAGGTGCTGGGCGGCCTGGACCTGTCAGGCCATGTGGCCATCGTCACCGGCGGCTACAGCGGCCTCGGTCTCGAAACCGTGCGCGCGCTGGCCCGGTGCGGGGCGAGGGTGTGGGTGCCGGTTTGAGACCGTGCCAAGGCCGCGGCCACGCTCGCGGGTGTCGAAGGCAGCGTCGACACGGTCGACATGGACCTGGGCGACCTGCGCTCGGTGCGGCGCTTCGCGCACGAGGCCCGCACCGCGCTGCCGCGGCTGGATCTCCTGCTCCTCAACGCCGGCATCATGGCCACCCCCGAGACCCGGGTCGGCCCGGACTGGGAAGCGCAGTTCGGCACCAACCACCTGGGCCACATGGCGCTGGCACTGGAACTGATGGGCCTGCTGCGCAGCACCGAGGGCGCGCGCGTGGTGGCGCTGTCGTCCACCGGCCACAAGATCAGCGGCATCCGCTGGGACGACCCGCACTTTCGCAGCGGCGCCTATGACAAGTGGCAGGCCTACGGGCAGTCCAAGACCGCCAACGCGCTGTTCGCCAACGCGATGAGTCGGCGCCTGCAGCCCTCGGGCGGGCTGGCCTTCTCGGTGCACCCGGGGGGCATCTTCACGCCGCTGCAGCGCCACCTGGGCACGGCCGAGCAGGTGCGCCTGGGCTGGATCAACGAAGACGGCTCGCCCTCGGCCCTGGCCAAGGCAGGATTCAAGTCGCCGCAGCAGGGCTGCGCCACCACGCTGTGGGCGGCCACCAGCGCCGCCCTGGCAGGCCGCCCGGGCGTGTACTGCGAAGACTGCGACATCGCGGCGCCCACCGACCGCGGTAGCCCCTGGGCACGCTACCGCGGCGTCGAGGCCCACGCCGGCGACGACGACGCCGCCGAGCGGCTGTGGAGCCTGAGCGCAGCGATGCTGGCCGAAGCCTGAGCGGCGCGCCAGCGGCCGGTCGGACGTCCCGACGGATCCACGGCGGCGCCAGGGCAGTAGACTCGAGGCTCACTGCACACGGAGCGTCACATGCTGACACCGGAAGACCTCGAGCGTCTGGTTCCCGCCGAGTCCGAGCGCTTCCGATCGCCGATCCCGACCCGGTCGGTGTCGAGTGACGAATTCCTGCCCGTCGCACAGACACCCAGACAGCGAGAGTTCGAGCAGCGGCTCGCAAGGCTGGGCAGCGAACTCGCCCGTCGGCAAGGCCTGTCACGACGCCGCTTCTTCCAGGGGGCAGCGGGCATGGCGGCGGCCTTCGTGGCGATGAACGACACCTACGGAGCGCTGTACCAGGCCAGCACGGCCGAGGCGGCCACCCCCGAGATGGCGAATGCGCGTGCAGCCGCGCTCCGGGGCCAATTCATCATGGACATGCACACGCACTTCCTGCGCGACGACACGCGGCTGGAGGGCTTCGTGCGCTCGCGCGAGGCTGTTGGCAAGGCAGGATGGAACCCCGCGCTGGCGGGCAAGCCGCAGACCCTCGAGGACCTGAAGTTCGCCAACTACTTCAAGGAGATCTACCTGGACAGCGACACCCAGGTGGCGCTGATCTCGGGCTCGGGCTCGGAGGACCCTCGCGACTGGTTCCTGACCAACGAGATGAAGGCACAGGCCAAGCAGGACGTGAACACCCGGGCCAGGGCGCGTCGCATGTTCTCGCACGCCATCTTCATGCCAGGCACGCCCGGGTGGCTGGACAAGGTCGACGAAGACCTGGAGCGGCTCCAGCCCGACTCGTTCAAGGGCTACACCGTCGGGGACAACACGAACAAGCACCTCGCACGTCACCCCTGGCACCTGGATGACGAGAAACTGCTCTACCCCTTCTATGAGAAGCTTGCCAAGGCGGCGCGCATCCGGCCGAGCCTGGCCAATGTGTGCGTGCACAAGGGCCTGTTCCCGGCATCGGTCACGCAGAGGTTCCCGCAGTTGCTGAAGTACGCCGACGTGAGCGACGTGGCGCGCGTCGCCCGCGACTGGCCGCAGCTCAACTTCGTCATCTACCACTCCGCCTACCGGGCCGGCCCCACGGCGCCCTCGTGGGAACAGTTCGAACGCACCGGGCGCATCGACTGGGTAACCGACCTTGCGGAGATTCCCGCACGCCACGGCGTGACCAACGTCTACGGAGACCTCGGTCAGATCTTCGCCCAGAGCACCGTGGCCGAGCCCCGCCTGTGCGCGGCCATGCTCGGCCAGTTGATCAAGGGCCTGGGTGCCGACCACGTCGTCTGGGGGACCGACGCCGTCTGGACTGGCGCGCCGCAGTGGCAGATCGAGGCCTTGCGGCGCCTGGAGATCCCGGAGGAAATGCAGCGCCGCCACGGCTTTGCGCCGCTGGGGCCCGCCGACGGACCCGTCAAGTCGGCCATCTTCGGTGGCAACTCAGCCCGCCTGTATCAATTCAATACCGAACAGCGCCAGGCACTGGCCAACGACCGCGTGGCGCAGGCCAAGGCGCAGTACGACCGCCATGGCGAAGGGCGAACCAATCTGCGCTACGGCTACATGCTGGGATCAGGTCAGGGGTGACCCCGGGCCCAGCGCCTGCCTGGAGACGCGAGCCCGACGCCGGCCGCGCCCTTCTCACCAATCGACGACCGTGCCGTCGGGCAGCACCGCGTTGCGCGCGGTGAGCGGTTCCTGCTTGAACGGGTGCTTCGCCGCGACGCGCTCGTCGACCTCGATGCCGAGGCCGGGCGCCTGAGGGAGTTGCCAGCAGCCGTCGACCATGCGGATCGGGCCCTGGACGATGTCGCCGTACCAGGGCACGGCGCCGACCATCTCCTCCTGGATGACGAAGTTCGGCGTCGCGACGTCGAAATGCAGTGCCGAGACCCCGGCGATGGGGCCCAGCGGGTTGTGCGGCGCCACGCCCATCATCGCGGTCTCGGCCATTGCCGCGATCTTGCGCCCCTCCCAGATGCCGCCACAGTGGCAGAGGTCGGGCTGCACGATCGCCACGGCACGGCGGCTGCACAGGTCCTCGAAGTCGCGCCGGTCGACGAGCCGCTCGCCGGTGGCGATCGGCACGCGCGTGCGGTCGGACACCATGCGCATGGCGTCGGCGTCGCCCGGCTGCACCGGCTCCTCGGCGAACATCGGGCGATAGGGGGCGAGCACCTCGATGCATTGGACGGCGAGCGAGACCGAGCCCGGCTTGCCGTGGAAGTCGACCATGATCTCGACGTCGTCGCCGGCGGCCTCGCGCAGCGTGCGCATCCAGGCGTCCACGCCCTTCAGCGCCTTCACGTCGATGGTGTAGTGCATGAACAGCGGGAACAGCACCTTGAAGGCGCGATAGCCCTTGCCCAGAACCTCGTGCACGTAGTCCTGGAGTTGCGCGCGCTCCTTCTGGTCGTACACGGCCCGCATGTTGCCCAGGCCCAGATGCGTGTAGACCGGAACGCGGTCGCGGGTCTTGCCGCCCAGCAGGCGCCATACCGGCAGCCCCACCGACTTGCCGAAGATGTCCCACAGCGCCTGCTCGATGCCGGCGATCGCCGAGCGGCCGATCACGCCGAGCTTCCAGAAGCCGTGCTTGGTCATCGTGCGCACGGCGTTCTCGATGTCGCGCGGGTCCTGGCCGATCACGAGCGGGGCCAGGTCCTCGACACAGCCGACCACGGCGCGCGTCTTCCACTCGAGCGTCGCCTCGCCCCAGCCGTAAAGCCCGTCCTGGTCGGTCTCGACCTTCACGAACACCCAGTTGCGCATCTCTGCATTGACGACGAGCGTGCGGACGGCGGTGATCTTCATGGCGTGGGTTCCTGCATGGCTGCGACCGTCCTCATCGTAATCAATGGGATGGGCTCCCCCACCTTGGACGGCAGCAAGGTGCCGGACTGGAACGGTCAGCGACGGACCGGACCGCAAGGCCGAGGACGCTGCCGGTCCCGATGGCTCCGGACGCGGCGGATGCCCAGCGCACCCAGCGCGCCCAGGGTGCCGCCAGCCAAAAGCGGACCGCACGCGCAGCGGTCGGCCTGCAGGGGCTCCGTCGACGATTCCGCAATCGATGCCGCGTCCGCCCAGCGTTCCGGTAAAGCGCCCCGCGATATGCTGGACGGCCAGGCCGCGCAGCCGCGAGAGCAGCCCGCCTCCCCCCACGCACATCGCCACCCGGCGGGAGCAACCCATGACCCCTCAACGTTCGAGCGTAGTGCTCAAGACCGACCGCCTTGTCCTGCGCCGCCACACCCTGGGCGACACCGACGCGCTGGCCCGGCTCTGGGCCGATCCCGCCGTGGTCCAGCACATCGCGCCGCCGGCCTCAGCGGAGGACAGTTGGGGCCGCCTGCTGCGCTATGCCGGTCACTGGGACCTGTTCGGCTACGGCTATCTCGCCGTGGTGGAGAAGTCGAGCGGGGCCTACCTGGGCGATGTCGGGGTGGCTCAGTTCCGTCGAACGGGGTTTCAGGCTCCGGAAGGGTCTGCCGAGGTTGGTTGGGCGCTGGCCAGCGGCGTCCACGGCAAGGGCTATGGGACGGAGGCGGCGACGGCGCTGCATGGCTGGATCGACGCCGAGGTGCCGGTGGCCCGCACGCACTGCATCATCGATCCGGCCAACACGGGATCGGTGGCGATCGCGAAGCGGCTTGGCTACAAGGAACAGGGGACCGTGACCTATCGCGGCAGCGCCGTGCTGCTGCTGGTCCGTGACCGGAGCCACGCGCCACCAAGCATCGATCAGGCCTGAAACCGACGTTGAGGCCAGACTCGAGGCAGGCGCGCGGACCCGGCGCCCCACGGCAGCGCTGCGGCTCACGGCACGCCGCGCATCAGCCCGCCGTCGACCTTGAGGTTCTGCCCGGTGATGTACGACGCTGCATCCGACAGCAGGAAAGCCACGGTGTCGGCGATCTCACGCGTGCTGCCGTAGCGTCCTGCCGGGATCGCGGCGCGCCGCTCGGGCTTCTCGGGCAGGCTGTCGATGAAACCGGGCAGCACCGCGTTCATGCGGATGTGCGCAGCCGCATGCGCATCGGCATACAGCTTGACCCAGGCGCCGAGCGCGGCGCGCAGCGTGGTCAGCGGAAAGTCCTTCGACGGCTCGAACGCCCAGGCCGAGGACATGGCCACGAAGGCGCCGCCGCCCTGCCGCTGCATCACGGGCGTGACGAGCCGCGCCAGCCGCACCAGCGGCAGGAAGGCCATCTCGAGCCCGCGGTGCCAGTCTGCGTCCGGGATCTCCAGCAGCGGCCCCTTCGGCGGATGGCCCGTGTTGACGACGACGCTGTCGACGCGGCCGAAGCGCTCGAGTGTCATCGACACGAGACGGTCGAGGTCGGCCGGCTCGGTCACGCTGCCGCGCAATGCCACGCCACCCAGCTCCGCCGCCAGAGGCTCAACCGTCTCGCCGGGCGACAGCAGGGCCACGCGGTAGCCATCGGCCGCCAGCTTGCGCGCGATCGCGGCGCCCATGCCGCGCCCGGCGCCGGTGACGATGGCGACCCGCTTCATTGGACTCATGCACCCTCTCCCTTCATGGTGACTCAGCGGCCGCCCGCGCCGCATCGGCGGACCGATATGGCGCTGAGCATAGGAAATCCAGGCGCGCTCCGGAAGCCCAAGCCCAGAAAGCACCGGATACACGCCAGCGCCGGCGAGCCCGACCTCGCGCAGCAGCCCCATGGCGCGGTCCGGATCATCACATCCCGGCGATCCGTCAGGCCCCCTCACCCCACCCCATACCCTCCCCCGCCCGGCGTCTCGATCACGAACACGTCGCCCGCGCCCATCTCGGCGCTGCCGATGTGGCCCAGCGCCTCGACGCGGCCGTCGGCGCGCTCGACGCGGTTGATGCCCAGGGCCCCCGGGGCGCCACCGGCCAGCCCGAAGGCGGGCACGCGGCGGCCGTTGGAGAGGATGAAGGCCGTCATGGCCTCCAGGAATCGCACGCGCCGCACGCCGCCGTCGCCGCCGCGCCAGCGCCCGGCCCCGCCTGAGCAGGCGCGGATCTCATCGCTGTCCAGCCGGACCGGGAAGCGGAACTCCAGCATCTCGGGGTCGGTCAGGCGCGAGTGGGTCATGTGCGCCTGCCCCACTGAGGTAGCGCCGAAACCCGCGCTGACGCAGGCCGTCGGCTGAGCGGGACGTCTTCGTCCATCAGCGAGCGGCCTGACAAACCTTGCATACGCACGTTCGGCACAAATCGAACGATTCGACTAATGTTGTTCTCGACATCAGGAGCCTGCCATGCAAACCGTGACGGCCAACCAGGCAAAGACCCAGTTCGGCGCCTTCATCGACATGGTCCAGAAGGCGCCAGTGCGCGTGATGCGGCATGAGCGCGTGGTGGGCGTGATGGTTACGCCCGAAGACTATGAAGCCATGCGGGCCTTTTTCGCGGACCGCCTGGTGCGCACCATGGACCGTACTGCCAGCCAAGCGTCACAGGCGGGGCTGACGCCTGCGCAGTTGGACACACTGCTGGCCGATGAGAGCTGATCGGGTCGTCATCGACAACAACGTCCTGGCCAGCGCGGCCTTGTCGTCAGCTTCGCCACCGGCCCGCTGCGTACGCCACGTCCTGCTGCACGGCCGGCTGCTGTTCTCCGATGCCACTTCCGCCGAACTTCACACGCGCTTGTGGCGCCCGAAGTTCGACCGTTACCTGAGCATCGAGGACCGCAAGAGCCTGCTGCACGACTTTGGCGCGGCAGGCGTCTGGGTGGATGTTCCGGCAGCCATTGCGGCCCGTCCGTTCAGCCGCGATCCGGACGACGACAAGTTCGTGCATCTCGCTCTGGCGGGCCAGGCCAGGCTGCTGGTCAGCGGCGACCATGACCTGCTCGATCTCGGGCAGGTGGAGGGCATCGAGGTGCTGCCACCGGCCATGGCCTGCGCCCGGCAGGCGATCTGAAGCGCACCTGAGATGCCAAGGGGCTCCGCTTCGGCGCGCTGCCCCCCAGCACCGGGTCCGGGCTGCAGGTGGGTGTGCAGCCGTCGAACACGATCACTTACAGCGGCATCGGGCAGCGGGCGTCCAGCGGGAGCACCGTCAACCCAGCACCCCCGCCAAGTCGAGCGTCACGCCCGGCAGGCACGGCACGGTCACTCGGCCCGGCGTTTCAGTCGATGTGGCGTCCAGGTAGCGGCCTTCTGCGGGTTGCCGGAAGAAGCGGACGCAACGCTCATGCAGATCGACGATCCAGACCTCAGTCACGCCATGGCGGGCGTACAGGGGCAGCTTGATCTCGCGGTCGTACCGGGCGCTGGTGTCCGCCACCTCGATCAGCAGCAGCACATCGGTCGCCACAGGATGGGCTGCGGCATAGAAGTCTGCTCGGGCCTGGAGGAGCATCAGGTCCGGCTCGGGCTGGGAAAACTCGCCCAAGCTCAGCGGACCCTGAACAGAGACGAGGGCGTGATCGCCGACGGCGAACTGCAACTGGCGCGAAAGACGCAGCACCGCTGCGTGGTGCCTCGAACCGATCGGCGCCATGTCGATCACCTCCCCGTCGATCAGCTCCACCCGCGCCTGCGGCCCCAGCACGCCGACTTCAGCCATGCGGTAATAGTCCGCCACGGTGAGACGGTGGCGGGTCAGCAGCGGCAGCTCGTCCAAGGCGCCCATCGCGGTGTCCTCCATTCGCAGGGTTGCGGCCTTCTCGTCCCGATGAGTATGCCAGCGGCCTGGACGGCGCAGCTGCGACAAGAGCATTCTTGCGAGCAGCTTGACAACCGTTTGTCAAGGCGCTCGGAATCGCACCGAAAGTTGCGCAGTAAGCGGCCCTGACCCGCGGGCACGCCCCAGCCTGCTCACCCCACCCCATACCCGCCACCGCCCGGCGTCTCGATCACGAACACGTCGCCCGCGCCCATCTCGGCGCTGCCGATGTGGCCCAGCGCCTCGACGCGGCCGTCGGCGCGCTCGACGCGGTTGATGCCCAGCGCCCCGGGGGCGCCGCCGGCCAGGCCGAAGGCGGGCACGCGGCGGCCGTTGGAGAGGATGGAGGCCGTCATCGGCTCCAGGAAGCGCACGCGCCGCAC
>Ga0169931_10009810_pt1 | contig 13754 bp, 19 predicted proteins | sample Kivu_15m_20L_FD_129675 | JGI IMG/M metagenome (GOLD analysis project Ga0169931, IMG submission 129675) | Freshwater microbial communities from Lake Kivu, Western Province, Rwanda to study Microbial Dark Matter (Phase II) - Kivu_15m_20L... | ecosystem: Environmental > Aquatic > Freshwater > Lake...
CTGGACTAAGTTGCCCATCGCGTTGAAGAGGTAATGAACTGGACAGGGAATCACCCTGGCAAATTCCATCGGTGTCTCACACACTAATGTGCTCCCTTCAGAGACGACACCGACAGTCATCCAAACAAATATTTATAATATATATAAACTTGTAGACCCCGGCCCTTACGGACCGGGACTACGTTAGGCATTGCTTGCGCTCTTGCGGACGTACGACCACGACACGACGGCTGCTGCCTGAACGGCTTGGCCTGTCGTGATACGTGCTCTACGGATCGCTTCGCCGTGGCGGGTGCCAGCGGCTTCAGCTTTCGCACGAAGCTCCGCAAGTCGAGCGGCTTGCTCTTCCTTGCTACGCATGAGAGTCTCCTTTCTTGTGAGTCACTGCGCAGGAACTAATTTATATACATATAAAACCACAACAATACACACCCAATCCAATGAGTGCGTAAGCGTGGGGTCGACTAACCAGTGTGGATATCCGCGCATCGGCGGCACTGGTGACGAAAACGCGACCAACTAATCGTCGGAAACAAATTTATATAAATATAAACTAGATGAACCCAGTCCTTGCGGACCGGGAATCACCTAGAGCTTGTTGATGAAGGCTTCGACCTCTCGACGAATCTTGGGGGAGAAGGCAGTCGCCACAAGGGCAACAACCACCACCAAACCCAAGACCATCAAGTTGGTCGAAGCGACCTTCTTGTAAGCCTTCCAATAGGACATGACACCTCCTGCAGGACATACTGCAAGTGTATATTTATATAAATATAAAATCAGGTACTAAACACCACCGAAGTGATGCCGTTCTCCGAGAGCAATGTGTCTAGCGGTACATGGTACTGTGAGATGAGCTGCTAAGCAGTCACAAATCTCCACCAAATGGGTCGCTAAAACAGGTTAGGTTGCCCAGACCCCCTGCAACAATAAATTTATATATATATAAAAGTGAATAACCTAGCGCTTACGCGCCAGATCATCCACAAGACGAAGAACATCTTGAAGCATCAGCCGAAGTTCCAAGCGCTCTTCTGCGCTCAAAGGCGCATACTTCGAGCGCAGGAACAACTGCTGTTCAAAATCTCGAATCATCAGATACCACCACTTGTTATCACGAATCATTGTTTCCTCCTGCGGGACATACCGCATGACACAAATTTATATATATATAATCTGTACAGAGCTACCACCCGAAGGTGGTAGATGTACACTAGGCAAGGACTAGAACTAGATGACGTCGCGGCCATGCTGGAGCTGCCACAAGACACCTTCGACGAACTCTTTGCGAGCGGTCAAGGCCTTGTCAAGCTCCTGCTTGGCGACAGCAATCTCGGCTTCTGCTGCGAGCAGACGACGAGCTGCGGTCATCATGTCTTCCGTCTTGTCGTTGACGACATCAAATGTGACGTCAACAATAACGGTCTTGGGGTTACTCACGATAGTCCCCTTTCTGTGGACTCGTAGGATGGCACACGGGATTGTGTGCTTGTTCCCAGACTGCAATTTATACTATATAAATATAAAGAAGCGGAATCCAGCACCCCCGAAGGAGTGCCGGAACCGCCGATTGCGTCTCAGCCGCGAAGCTTGGACACGTACGCCTTCCCCAACACCATGCCGGTGTGGACGAGAGCCTGCGTGTGCTGGGCGGTGGCGACCACATTCTCGTGGGTCCACTCGCCAGCGGCCTCCCCGCGGGGAGTCCACTTCTCTTCGATGGCCTTCAGGCGCTGGGCCTGGTCTTCCTTGGAACGCTTCTTCATGGCTGTCCTCCTCGGACGTTAGGTCGGCAGAATTACCGACAACAACAAATTTATATAATATAAGGTATACAGTAGTAGGCTAGTTAAAAAAAAAGCCTATACATATACAATAATCATTACCCCCTTAAATTTTTTCCTATTTATATACATATTTGAATTTTATAGGTTTATACAACTTAAGCTTCATGTAAAATATTTTTTCCCTATTTTTTTACATATTAAGAAAATTCCAAAATATTTCTCTCTAGGAGTTGCAAAACCCCGTTCGACCTGCTAGCGTTCTGCGCGCCATAACAATCAACTATCCCATAAGGAGGATAAACCAAATGGCCCCTAAGAAAAAGAATACAGATATCAACCAAGAACAACTCTTCGATGAGTATGTAGACTTAGAAGATATCTATACCTCTAGTGTTAAAAAGTACACTGGCTCTAGTTATTCATCAAATGACTGGGACTATGATTCAGACAGCTATGGTAACCAAGAGTGGTGACCATCACTACCCATACTATCAATGCCAAACACACAAAGGAAAATTATGAAACACACCAGTGAAAAAAAGCTATTAATAATATCAGAGGAGTTAATAAAGTCTCCTAATAAAAATCAATTCCTGTCACTCTTTACAAAGGAGCATGACATAATTGTTATAGATTATAATTTTTTACAAGATAATGATCAAGAAGTAAATCTACGATCTAGGACAAAAAAGATATACATGAGACTACGACCCTATCTAGAATTCGGATATAGCCATATGGTATATGTCGGATATAAAGATGATGGATTCTATCTCCTAGATCTTTTTATGGATAAGGGTATTGTTTTTGATGGCGCGGTTTTAATTAACTGCAATCTCAATGACTACCCGCACTGGAATAGCCAAAAACTAGCACCATTGTTTGAAAAGACACCAATCTGGAACTTTTATTCCAAGAATCATCTTGGATGTAGAAAGCAGGGATTGGACAACTTCATGATACCCACTAGGCGCTCACCGCAGTTTAGCTCTAGGTATGCATTGGAGACCTATGGTGTTATTACCTATGGTGTCTATGGTAGATTATCTTTATTGGAGCCAGCTGGAAATATCCAGATGTTGTCTAGTTTAGGCTAAAACCATCGTCATCATCATAGTCCAATAAGTCGTCGTCATCAACTAATCCATTTTCAATAAAGAATTCGTTCCAGTCATCGGAACTAATTTCATGTTGAACGACTTCATTAGGGCCTAGTCCACGTATGATATCTTCTGCGGTTATGTCCAGCGACATAGCCGTGGAAGTAATCATATCCCATTGATCTACGGGAAATAAACTAATAATTAAAGTATCGTCATTTTTTGCGTGAGCCGTGACAATGATATTGTATTTGTCAATTTCTTCACTGGATGGATTTGATTTAAATTCTTGTTCAAGCAGTTCTGGATTCCTAGATCCGTAAGTATTCCCTTAGCATCTCCCAAAATTCCATCATGGGATCTCTTTTCTTTAAACATAGATAATAGTAATTAAAAATTTACACTATTATACCATTCATTTTTACCATTACTATGATATACATATGAGATCATCAGGCGGTTTAGGTAGACTAATTCCAAAATCAACTGGTGGCCGAGTGGCATTAGGTGGTGCGCTTGGCATTGGATTAGCAGCAGGAGTTGCGGGTCATAGAAATCGTTCTTCTGGAAGAATGACCCAAGAGCAATTTGACGCATTACCCATAGCACAAAGAGCCCCACACATGATAGAAGCAGCTGACATAATATCTCCTGAGCAGGGACGAATTATGAGACAAAGATTAGACGCTGGTAATTTTCCAACTCAATAAACTATAAGTTATAATAGTCGTAAATGTTAAAAAATAAAAAAAATAATTTTGGCGGCGGAAAGCGGATAATTATGGCAGCAGAAGATGACATTTTAGATTTTGGCGAAGAATTCGGTACAGTGAGAATGACTGGCAGTGGCGCTGAAGTTGATGGCATAATTAACCTGAACTCAGGGTCCAAGATGACCGCAGAAGAAGCTGAAGAAATTGATCGACAAATACGTTCACAAATAGAACAAGATGAAAAAATAAAGACTTTTCAAAGAGATTTTGAAGCTAGGCACGCTGAAAATAAAAGAGCTGCTGCTGCTGGAGAAAAAGAAAGCGCGGCTCAAAGATTTGATAGAGCGATGGCAGAGGTAAGAGCCGAAAGTGAAGCCGCAAGACAAAAACGAATTAATCTCTTTGGTCGCGACGTACCAGAGCCAGGCGAAGAAATGTACAATTACTATGAAAAACTTCAGCCAGAAGGACAACAAAACGCTGCAAGGATGCGACTTGAAAAAATAGGAATAGAACCAACTGAAGATAATATTAGAGCAGAAATACGAGTAGGACTAAAAAAAGAAAATGTAGACGATGATTTTGCCACAGAGTGGAATCAAAGAGCAAGATCACAATCCGTAGTAAATAAAGATGTTACACTTAGGCAGTCTCGCCAACAAGCTGTCGAAGACGAAGCCGCTATGCATTCTGAAAGATTTAAAAAGCTTGCAGCAGAGCGTGAAGAATTAAACAGGAAAATAGCAGAACGCAATGCGGCAAGAGAAGCCGCAGAAGCAAAATTTGAAGAAAGCATCGGTCCAGCGCGTGCCGCCAGAGAAGCAGAAGCTGTAAAAAGACCAACTGGCCAACTTAGAGGAACATTAATGAATCCTAAAACGAGTGGATTAACCGTTGGTACACCAGTCGAAACTACAGCAGTTGAAGCCGCTGAGGACGTCGCTAAAAATGCTGATTTACCTAAAACAACAGCCTCACAAGATATTATAGATGCAAGGATATCTGGAGAAGCTCCCTTAAATAGATCTCAAATAAGAGCTTTAGAAGATGCATACAAAGCAAAAGGGGGAGATGATCTTTCCCTATTAAAACTAATGGGAGATGATGGAGACAATTTCTTTCAAGAAGAAATGGATAAATTAGCGTCCAGAAAAAAACGGAGCTCAAGCTATTCAACATGAAGTTCCCGAACCTACTGGACTTGTTAACTTTACCAATGAAGACTTGGCAGATGATTTTGCGCCTACTGGAAAATTTGGAACTGCACCAACACCAAAACCGGCGCGCAAAAGTTTTACACCAACAGTTATGGACGAGCTTGATGATGCCTTATCAACGGGACTTGCGGCTGACTACGATGACTGGCGTAACAAGAATCTTTCAAACAGTGTCCAATCATTAGAAGATGCTAATAAATCATATCAGCGCAGTTCGCGCCTGCGCGAGATCTTTGGTTCGGATGCTGATGCTGTACCTACTGTAAAAGCTGCACCTGCTGTAAAAGTAGGAACTCCAGTTGATGACTTAACAAAAGTTGTTTCCACTGCCGCACCAGTAAGCCCACCAGTAGCTACGGCAGCAGATATGGCAGCAGGTATTGAGGCAAAGGTTGCAACTGCAGCAGTAGATGGTGGAGCCAGTGCCGCAAGTAGTGTTGTTTCCTCAGGTGCAAAAAAAACCTCAACTGCAATTAGCGGTTTAAAGCCAAAATCAGCGGGTGGTGTCTTAGGTCTTGGACTGGCGTTGGCAGCTGGTGGAGCTGGTGTGCTTTACATGCACAAAAACCGTGGTAGAGCAGACTATAAAGGAGCTTAATAATTCTTATGGCAGAATCGCCATCATTTGTCTTGAATTTTGCCTGTAAAGAATTCTAATTGACTACTATTGAATTTGATATCACTTTTAAATTCAGTGTTGTATACATCTAAATTAGAAAAATGTGACATTCTAATATCATCACCAAAATTATAATAAAAAATATCTTCTTCTTCAGTTTTTTTCATTATCATTATCCGTTTCAAGCACTTCAGTCCAAGAATCGCCACACTCCCTACATGTAACGGCAAAGCATTCTTGAGTGTTTTTTACAGGTAGTGAATTAACCAATACGTTCATTGGGTAAGGACACTCGGGACAGGGTTGAAGTTCAAGTCCATGATCATGTAGATTGTTACTATTTGGATTCATTGCAAACTATGTCCTTAACAGTTTGAAGTAATTTTGCGTCCTGTTTCAACTTGTTAATTGCATTTTCCCTACCTTGAGCAAAGTTTTCACCGTTATAGGAAATCCATGCTCCTTTTTGTACAAAAACTTCTGCTTGTATTCCAAGATCTAGCAATGAACCTACCAAATCTACACCCTTACCATAGTGTATATCGAACTCCGCTACCTTAAGCGGAGGTGACATCTTATTTTTGATAACTTTTGCCTTTACCGTAATACCTACTGCATTACCCTCTTTGTCTTTTATGTCTTCTTTTTTGCGTAAATCTATGCGCACTGAAGAATGAAAGCGCAATGCCATGCCTCCAGGTGTTGTTTCTGGATTTCCAAACATAATTCCAATCTTGTTTCTCATCTGATTTATAAAAACTACAAGTGTTTTATTCTCATTTGCCAGAGCGGTGATCTTACGCATGGCTTTTGCCATCATTCGGGCCTGTAAGCCCATTTGATTTGCTTCCATTTCACCCTCTAATTCGGCTTTTGGCACTAGTGAAGCGACAGAATCGATAATTATTAATCCAACCTCACCAGTTTTTACTAATTTGTCGACAATTTCCAATGCTTCTTCACCATAATGTGGCTGTGCAAGCAACAATTCGTCTAAATCAATACCTAAACTAATCATATAACCCGGATCTAATGCATGCTCTGCATCAATATATGCACAGCGTAAGCCTTTTTTCTGAGCTTCTGCTACTAAAGAAAGTGCTAAAGTTGATTTTCCAGATGACTCAGGGCCATATATCTCTACTATTCTACCCCTTGGTAGACCACCAATCCCTAAAATCTTATCTAATGTTGGGGCACCTGTTGATATTGCTGGCCACTGCTGGTGGTCAGAATTTCCCAATTTCATGACAGTGCCTGGACCAAACTGTCTGTCCAGTTGTGCAATTGCTATATCAAGTGATTTGGATTCTTCCATGGCACTAATTATATCACAGAAACAGCCTAACGACTACAGATTTATGATGGTATAATAGGTTAGCAGCAGTTTTAGGAGTTGAAAAATGAAAAATCCAATCAGCATTGAAATGCATTTAGATTTCACAAGAGCAAGAATATTACTTTCTAGAATTCAATCAGTAGATGACCTTAGAGCAATTTGGAAAATAACTGGTCCGTGCATGGAAAAGTATCCAACTATTGAAAGAATTCATAAAAGAAAAAATATTTCTTGATTTTTTTTGACACAGCTTGCTATAATGTACTTACGGGAGAAACTCAAATACTAGAGAACGATATTATTTAATTACTCCAGCTTGGAACTATCCAGCATATACTGAGTATAAAGGTTACTATTTACTACATCTCCAGGATTGGGGGGTGTAATAAAATAATGAAGCTTTATCAAATTTACGTTCCAGAGTTGGCTACATACGTAAAGTATAAAGTGCTTGACCCCGAAAGTATAGAATCTTTAATAGAGGAATTAGATAATAAAGCACCAAAAGACTTTAAACTTGCAGTCTTAGAAAATGTAATTTACAACGTTAAGCCTGAGATTACAGAATCACTACGAATGATGTCTCGAGAGGCAGCAGAGCGCTGCATTGATGCGATGTATCACGGATGCGTAATGCTTAATCCGGGAATCGATATAGATCTTTGGATCGAACTTGCATATGCTAAAAATCTCATGGATAAAGACGTTAAAGACTTTCCAGATATTTCGGCACTTGAATCGCAACTTGCACAACATCTTCAATCTAAGTTTGAAAAAAAACATGATGTAAAACCAAAACAAAAAATAAAAAAAGTAAGTAGACAGAAATTTCTTCGGATTACAAGGATATTTGGAATCTAATGTCATTGGTCAGAAAGAAGCTATTAACTCCGTAATTTCAGCTCTTAAAAGATCGCAGGTAGGGTTGAATGATAAAAACAGACCGTTAGGTATTTTCCTTTTTGCTGGAGCATCTGGAGTTGGTAAAACACATTTAGCAACCTTGGTTCATAGATATATGTTTAGCGAAGAGTATCCAATTGTTAGAATTGATTGTGGAGAATTTCAGCATAAACATGAAAACCAAAAATTGATCGGTTCTCCACCGGGATATGTTGGCCATGATGAAGGTGGCCAATTAGTTAATCAAGTTAAGAAATATCCTCACACTGTAATTTTACTTGATGAAGTAGAAAAAGCACATCAGGATATTTGGAATACTTTTTTGCGCGTATTTGAAGATGGCGTTCTAACAGACAGTAAAGGTGAAACTGTAAATTTTAAAAACACCATTATTATAATGACCACAAATCTTGGCAATGAAAAAACTGCTGATTTCCTATTAAGCGGTGGTGCTGGTTTTGCTAGACCGGTAGGAATGAAGCACGCCACAAAAGAACTGCCGCCACAAGAAATGGTGACTAAAAATACCTTAGACGCAATCAGGAAACACTTTAGGCCGGAGTTTATAAATAGATTAGATAAAATTGTTGTTTTCAATCATCTATCAACTCTAGATATGCAAAAGATAGCAGAATTGGAAATGTCAGTAATAATTGATAAATTATCTCAAAAAGGATACATAATAAATTATACAGATAGCGTAATAGAAGCTTTGTTAGAAAAGGGTATAGACTCAATTAAGGGCGCTAGAGGTCTTGCTCAAGTTAGAAGAGAAAAAATGGAAGATCAACTAGCTGATATTTTAATTAAATCAGTTCCGCCTAGGGGAACGATATTTGAAATATCCTATACTCCCGAAGATGATTTTATATTTACTCTTAAAAAACCGTCAAAAACCAAATCTACGGATAAATAACATTACTATATAAGCGTATAGTGGGAGGTTTTATGTCACTAGCAGGAATGTCATCGGGGGTTGCGGGATTAATCCCCAAGTCGGTTTCTGGAAAAATGATGGGCATGGGTGCAGGCATTGCCCGCAATGTTGTTAAGGCAGGAGCTAAAGCGGGCAGAGGTGCAGCACCTGGTTCATTCCGTGACACCGTTGCAAATAGAGGAATATTAAGAGCTGGCGGAGCGATGGCAAGACATCCATTAAGAACAAGTGCTGGTGCAATTGGTCTTGGTGGCGCCATTGGGGCTCGAGCAATGAATCGACGCGGTAGTCAAAACTACCCAATGTACTAGTTTATGCCTGGCATAGTTGGCAGATCCCTTGGCGCAATAAAATCCGTTGCTGCTGGCGCTAGAAGCACTGGAGGAAGAGCATCTCAGGGAACAGCCGCTTTGGGCACGACAATAAAATCTTTTGGAACCGGTTATGCCAATAGAGGTGGAAGAGTGACAGGGACTGTTGGTCGCGCAATTGCTTCCACCGGAAGAACTATGGCAAAATATCCAAAATCCACAATGGGAGTTGCCGCAGGTGGTATAGGCTATGCTGGGTATAGAGGGATGAGAGGCAGTCAAAATAGTCCAGTGATAGGAATAGAATAATATGCCGTTTGGTGTTAGATTTGGTTCGATGATGGCCGGATCTGCTAGAGCGCGGATCAAGGGTTTTATCTGGAGCAGCTAGGGTTGGAAGAAGTTCTGGTGCAGCAGCTAGGCGTGTATATAATACCGGTGCAGCAGTAATGGGAACAAGAACCGGAAAATTTGGCGCCGGAGCTGGAGCAGTTGGCGCATTTAGTATGCATAGGAGAGATGTGAATAAAAGAGGATCTTACAATCCACAAAGGCCCAAATCTTCTGGAGGAGCAACTCTTTAATTGTTTGTTCTTATTTGATATAATTTAATGTGAATTTGTTTGGAGGATGTTATGAATGATTGGAAAAGCTACATTAATCAAAACGGTGATTTTGAATTACCAAATTTTTTATATAGAACAGTTAATGATTTGATGAAGCAGTCTTTGGATATGGGAACTCTTTTATCAGAAGATCAATATAAGTTAAGAGCCTATAAGGAGCAAACAAAAAAACTATTTAAAAATAAATGGTTTGATTTAGCTGAGGCTCTAGAGTATTTTGGCATTATTGAAAAATGTGTATGTTCCCCAGTAAATAATTCTGGCAAGGAAATATATTGTGATGTTTGCAAGGGCGCAAGATACGTAATTAATTCTGCGCTATCCCCGAATGAGATGAGGGAGATTAGCATGTTCGTGGGTGCTGCGCAGGGCATTCAAGTTCAAGAAAAACTACAAAGAGGATTAATAAAACTTTTGGAAGAAATGTGAAATATGAGATGCGACAGATGTAGTCATGAGCTTAATTTTGTTTATGAAGATGTTATAGAATCTGTAACTGGTAATCTAAAAGAAAACGTTTATCATATCCAAGAATATTATTGCGCTGGCTGCAAAAGCTGCATGATCCAAACATACACAGTTGAAGGCTTAGTAAAATCAGAATGGATTGATTTCAATGGGAAATGAAATAGATAAGTTTGAAGAAAAAACCACTTTTCTTGATAAGTTTGAATCGCTTAGACCTGACTTGTTTTTCCCAGTTGAATGGTCTGACGAAGATAAACAAAAAGCCGTCGAGTTGGTAAGACCGCAAAGAACAAGAACATCCATGTTTTCTTCTATTCCTATGAGTTGCGAATCAACAAAGTGTATATTTGCATCAACATGCCCATTACTGCAACAGAACTTAGCCCCACATGGAAAACCATGTCCAATCGAAATGTCAATGGTTTCTCAATTTACCGCAGAATATATGGAACAGCTTGATGTTAGTCCAGAAAATTTGGTAGAAGTTTCTATGGTTAGAGATTTGGTTGATCAAGAAGTTCAATATTTAAGAAAGACAAAGTTGTTAGCTAAAGAACATTTTGTTCAAGAAAACATTATTGGCCTAGATAAAGATGGAAGCCCAATTTTTAAGAAAGAATTACATCTAGCTGTAGAGCTTGAAGATAGGCTTCATAAGAGAAGAAAAGATTTAAGAAATCAACTTTTGGCCACAAGAGAAGCAAGAGCAAAGACTGGCCAAATACAGTTGGATACAGCTCAAACAATATCAGAAATAATACACAAAGTTCAATCAATTGAAATTGAAAACAAAAAACTTATTAAGAAAAAACTTGGCGTTTATGACGTTGACGATTACATTGTTGATTCTGAAAAAGCGTCTAAAGACCTAGAAAGACCAAAAGATGCCTAGGCGAAATGTTGATACATCAAAGTTAGAGCAGCTTGCAAAAGATTTTTACCAAAGGTCAGAAATCTCTGATTTAGATGATACAATTAAAGGTGCAGCAATTAAGGGTATTCAAGAAACTCCAGTTACAACTGAAGAACTTTTTGAATTAGGCGGTCAAGTATCCACAGAAGAATATTTTGGAAGAACAGGAACAAAAGTAGATAAAGCCCGGTGATCTTTTTGAGACTTATTTTAGATATGTAGCAACCCCAGATGCTAGAAAACAAAATTTAAATCTTAGAAGTAAATTGGCGTTTCAGGTAACCCAAACACTTGAAAAAGATCTTGGAGTTCAACGTGTTTTAATGGAATTGATGACTAGAGAAAATTTAGATTTAAGCATTTTTAATAATGATGTAGCTAATGATATATATGGTAGATATCTTGGAACCGCACTACCACTTACGGAGCTTTTGCAAAAAAAGGGTTTTCCGGGTATGTCATTTCCTTCTACAAACTCATATAGACATTTTGCAAGATACACGGTTGATGTAATGGGTGGTTTAGAGAAAGGTGAGGGTGTACATCCGATGATGTTAAGCTTAATGAGATCAAATCTTAACATAAAAGAATATGCTACTAAAGTAAGTGATATTTCTATAGGTAGAACTAGAATTAGAAATCCAATAAGCTTAGAAAACGCAGTTGAAAGAACAAAGCGAATTAAGGTTATTGGTGATCCGGTTAGGCCCGGTCAAAAAACTGCTGTAAATTATTTAGCTTTTGATCCAGTTAATGATAAAGGAAAAATAAAAACTATATTAACATGGGACACGGAAACTACCGGCCTTAGTCCAGATGCAAGAGTTAGAAACGTGGCGTTAGTTAAAAGGCAGGTTAGGGTTCTTGAAAACGGGACGACAGAATTGGTTTCAGCGCCCGAAGTTATTATGACAAAACATTTTAGATCAGATATGATGGATCTAGCTCACGTTTACAGGAATGGAAAACCCATACCTTTATCTATAGGTACGATTTTATCAGAAATGGGACCAGACGCTTTTAATCCTGATGGATCTTTTAGCGCTACTGCACAAAGGGCAATGCAGGCTTTTGGCGGCGATGGAGTTGATGGGGGAGCAATAGCGTTAAAAGATCTTCGCGAAATACTTGAGGCATTTATGGGTAAAAGCGCAATAGTCGGTGAAGTACACAGATTAGAAGGGCATAACTCTTTGGCGTTCGATATAGATAAACTGTACGATACAATTAAATCCCTTCCTGCATACAACAATTTAGATAATGAGGACGCAAAAGCAGTAAAAGAGCTATGGGGAGAATTTACTCTTAAAAGAGCTGGACCAGCAAATGTCAGAGACGCATATTACGCGCAAGATACTCTTGATACTACAAAAATAGCAATGGATATAGAAAGAAATAACATATTTCGAGCTGTTGAAGAAGCGCTAGTAGACACCGCTCCAGAATTAAAAACGCAGGCGGCACACTATTATGCATCAATATTTTCCGTGGATCCAGAGCTGCTTGGAACAAAAAGCGCAGAGTCATTAGAAAACTTATTTTTAAATACAAATTTTTTAGACCTTCTTGAAGATGTTGGAAAACAAGATCCAACAAAACTTCCAAATCTTTTTAAACTGATGGAAACAAGGGGTATACACACTGGTGAAATCGACGCACTATTAAATGCATATATATCTGAATTTGTCAATAACGGACAGTTGCACATAAGAAGGTTTCCAACTCCAGGTAATATTGCATCTGATGTTACTAGTGCGGAGTTGGGGGAGTTTATCGACAAAAATAATGACAGAATTACAGCAACCTTAAGTTCCAAGGGGTACCTAAGGGGTGTTAATGAAAAGTATTCCGAGTTTGCTGATTTTTTAAGAACTAGATTTAGAAAAAGTGCTGCAGTTACTCCGACAACTAATGTTGCAGATGTACAAGGTTTATCTAATGAAATGTTTGACTACCTTTCTACAACCGAAGAGGGTAGACAAAAAATGACAATAGCAATTTCTGCTACTGAAGCAGAGAATCTAGGCGTAGATTTACAAGGAGTGGCTCCGGGCAGTAATGCGGGATCTGTTTTCTATGGGGATAATGACTATTTGTTTAAAGATTATAAATCAGGAAAAGTGACCAGCTTAAAGGGACGAACTACCGAAGTTGGTGAATTAATAAAGCAAAAAATGGAAGCTGCAAGAGCTGGAGTTACTGAAGCTGTTGATATTAAAGCAAGAGATGGAACTGTTCTTGGAACAGTTCGCAATGTTAATAAAAGGGCAAACGACATTGTAGACATAGGTGTTTTTAACGTAACTCACACTGAGTTTAATGAAATGTTTACTAATATAAGCGCACTAAATTCACAAATTGCAACACATGTACCACCATTGAATGCTGAAGCATTACAGGTAGGCGCAACGGTAACAGATAGATTTTATGGAATAGGTTCAGAAGAAATAAAAAAAATTGATCCAACATTAGAACACATCGCTAAAAGAAATTTATTGTTTGATAAAGTTAGATCTGGAGATGAATTAACAGAAGATCAAGTACAAAACTTACAAAGATCAGGACTGCTAAGGACGTCTGTTAGTACAGGCTTACAAAGAGGTGAGGCGTATATGGCCGAGGTTAGGGCATCAGGACTACCTTACGGTGCACTAGATAGTAGATCAAGACTTATGGGAGTTGCAAAATCAAGAGCAACAGGATCGTTTATTGGTAAAACACTGCTTAGTGGTGATGGAGTTAGATTTGGTAATGAAGAAACTGCAAGATTAGTGGATATCAATGAAATTGGTACTGCCCTTACTAAGCGCGGAGCAGTGCA
>Ga0169931_10009811_pt1 | contig 13752 bp, 8 predicted proteins | sample Kivu_15m_20L_FD_129675 | JGI IMG/M metagenome (GOLD analysis project Ga0169931, IMG submission 129675) | Freshwater microbial communities from Lake Kivu, Western Province, Rwanda to study Microbial Dark Matter (Phase II) - Kivu_15m_20L... | ecosystem: Environmental > Aquatic > Freshwater > Lake ...
GCTTCCCCAGCCTTCTGGCTCGGCCCTTGCCGCCGCCATGGATGCGTTGTGGAGGGACTCTGACCCCAACACTGCTGGTTGGGTGCTGATGCTGGCCCGCGAGCGCGATCCCCAGCGCGCGGCTCGCTACCTGCAGGATCCCCGTGAGGGTCTCGCCGATTGCCCCTTTCTGCAGAGCCAGCGCCTGGGGCAAGGCGATCCTGACCGCGATGAATTTCCAGCCATTGCTGCCGCCGACCTGTTTGCAGATCTGCTTCCAGAGGGGGTGATCTGGGTGGCCCGGCAAGGCCATCTGCGCAGCTACCAAAGCGGCGAAAACGTGATGGCCAAGGGTGAGGCCAGCGATTGTCTGGTGTTGGTTCTGCGCGGCGAGATGCGGCTGATGCCTGTCAACGGGCAGGAAGTGGTCCTGGGCGCAGGCCAGGTGGTGGGCGAGATGGGGGTGATCACCGATCAGCCCCGCAGTGTCGATGTGCTTGCGGGGCCCCAGGGTGCAGAGGTTTTCGTGGTCCCAGCCGTCGCCTTCGAGACGTTGCTGCGGCGCTCAAGTCAGTTTGGGCGTGGCCTGATGGTCCAATTGGCCGAGCGTCTGGCGCGCGTCTGATGGCACCAAGGGCGGTGATTACGGCATGGGCTGGCTTGTCAGGGGAGCCGGCTGGCAGGAAACATGGCCAGATCGATTCGTCAACACTCCATGGCCGCCGAACGCACCTTCATCGCCATCAAGCCCGACGGGGTGCAGCGCGGCCTGGTGGGCGAGATCCTGGGGCGCTTCGAGCGCAAGGGCTTCAAGCTGGTGGGCCTCAAGCAGCTCACCCCCAGCCGTGAGCTGGCCGAGAGCCACTACGGCGTGCACCGCGAGCGCCCCTTCTTTGCCGGCCTGGTCGACTTCATCACCAGCGGCCCGGTGGTGGCCATGGTGTGGGAAGGCGACGGCGTGATCGCCAGCGCCCGCAAGCTGATCGGCGCCACCAAGCCGCTCGAGGCCGAGCCCGGCACCATCCGCGGTGACCTGGCCGTCAACATCGGCCGCAACGTGATCCACGGCTCCGACGCGCCCGAAACCGCAACCTTTGAGATCGGCCTCTGGTTCCAGCCCTCTGAGCTCAGCGACTGGACCCCGGCCGATCAGGTGTGGCGGGTTGAGGGCTGAGCTTGATCGGCGGCACCAGGCCATAGCTCAACAGAGTTTGAACGTGTGGGTCTGTGCCCGAGCAGCCCAGTGCGAGGGCAATGCCGCTGTACCCATCGAATAGCCCTGGTGGGTGGTATCGAAGTGGGAAGTAATCGCCCAGTGTCACCCGGCGGTTGCAAACCTTCTCGGCTAGCGACTTTCGTAGTTCGCCGGCTCGTCTGCTGAGTTCAGGAGCACCGAAGGCTTCCGCCGCAAGCTCCTGAATCAGCAGCAGGCCGCTGGTGCCGCAACACAAGCCATCGACGCAGGGCCTGGCTCTCAGCGTCGCCGCCAGGGCCTGCTTCAGCCAGCGATCGAAGTTGGGTATTTCGGCGAAACCGTGGCGGTGCAGAGCCACGGCAGCCAGCAGGGCGCCAGGCGCACCATGACACCATGACTGCCCGATGGCGGATGGTTGATCGCGCTCCCCGCGCGCGGTTCGTCGGTCCAGCCAGTCTCCATGGTTGTCAAGCCAGTTCAACTCGTGCGCGATGGCCCGAGTAATGGCCAATCGGATCGGGTGCGTCATGGGAACGGGTGCGTCGTTGCGGATAGCCCCCAGTGCGGCGGCAATCCCCGCGGTGCCATGGGACCAGCCTGTGAGCCCTGGTGTCTGCGGATCCGGATCGGGCCATGATCCATCCGAGCGCTGCAGATTCAGCAGCAGCTGGGCGGACCGGATCTGCACCTGAAGCAGGATTGTGGTCTCCTTAGCGCCGCAGCTTCGGCGCACCGCGCCAAGGACGCCGATCAACCCACCCAGGCCACTGATCAGGTCGCAGCTTGGCTGGTCCAAATCTGCAGAACGACTGCTTTCGCTGAGATGCTGAGCGAGGTTGTTATGGATCCGCTGCAGTGCACTGCGCCAGGGCCTGGGCAGCGACTGAGCTTCGTAGGACTGCAAACTCCAGGCCAGCAGATCACCGTTGATTTGCGCTAAGGCTGCTGCAGAGAGTGTTTCTGGTCTTGTCCAGTTGGGTGGGGTGAATCGTGGCAGGGGTCGCTTTGCATTCAGCCAGCGAAGGGCCAGATGGATCCCCTGGGTGCCTCGGTAAAGATCGCGGCTCAGGCAATACCAGGGCCTTGTGCTGTTGCTGTTCTCCAGCGTCAACCAAAGATGCTCCCCGCACCAGTTCAGGGCTGTTTGATCCAAGTGCTCCTGGATCATTGCCGTGGCCTGGACCACACAGCCCGGTACGGCAACCCTCTGATTCAGCTCGGGTGCTCGAAACAGGAGCAGGGCGGCGCGCAGCAGTGTGCATTGCCACTGCTGGTCGGCGCGGCTTGCCCGTTGTCGTTGCCGCCGGCGCACCTCATGGAGCACTGTGCGGTGCTGATGCGCGGGGATGCTGATGCCATCGATCGGATCGAGTCTGGCTGCGCCGATTCTTGTGGTGAAGAGTGGAATGTGACCTCTGGCCAGTTCCAGCGCTTCAGCCGTGGCCAGGTCAACCAGCAACGCGTGTTTGGGGTTGCCGCGGAACAGATCCCAGAGCCCATCGAGTGCAGTTTCAGCCTGACGACGCTTTGGTCTGCGGCGCATGCTCCTGAGCAGCGCGCCGTAGAGGCACGTGTTGCGCATCACCACCCGCCTGCGCAAACCTTTCAATGTCTTGAGCAGGCGCCACGGCAGCCCGCCGGCGCCATCGGCGTGCCGCAGCTGTTCGCCATAGGCCACCAACAGCTCCTGTTCCAGAGGGTTGAGCGGCACCAACGTGTTTGTCTCGGCCCCATCGCACGGCAGCCCCCTTGGCTGGGCCAGTCGGCTCAGTCCGTGGTCCAGTCGCCAGAAACTGCTGCCGGCCAGTTTGGCTTTGACCGGGGGGGTCACCACCCCCAGCGCCAGCACCGAATCCCCCAGAGGCGGCAGGACCAACGCGCGCTTGTGTGGCCGTGTGACACGCCGATGCAGCACCGTTTCGCCATCCACCAGCCACATCTGCTGGACTCCGATGATCAGGTTGTCCTGGTGCAAATCCACCGCGCCCAGCACATCCAGTTGCGCTATCAGGCGACCCAGCTGGCCGCCGACAGCGAGTTCTGGAGGGCCTGCATCGACGTGCTGTTGGTAGCCGTAGCCCTGCCGCGGCAGGATCTTAGGGATTGCCCCAGGCTCAATCAATTCTGACAGGGCCTGCTCGAGGGCCATGTCGCGGGGCTTGTACAGCAGTCTGTTGCCGCTGCTCAGTGTGATCAGCGTGGTGCTGTCGCCATCGCGATGGGTGTCGCCACAACCCATCTCCAGTTTTGTGGGTCGATCGCTTGCCAGATCCAGGCCCAAGGTCTGCTGAATGCTGCGCTGGTCATGGGCCAGGCGCCTGCACAGGCGTTGGATGCACGCGTGCAAGTCATGAGCTGCGCGGGCGAGCGCCAGGGCTTCACGGGGGCTGCGCGCTTGCGCTGCCGCCATCGGGTGCAACCGTTTCTGGGCAGCTTCGATCACAGACTCTTTGACACTCTCAAATAGGAGTCCGGCTTCGGGCTCCAGGCTGTGCTGCAGCCGTGCTGCCAGTAGCAGGGCTAATTCGTCTGCGTTGGCAGGGCCTTGCTGCAGGCTGTTGTAGAGCAGCCATTGCACGCCCTCGCTCTCCTGCTGCAGGCGCTGGACGCTCAGCTGCGCGGGGGTCCAGCCAAACAGATGCTCCAACCGGTTGCCCTGGGTGAGCAGTTGGAGCACCAACGCGTGCGCGTCGTCGCAGCGCACGCGCCGGCATGCAGCCCGCAGCAGCCTGGGCCGCAGCAGGGTGAGCAGTTGGGTGAGCAGCCACGCAGAGCCTGGAGCTCGCCCCAACCAGCGGGTCGTCGTGCTGCGCCGGTCGGCCAACCATTCTTGCTGTGTCAGGCCTGCCGCGATCAGCTGGCGGACTGCTGGGTCGGTTGGGAGCGGGCCGGTTGGCATGGTCAAGTCTTCTGGGTACAGTTGGGTTTGCCTTTTGATCAACGCACCATGTCACTAGCTGAACTCAAGTCTTTGGCTGCATCCAATCCCGACCTGATGGCGCGTTTGTCTTCCGTTGAGGCCTTGTCTGAGCTCGAGGCGATTGCCAAAGAAGTCGGTATCAGTATCGACCCCTCGGAGCTTGAGGATGAGGAAATATCTTCTCAGGAACTGAGTGCAGTCACAGGTGGTATCGGCATGCTTCTGAGTTCCAAGCTGGGATTTGGCACGCTGTCAGCTGCTGCAAGCACGAGCGGTTGCACAACTGACACTAAAGATGACACCACCACCTGCAAGCCGGTGGTGGTCAGCACCAAAAAAGGGGAGAGTCCCAGCTGCGGTTAATTGCTAAAACTTGTCTCGCAATAGCTTGACATACATGAGAGCGCTCTCTAGGTAAGGGTTGCAGCCGGGTTTCTTTGCGCTTCGGCTTTCGTCCACTTTCTCGTTTTGTACATGACTACTCAGGCAGGCGATATGTCGTTTGATGCTCAGGTTGATGAAGAGCTCGGGCTCGAGGCACTTCAGCAGCTCAGTGGTGGCAAAAACGGCGAAGGCTGGAAGAAGTTCAAGGGTGCGGTTGGCACTGTGCTCGATACCCTCGGTAATGGCGACGGCACGGTTGACAAGAAGGACATCCTTCCCATTGTCATCAAAGCAGCCACCATTGCTACTGGTGCAGGCGTTCATGGTCAAGGGGAGCAGTCTTCTGACCCCGGCGCTAATCATTGATCCCCGGCTCGTGGCCTTGCCTTGGCAAGGCCAAAAAATGGTGAGAGGGTCACATGGGCAATCAGCAGGTTTCTTGCAGCAACTGTTGATAAGTAGATCCCACCGCGGCCGCCAGTTCCTCGTGGCGGCCCTGCTGCACAACGCGGCCGGCATCGAGCACCACGATCAGATCGGCGTCGCGGATCGTGCTGAGCCGGTGGGCCACGATGATCTGGGTGCAGCCGCGGCGCTGCAGGGCCTGATCCACTTCGGCCTCGGTGCTGGCATCGAGGGCTGAGGTGGCCTCGTCGAGCACCAGGATGCTGGGGTTTTGAGCCAGGGCTCTGGCGATTTCGAGCCGCTGGCGCTGCCCGCCGGAGAGGTTGCGGCCACCTTCGCTCAGCATGGTGTCGAAGCCATCGGGCAGGGCCAGCACCGCCTCCAGGATCTGGGCGTCGGCGCAGGCGTGGCGCAGCTCGGCGTCATCGCAGTGCGGGTTCCAGAGGCTGAGGTTGTCGCGCACGCTGCAGCCGTAGAGCTGGATCTCCTGCTGCACCATCGCCAGCGACTGCACAAATACCTGGCGCGGAATCGCCGTGATCGGCGATCCGTCGTAGAGGATCTGGCCGGCAGTGGGCAGATACAGCCCCGCGATCAGCCGCGCCAGGGTGCTCTTGCCCGAGCCGCTGCCGCCCACAAAGGCGATGCGCTGCCCTGGTTCGATCACTAGGCTTAGGCCGTCGATCAGGGGCGGCTTGATCGGCACGTAGCCGAAGCGCAGCTCGCGCAGTTCGATGCGCCCCGACAGCTGCCGGCGCTCGCTGGGCCACTCCCTTTGGCCAGGAGTAGCCATGAGCACGGGGTCGCGCGGTTGCTCGAGCACATCCTCGAGCCGCAGCACCTCGGCCTCAAACGCAGGCAGGCTCTGCACAAAGCTGATCACGGCTTCGATCTGGCCCTTGAGGCTGAGGGTGATGGTCTGGGCGGCGAGCAGCATGCCCAGGGTCAGCTGGCCCTGAATCACCAGCCAGAAGCCCACCAGCAGGATGGCGATCTCGTTGAAGGTCGTCATCGCGCTTGGTACCACGCGGATGCGCGCGTTGCGCAGCGCCAGCTGCTGCACGGTGTTGAGCAGGCGGGTCTGGTAACCGGCGTAGCGCTTGAAGATGTCGGCCTCCACCGCCGTCGCCTTCACCGTTTCGATGTCGCGGATGGCGCTCACCACGACCGAACCAGCTTTGGCAGCGTCTTTCTGGAGCTGGAGGTTGGCGTCTTTCTGCAGGCGCAGATTGAGTACCACCACCAGCGCGTTGACCCCCGTGGTCGCCGCCACGATCAATCCCAGCAGCGGGCTGTAGAGCAGCGTCAGCATCAGATAGAAGAGCAGCAGCACCACCCCGCTCAGCATCGGGATCAGCTGCTCACCGATGAAGCCTGCGATGGTGGCGTTGCTGCTCACCCGGCTCGCCACATCGGCGGCATAGCGCTGGGCGTAGTAGCGCTCGGGCAGGGCCAGCACCTGGTGTTCGAACTGCGCTGCAAAACGACGTGTCAGGCGCTTCTCGAGGCTGCGGCGGCCTACCAGCTGCAGCTGCTGCAGCACCGCCTGCAGGGCGATGGTGAAGGCCATCGCCCATAGCATCGGCTTGAGCCAGCTGGCGATGCCGTTGCCGATCACCTCATCCATGTAGATCTGGGCATAGATCGGCATCACTAGCTGTGGCCCGATCAACAGCAGCCCCGCCAGCAGCACAAACAGCACCCCCATCGGCTCGCTGCCCAGCCGGCGCAGCACGATCGGCCACACCGATGGCGCCTCGCCGCCGCGGCTGAACTCGGGGCCGGGCTTCAGTGTCAGAACGATGCCGGTGTAACTGGTGTCAAAGTCGGCGCGGCTGACGCTGCGGGGGCCCAGGGCGGGGTCGTTGAGCGCCACGCGCTCCCCGACAAACCCCTCCAGAACCAGAAAGTGGTTGAACTCCCAGAACAGGATCGCCGGCAGCTCCACCCGTTCGAGGGCCACCAGCCCCTTTTTGAACCCTCTGGCCTCAAACCCCAGGCTTTTGGCCGCCTCCAGCAGGTTGGCGGCGTCGCTGCCATCGCGCGAGACCCCGCACAGCTCGCGCAGCTGGGTGAGCGGCACATAGCGGCCAAAGTGCTGCAGCACGATGCTCAGTGAGGCAGCTGCGCACTCGGTGTTTTCGAGCTGCAGCACCGTGGGGGTGCGCACCCAGCGGCCCTTGAGCCTCGCTTGCCAGGGCTGCCACAACTGTTGCCACTGGCGCAGGGGCGTCATCGGCGGCTGCACATCAGTAGATCCCGCTGAGATCCCGCAGTAGGGGGATCACGTAGCTGATCGGGCGCCGTTCTTCGACCAGCACTCGCACGCTGGTGGGGGTGCCGGCGCTGAGCTGCAGATCCGGCCCCGGGCCGCCGCCCCAGTCGTAGCCGCTGGGGGTGCGGGGGTTGGTCCGCAGCGAGGTCAGCACCTCGATCAGCGGACCATCGCCCTGGGGTTTGATCGTCTTGATCCAGGCGGGATTGCCCAGCCGGCTGATCACCGCTTCTTCGCTCACCGGCAGAGGGCGCACGCTCACGATCGTGCCTTCAATGCCGCCGTGTCGCTGGGCCTTTGTGGTCGCCGGGGTGATCTGCACGCGCTGCCCGCTGCGCAGCCGTTTGCCATCGCCTGGTGCAAAGAAAGCGAGGCTCTGCAAGGCCTCATCGCCGCCGCTGCTCTCCAGTTCAAACAGGGTGCTGCCCGGTTGGGCCACCTCGCCCAGCTTCACCTGGCGGTCGATCACACAGCCGGCCCGAGGGGCCCGCACGATTGCCGTGCGCTGCATGGCCTGTTCGAGTACGCGCATCTGGTTGTGCTGCTCCTGGATCTGCTGCTGGCGCTGGCTGTTGCGGCCTTCGAGCTCGACCCGGGCACTGCTGAGCTGCTGCTGCCGCTGCGACAGATCGTCGCGCGAGATCGCACCGCTGCGCGCCAGGGCCTGCACCCGCGCGACCTGCTCCTGCAGCTCGGCCTCGCGCAGGGCGGCGAGCTGATCCTCGCGGCTGTCCTGCGCGATCAGCAGTTGCAGCTGGCTGCTCGCCTTCTGCCGCTCGAGCTCCTGTTGCACCGAGGTGAGTTTGGCCAATGGCGCCCCCTGGTCAACGCAGTCGCCCACGCGGGCCATCAGCTGCTGCACCCGCCCGGCGGTTTCGCTCTGGATGCGCTGCACACTATCGGCGCGGATCAGCAGTCCCTGGCCGCTGATGCGCACCGGCAACCGCCCGAAGATCGACCACAGCAGCAGGCTGATGCTGAAGCCCAGCAGCGCCAGTAGCAGCGTCCAGTAGCTCGGCCGCAGCAGTTGCATCGGCTGGTCGAGCTGTTCGGGGCTGTTGAGCGCATCGAGCGCGTTTTTGCGGAACAGGCTCATGCAATCTGCCGCTCCATCAGCTTGGCGAACAGCCCGGGTTCGGCCATCAGTGTGTCGAAGTAACCCTGCTGACGCACCTGGCCGCGCTCGAGCACCAGGATCTGATCGGCCTGGCGCACCGTGCTGAGCCGGTGGGCGATCACCACCCGGGTAATCGCCAGCCGCTCCAGGCTCTGGCTGACGATCGCCTGGGTGCGGTTGTCGAGGGCGCTGGTGGCTTCATCGAAGATCAACAGCCCCGGCCTGCGCACCAGGGCGCGGGCGATCGCGACCCGCTGCCGTTGGCCGCCTGAGAGCGTGCCGCCGCCGTCGGGAATCACCGTCTGCATCCCCATCGGCATCTGCTGGATGTCGTCGGCCAGGCCGGCCATTTCGGCGGCGGCCCAGGCGTCTTCGAGGCTGATCAGGCAGCCACCGGCGATCGCTTCAAACAGGCTGCCGCTGAACAGGGCGCTGTGTTGCAGCACCGTGCCGATCTGGCGCCGCACGCTCTCGAGCTGCAGCCCGTTGAGGGGTTGGCCGTCGTACCGGATCACGCCGTCTTCGGGCCTGGCAAAGCCCAGCATCAGCCGCACAAGGGTGGATTTGCCTGAGCCCGAAGGCCCCACAACGGCCAGGAACGCGCCGGGCTGCACGGCAAAGCTGATGCCATCGAGCACCAGCGGCAGGGCGTCGTCATAGCGGTAGCTGACCCGGTCAAAGCTCAGCGCCCCCTCCAGGGTGCCGGGATCCAGCAGCTGCTCGCTCTGTTCGCTGACGGCGCTCAGGATCGGCTGGGCCCGCTCGTAGAGCACCGGCACGTCAAAGGCCCCCACCAGCAGATCGGCAAAGCTCGCCATGGCGCCGATGAAGGTGCCGAAGGCTGCAAAGAAGCCCAGCAGTTCGCCGGCATTGGGGGCGCTGATGGCGGGGCTGGTGGCCGCTTCGGCGATCAACCGGGTGATCACGATGTAGAGCAGCAGCGTGCCCAGGTTCGGCATCACCGAGCTCAGCAGCACGCCGATGGCCTCCTTGGCATCGAGCGCCTGCTCCAGCACGATCGAGCGGCGGAACGGTTCGGCCCACCAGCTTGCGGCGCGGGTTTCGGCACCGGCCAGCCGCAGCTTGGCCACCGAGCTGATCAACTCCAGATTGCGGCTCTGGGCCTGGCCGTCGCAGTCCTCCTGACGCCGCTGCAGGGGCCGGCTCTGCAGACCCACCAGTGCCGTGGGCACCAGCAGCATCAGCGCGATCACAAAGGCGAGCAGCGTCAGCTTGACGCTGATCTTGAGCAGAAACAGCACGTAGATGCTGCTGAGCACCACCTTCAGCAGCCCGCCATCGAGCAGGCCCTGGATCTCGTTGCGCAGCCCGTCTAGGGCGCTGAAGCGCAGCTGCAGATCTCCCATCGAGTAGCTGTGAAAAAAATCCATCGGCAGGCTCAGCAACCGCTGGATCCCAGCCAGCTGGGAGCGGGCCGCCCCCCGTTGTTGGGGCAGTAGCAGGGAGCGGCTCTGGGTCCATTCGAGGGCGACCCTGGTCAGCCCGGCGGCGATTAGGATCCCGGCGATCTGGTGCAGCAGGCCCAGGTCGCGGTCGGGCAGCGCCTGGTTGGTGATCACCGTGTTGAAGGTGGGCGTCAGCAGCCCCAGCAAGGTCGCCAGCAGCATCACCGCGACACCGACGCGAAAGCCCCCGCTCAGGAACCCCAGGCTGGCGCCCATCGCCAGACCGGTGAACCCCAGCCCGAAGATCCAGCGGGCGGCGCCCACCTCACGGCCGATCGCCAGCATGAACCCCAGGGCCAGCCCCAGCAGCAGGCCGCCGATCACAAAGCGTGCGCGCTGCTGGGGCTCGCCATAGGCGAACCGCAGCAACCCCAGGGTGGTGAGGTCCTCGCTCTCAAAGGTCGGGCTGATCGCTACCACCCGCGGGTTGAGCCGGGCCAGCCAGGGCTGTGCAGCTTTCAGCGGCAGCGGCTGCGCCATCGCGCTGGGCACCCACAGCTGGTAGCCGCCCTGGGCGGCGTGCAGCAGCACCGCTGTGGATGGATCCTCCTGCAGAAATCCGACCAGATCGCCACAATCCTGCTCCAGCAGGTTGCCGTTGAGCACCACATCGCGCCCGATCAGGCCGTTGGCTTCAAGCAGTTGATCCAAACGGCTGCGGGCATCGTCCGCCAGACGTGCCGGCCGCTTCAGGGCTCTGGCGGCCTGGTGCTGCTTGCGGCTCTGCAGCAGCACGCCGATGCAGGCCTGCAGGTCGTCGCCGCTCTCCTGCGGCGGGCGCAGCGTGCCCTCGAGTTGCTGGAACAGCCGCTGGTCGCTGCGCGCGTCCAGCGCTTGATGGCTGCTGTTGTGGCGCTCGGCTCGCTGCATCGCCTGCTGCCATCGCGCGCTGATCACGGTGTCGATCGCTGCGGCAACCTCAGAGGAGCCGGCGCAGGGCTTCAGGCTGCAGGGCTGCAGGGCGCGGATGCGGAACTGCAAGGGGGGCTCCGCAACCACGGGGAGAGCCGGCAGTTCGTTGCCTGCCTGCAGCGTCTGTAGGGGGAGCCGCAGCAGCACGGTGCCGTCACCATTGCGTTGCTGGGCCAGCAGCAGCAGCTCTCCGGCTTCGATCCGGTGGGCCCGTTCGGGCCAGGTGCATTCGGTGCCGGCGCGCAGCTCCACGGGTTCAGCCCTCCTGGTTCTGGAACTGACGGCAGAGCCAGTCGAAGCGTGATCCAGCTGTGCTGATCGCCGCGAGCTGCGTGAGGTCCAGTTCATCGCCATCGCCCTGCTGCTCGGTGATGCGACTGGCCTCGGCCAGCCCGCGCTCCAGCAGCTGGTCGCGGCTGCGCTGCGACAGCATGCGGGCCAAGCCACACCAGAACCGCATGGCGCGCAGCGGTGCAGCGTCCAAGGCGCTCAACAACTCGGCCTTGTCGAGCCTGAGCAGCTCCAGGCCGCCATGGCTGACGACCGTTGCGCTGGCGATGCCCAGCCCCGGGTTGAGCAGGCTCATCTCACCGAGCAGTTCACCGCGCCGTGATGTGCCCACCTCGCGCAGGCCGCTGTCGCTGCGCACCAGGATGCGCGCCTCGCCTGCGAGCACCAAATACAGGGCAGGCACTGGCTCGCCCGCTTCGATCAGCACGGCACCATCAGTCAGCCGTTGCAGGCTGCCGATCTGCCGCAGCCAGTCGACATCCTGCTCGTTGAGCGCGGCAAACAGCACCAACACCTTGCGCAACGGCTCCTGCAGCGAGGCGTCGAAGCGATGGATCCAGGCGTTCTGCGACTGAATCTGCAGTGACAGCTTGGTGCCGATCAGCCGAAACAGCTCGGCCGCCAGGTTTGGCGATGTTTGGCACAGTTGGTCGAGCACCGAGCCTGGCACCTGCAGCACGCTGCTGCCGGCCTCGGCGCGTACGCTGGCCACGGCAGGCCGCCCTTCCAGCCAGCTCATCTCGCCGAACATCGCACCCCGCTCGCCATGCGCGAGCTCCACACGTTCACCGCTGATCTGTTGGGTTTCGACAGTCACCAACCCTGTGGTAACGATGTTGATCGCCGTGGCTGCCTCACCCTCGCGGATCAGCACGGTCGGTGAATCGAACTGTCGTGTATCAGCGCGAGCTTCGAGAGCCTGCACTAGGGATGATGTGCTCTGGCTGAACAGATCAAAGTTGTTGGTCGACATCGCTGCGTAGCGAATGGTCTAGGCCTGTGGTGCACCGTCTAAATAGGAGTAGGCTGGCAGGTGTTAACGGGGCGACGGCAAGTCCAGCGCTGTGCCCTGGTTTATAGAACTCAGCTCTGTTGCTGTCTGCAATCTGATACGCAACTGTCATGCTCTGGCGCGCCGAGGGGTGAGTTTCAAATGTCAGGGCGTTTGCACCTGTTCAGTGCGTCTGAGTGTGCGCGGTACCAATTGCATCCTCAAAACGATAAGACCGGCGATGCCGCGCTGAGGTCAATGCAGAGCGCTCTCGAGGGTTGCATGGCGGCCAATGCTCAGCGACACATTGCCCAAACCCCGTACCCCACCTCAGGCGCAGCGGCCCAGCTTCTCGTTTGGTTTCAGCGTTGGCTTTGATGGTGGTGGGGATCGTCCTGCCCTGCAGCCGCAGTCTCCAGGGGCTTATCGCTATTGAGTTGTGACCAGTCGCTCGGCTTGTGTGAATCGCTGCCAACAAAAGGCTGCCAGCTGCTGTTGTGCGGCAGGTAGCAGTTGTGAGCAGATCGCATCAGCCAGCAGCTCGGCCGTGATCGCCGCCAGCAGCACGCCGTTGCGGTAGTGGCCGGTGGCTAGCCAGAGCCCCGCGATCGGACTGGCCCCCAGCAGCGGCCCTTCATCGGGGGTGCCGGGCCGGTAGCCCCACCAGCGCTCCATCGGCGGCCATTGGGCGGCCGCCGGCAGCAGCGCCGCAAGACCGGCCTGCAGTTGGTGCTGGCCATCAGGGGTGAGCCCCTCGCTGAAGCCGGCTTCCGCTTCGCTGGTGGCCCCCACCACGATCAGGCCGTCGTCGCGTGGCACCAGGTAGGTGCCTGGGCCAAACACCACCCGCTGCAGCGCCTGCTGCGGTCCTTGCAGCGACAGCATCTGGCCCTTCACCGGAAACACCGGCAGCTCGAGCAGCAGCTGGGCGCTCCAGGCGCCGCAGCTGAGCACGGCCTGCTCGCAGGCCAGCTGGCGCCGCTCGCCGGCGGCATCGAGCAGTTCCACGGCCTGCAGCGCACCGTTGGCGCTGCGCACCAGCCCCTCCACGCTGCAGCCTTCTTCAAAGGCCACCCCCAGCCGCGTGCAGGCTCGCTCTAGGGCCCGCATCAGGCGGCGGCGGTTGTCGATTTGCCCGTCTTGGGCAAACAGCAATCCCGCCTGCCACGCCGGCCCGATGCCGGGAACTTCGCGCTCCAGAGCGGCCCGATCCAGCGGCTTCCCCCAGGCGGCTGTGGCGTAGGCATCACGTGCCGCGGCCGTGGCGAAGGGCACCACGATGCCGCAGGGCCGATACCCGCAACTCAGGCCGCTGTCGGCTTCGATCTGGGCCACCCAGGCGGGAATGCGCTCCAGGCTCTCCTGGCCCAGGTGCAGCAGCTCGCCACCCAGCCCCTCGGCGTGGGGGGCCAGCATGCCGGCGGCTACAAAGCCGGCGGCCTCCTTGCGGTTGCGGCTGATGACCCGCACCGCGCGGCCGCGGCGGGCCAGCTGGTGGGCGATCGCCAGACCCATCAGGCCCCCGCCCAGCAGGACCACCTCCATGCCCCTTTCCATAGGATCGGCCCACGCATTGTGAACGGGCAGGCATGTCAGGTGGCAACGGGAACTGGGAGGCGGTGATCGGCCTGGAGACCCACGTGCAGCTGGGGACCGACAGCAAGATCTTCACCTGTGCCAGCACCGCCTTCGGCGATGACCCCAACAGCCACATCGACCCGGTGGTCTGCGGCTTGCCCGGCACCCTGCCGGTGCTCAACCAGAAGGTGCTCGAGTACGCCGTCAAGGCCTCGCTGGCCCTGAACCTCAACGTGGCC